>MDSV01066896.1_pt1 | contig 25278 bp, 34 predicted proteins | sample 810851 | NCBI WGS metagenome assembly MDSV01 (sample SAMN05326640, study PRJNA326480) | marine metagenome | isolation source: seawater | place: Atlantic Ocean: North East | collected 2012
CAGTGGGGTATCTCGCTGGACTGCTTGCGGCTCCGATGATCTGGAAGCCTTGCACACCACACGAAAAGGCTCTTGAGGAGGATAGAAGCATGTACGGATCGTATGGTAGAGATTACACGGTAGAGGAAGCGAGGCAGGTGCTCGACGCTGCGCCGGTTCAACAAACACAGTATTGTGCGGCCATCCTTCCCGACATGATCACGAAGGATTGCAACGCGCTTGGCTTGTGTGACTTGGTCCCAAACCCCGCGTTCGTAGAGTGCCTCCAAACTCCGTTGGGGGGAGGCGGAGAGATCCTACAGGGAGAGCCCGTTTACAAGAGAAGCGCAATTCCATTGACTGTCATTGGACTGGCGTTGGCTTTGGGTCTTGGGCTCTATTTGGGGAGGAAATAATGTACGGATCGTATCCCACTTCTACTGCGTCGATAGCGGCGAAATGCGGTGCTGCTCCGCCACTAACCAACGCTGGATTGCCTCGCGACATTTCTGCCGCTGCGGCCTACGACACTTGTGCAAGACAAGTGATGCTTGAAGAAGGGTGCAAGACGCGGCCCACTTTGGGTAAAAGTGCATTGGTCTTGGGTGGCACTGGATTGGTGGGTGGAGCCGGAGCCGGAGCCTTGTTGGGATTGCTGTTCGGGAACGCTGGAAAGGGAGCCATCATTGGTGGACTCCTTGGCGCTGCGTTCTTGGGTCTACCCTATGGGTATGCCCGCTCGGTGCTCAACAAAGAGTGCGCCGCAGCAGGCTACGGAGGCTGGGGTAGATGAGTCTCGATAGCCACCTCAAACGACAGGGCCTTTTGCCGGAGACACGGGAGAAGTACGCCCGGATCATCGAGCAAGCTGGAGACAACCCTGTGAGTTGGCTTCACGACAAACTCCATGCACGAACACCCATTGGCACTGTTCTGCCTCTGAGAGCCGCTGTAAAGCATTTGCTTGTCTCCGAGGGGTACAGCCCTGAAGAAGTCGATGCGATGCTTCCAAAGGCCAAGGGACGCCCCTCCGGGCTACGCGACAGCCTGACTGTTGAACAACTCGCTCTGTACTACCAAGTCACAGAGAAACAGGGCGATCCCGTCAAGACCATTCTCAAGCTGCTCCCCAAGACAGGACTCCGTATTTCAGAAATCTGCTCCCTTCAGCGGTCCAATCTGGTCCGGCAGGGTGGCGTTCCCGGTATTCGATTCCGAGGTAAACGCGACGAAGAACGGTTTGTGCCCCTCAACAACGCAGCACAGTCCGCCCTCAAACGGTACATCTCGCTCTATGAGCCGGAGCGGTGGTTGTTTCAGGGCAACTCAAGCGGCCCAATCAGCCCCGAAGCGGTACGAAAAGTGTGCCGCAAAATGCGGGCTGAATATCCGGCCCTTGGCGATCTTTCTCCTCATATTCTCCGGCACACCTTCGCAACGATGGCGCTGAGAAATGGGGCTGACTTACGAACTGTTCAAGCCCTTTTGGGCCACAAGAGCATTCAAACTACTGCGAGATACTTGCATCCTGACGCGGGTGTCCTACAAAGTGCTGTAAAGGATTTGGAGTAAACCATGACCATGCGAATCGTACCTAACCCCGGCCAATCTCATTCTGAACTTGCCGCCCAATATGGCCAGATTGGACAGGCTCCGCTTCCTCAAGGAAGCCCACCTGCCAACTTGCCCGGTTCACCTCCTTTCCAGATGCCACCGCTTGAAAGCCGTTATGGCCCCGGCCCAAGCTATGCTTCAGGCCCCGTTGGTCCTGCTACGCCTCCCCCCGGACTGCCCGGTCCCATCTACCCCGGAACATGGAAGGGTCACTCTTGGCATGTAGGCCCCGGAGTCAAGTACACAGGTCAAGTCGATCAGTTTGCTGGAGGCCAAACTCCGCAGATGTACGGCGGCTTTGTTCAAGATTACACCCAAGACAGCGAGTTTCAGAAGTTCCTGAAGTTCGGTGTCGTGGACAACGGACTGATGCTGATCTTTGCGGCCCTCGGAGTAGGGCTGGATGAGAAGATCGCTCAAGTGCTGAAAGTACCCCGTGGATGGGGCCCATTGGTAGGCGCTGCTGTCGGTAATACCATCTCGGACTTCGCTGCTGCATTGACCGACAAGGAATCAGGATTCAAGGCGGCTGTTGGTGTAACTGCGGGTTGCCTCATCCCGATCATCCCGGTTGCTCTTTCTTCTTACGTGCTCAAGAAGTCTCCAGATGATAAGATGTCAAAATACCTGATCATGGGTAGTAGTGCCGCTATGGTGTTGTGGGCTTTCACGTCCAAAAAGTGAGTTTAGATGCAATACGCTGATGCGCTACTGGACCGATACAAGAAGGTAGCGACCCTCGCGGAGCGTGGGGATGGCGGAGAGCAAGCCAACGCCAGTCGGCAGCAAGCAAAGCTGGAGGAGAAATACCCCGGCATTGGATACCAGTCCCAGTTGCGCGACAAGCAACGGGAAGATCGGAATTACAAAGGCCCCGGTCCTTTCGATGTTGGCAGCACGGAGCGGTGGAAAAAGTGGGGTGCGATGGCTGAGACTGCTTTTACTTGGGCTACCGAGGTAGCTGGAGAAGTGGCCAATCTCGATTACGCTCGACGGTGTGCACTGGACCTTGTGGAGATCAAAGCAAGCAATCTATCCAGCGCCAAGCACCAGATCGCAGTCAAAATACCACTCAAATCGCTCTATTCTGTCTCTCACCACCTGACCCCTCCGCAGAAACAAGTCTTTGCCCAAATGATTGGCTCAAAGGTGAGTCAAATGGTGCTGGAAGCACTGGAGCAAGACTAAGTTTGAGAGCCTTGAGGTGTTCCTGCGGGGAGATTGTACCCTGACATGGGCTGCTTGGGTCGCTGTTGCTTGGCCTGATCTTCCGCCTCGGAGGTAGAAGTCTTGCGAATGGACTTCGTGGTCGGAATGACCCGTAGACTCTTCACTCTCACAAGTCGAGCCCGTTGATGTAGGTAAGCTGGAAGGTGACCGCTGATCCTACAGAATCGAAGTAAAGCAAGGCTTGGCCGTCCGAAGGACGTTGAGACTTAGAGCCAATGGACAACGTAAGCGAACTGCCACCGGGCACGACCGAAGCGTTTGTTACGGTCAATGCCGCTGTGCCAGTTTGCCAGCGAACAAAGCCATCCGTCCCTGACGTGTTGTTCAGAATAACGATGGTGTGCGTGTTGTCATACGGTGCTGTAGCAGGAGTGATGGCCGTACCGGGGGTACTGATCACTTGAACGCCGTCTGATGGATTGTTCGATGCTGCCATGATTTACTCCGATGCTATGGTAGCGCATACTCAGAGGTTGAGCGAGGCTTCGGGCTGACTTTTGGTGCTATGCTCCGCCGTTGAACCGACTTCCACTACTGTCCAACCCTTCGGCAATCGTCCTTTGTGCTTGATTGGACTGGTCAGCAAGACTTGACCCGGAGCGTCCGACAGGGCTCCCATCACCTCCCGTAGAGTTGAAGGATCAAACGCTCTTTCTTCTGGGGTGAAGATCAGCAGGTCAGAACTCTGGCTGGAGGCACACGCCAAAGCAAGGGTGAGCCGTGCCCACTCCGCACCGGACAAAGCAGTGTGCAGCCTTCCATCCCGCTCAAACCCAAATCGGCAGACTTCCTTGCCATCCTCTTCGAGCACCAGCTTGAAGGTGTCGGTACTCGGCAAGTAGCCCTGTACGTCCTTCTCAAACTGATCCACTGCGTTTTTGACGAGCCGGTTGATGGCCTGCTTGGTGGATTCGACCAACTCCTCCAGATCAGAAATATCAGCCCGGAGTAGGCGGATAGAGTCCTTCTGGCTGCGGAGGTTCTGCCACTGTTTCGCGGCCCCTGATAGTGCTGTGTGCTTCATCTGAGCCCGCTGCCACTCATCCTTGGCCTCTTCCACGTTGACGACCTCATCCGGCATACCATCCAGTGTGTCTTGGAGTGCTGTGTACTCTTGCACGGCAGTCTCGGCGGCTGTCTCCGTAGCTTTTTCCCGCTCAAACACCATCTTGGCTGTCTCCCACCAGTCTTTTCGGGCTCCCATAGTCCCGCTGATCTCCATCTTTTTGCTCTGCAAAGCACGATGATCCACATGGGCTGGACTCTCACACACCAGACAGACTTCGGCCCCAAGGTCCAAATGCAACTGATGCACATCAGCCAATGTAACGATGCGATTGATGAGATTTTCTTCCTTCTCCGTGAGTTCAGGGCCGGGAGGGAGGAGGTGACGGACTTCAGCAGAATCGGATTGAGCCGCTACCATTTCATCCACTTTGATCCGAGCAACCTCCTTTAGTCGGTCAGCTTGGGCCTGTACTTCGGCCTTGGATGCTGACTTGAGGGCGGATTCGTAAGCTGCGAGAGATTCTTCGTCCGCCCGCTTGGCCTTTTCCAGAACGGACGCTGTAGGCTCCGCATCGAGATTGGCCCCCAGCCGTTCCAGCAGTTCCTTCTCCGTATTCAGGCGCTTCTTCTCAGCACGGGCCTTTTTGGCAGCGGCTTGGTGGACACTGAGTAGGTTGTGAATCACCGTCCCTGATTGGGGCTGCTGCTTGGCGTACTGGCTGTAGAGTGCGGTGGCCTCCGGAGTAAACCATGCCACTACGTCGTCCAAAGTCACGTCCTGAACCACTTTTGATAGGAGCCAGTTTCGTGCTGTATCAGAACTCCCCCCAAGGGCTGCTCGAACATCACGGACAGGGAAAGATGCGGAGAGAGGGCAAACGTGCTCTGCTTTCTTGGCCCCTCCCCTGTTGTTGGATTTGGCCTCGTAAGAGGCTCCTTGCCCATCACTAAACTCTGCTTCCGCAAAGACCCGTTTGCCGTCAGCCAGAGTGAGCAGGTCTGCTTCCCGCTTTACCTCCGCTCTGCCAACAATGTCCGAAGCCGTGCCTCCAACAGCAAGTTCAATGGCGTTCACAATGGCCGACTTTCCGATACCGTTGGGTCCGACAATCAACGTCTTTTCCCCCAACTCTTGCTCTACTCCGCCCTTGATGTTGCTGTGGATTCGTTTGATGTGCATTTGTGGCCTCCAAGCCTTGTGTGTCTGGAGACTGTATCGTGGTAAAATCAGGGTGTCAAACGCTGTCAGGACAGAATATGTCCTACATGAGACTAAACCACTCAGAGATCAGGGCTCCTACCGCCACTCCGAGGCTAATCCAACTGAGTAGGCGGGCCGAATGGGCTTCTTGGAAGGCGTCACCAAGTTCATCTCTCTTGCACTTGTAATCAAAGTGATCGAGCGGGTGAAACCCCGGTATCCTCTCGAAGAAGTCGGCGCACTTTCGATCTTCCCAAACTTCACTCTCCTCCAACCGAAGCTGATACCACACACAAACCCCAGCCCATTTTTTCTCCGGATGGTCGTCGGGATACTTGTTCCAGAGTCCACACCGACCACATCGGGCCATTACCGGCTCCCGCAGATGGCTCCAGTGGCTTGGCAGATCGCAGCGAGATCCATCGCGATGTCTCGTTGCTCGGCACGCATTTCACGCTGCTCCGTCATCATCTGGTCTTGTTGCACCGTCAAGTGCTGGATTTGGGTCTGCGACACCGGATGGCCGGACAATCCCTGATGAGTAGACAGGGCCTTTTCTTGGTCCTCCACCTTTTCACGGAGATCACCCAACGATGCTGTGTCGGAAGTCACAAGTTGCACAAAGGCTCCAGCCCCAAAAATCACGGGGATAGACCAGATCAGGATTTTGACAACCGCATCTTTAGACATTTCTCGTACACTCCCTGATCTCACGGAGAGCATCGTCCAGCTTCCGTGCATTGTCATTGAGCCGTTCTACCACTTCAGTCTGCACCTCTTGACGCATTCGGAAGAACTCTTTTTGGCCTTGGGCATTCTCATCACGGAGTTGGTTGATGACGGCATCGTATCGAACCCGCATCCCTTCAATCCGTGAGTCATAATCCTCATTGATTTTGTCCAACTGCTCCGTGAAGCGGTCTACCATACTGTCTAATCGCTTCTGCATTCCAAGGTATTGCCAGATCAAGAATCCAGCGAACACACCAAGGGCTCCGAAGTCAAGGAGTTGGGTGATCATGGAATCCGTCATCCGATCGCCTCCCCCAGCTTACGGAATGCCGCTTTCTCCGCCCCTACACTTTCGAGTAGTTGGTTGGGCTCTCTGTACTCAGGAGGCCAATACTGGCTTTGACGGCCATTTTCTGAAATGTCGCGCAGCGCCTCCTCCGGCATCACAGTAGACCAGATCGGCACCATGGTACGAGCCAGTGCTACTGGAGGTGGGAGATTGAGATCCACATTCACGAAGGGTGAGAGAAGTGCGGCGACTCCAGCAGCCGTGCGAAAAGTCTCGGATAAACCCTCTTTTTGGAGTTCTTCCAGTAGTCTCTCTCGGACATACAGACGGAATGCAACCCATCCCCCTACGCCGAGCCCAGTCAGCGCGGTGAGTGAAATACTTGTACCCAAGATTCCATTCTGCCGACGTTTCAAGACGTACCTCCGCAGACCAACTATGTCACGGAGAGGTAGGGCAGGCCAGTATTAGAACAAAGTTGGGGTGCTACGCATCCATTGTCTCGGCAAGCTGCTCCAGCGCGATCAAGTCACTTCTTTGCTGTGGTGCGTGCTCACCTTTGGCCCAACGGTAGATCGTCCGGCTTGAAACACGGCCATTTAGCTTCTCTGCGATCGCGCTTGGGGAGTGCCCTGCCGCTTGGAGTTTGAGTACCAGTGTCCGAGCCTTCTCCGTCAAATCTTCGGGAGTTTCCATTTTTGTCTCCTTGCATCACCCTATCATGTATCGAGGGTAAGACGCCATCCACTTTGCCAGTTGTCACTGTCGATGGACTCAACACCGATAACCTGTGTGATTTTGCTGTCCACGACCAATGCAACCATTCGGCGGTTTTCCAATGCCTTCGTAACGATGTCTGAGGTCGCTTTGCCGACCCTCTCCGTAGTACACACAATGGCATTGTACAGTGGAGTCCGGAACTCGTAGTCCACACCGGCAGCAACATGGGTTGTCCATTCGTCCCAACTACCAGACTGACTAAAACTTCGGTCCCATTCTTCATCAGCCGTCACGACCTTCACGGTAGCGTGCGATACGGCTCCGCCAAACTTCTCTTCAACAAGAGATTTGGCAGACTGAACGTGCAGATCCGATGACCCTTTTGGAGCCGCCAAAAAGATGTTGTACTCCGTACTCATGGTAGATCCCGCAGGGCTTCGTTCACCACGTCCCGAAGGTGGGTCCGTACCATTGTGACAGCATTGTCCGACATGCTGTTGTTGGGGCTGTCGATCCAGTCAAGGTACTCTTTGACCGAAGCAATCAATGTCCCTACTTTCAGGGGAGAGGACAAAGACAACTCCTTCCTCAACTTCTGATTTTCTTCACGGAGATCATCCAATGTATCTTCCAAATCACTGACGATCTGCTCCGTTTTGTCCAAATGCCGTTCCCAAACGGCCATGCTTTCCATGCTTTCTGTGCTGTCCATGTGTGTCTCCTTAGACATCAGCCCATGTATGGCCAATGTCTGCTGTGGCAGTAAAAATCACTCCGGGGAGCGACGAGTGTGTGAGGTTCATGCACTCTTCGAGTAGTGCGGCAACTTTTGGCCCTTCCGACTCCGGGCATTCCACAACGATGGAGTCGTGGCATTGATTGATGATTCCAGTACCCGGACCCCATTTCTCGAAGGGGATTTCTTCAAACAGACGCAGGATCGCGATGTTCATTAGGGAAGCACCTGCGGCCTGAATCGGAAAGTTCACGATTTCATTGGGGTTCTCGCCATCGAGAAAGTCCCTTCTCCGGCCCATGATAGGCTCGGCCAAAAAGCCATTGGCCCGCCATGTCATCAACTCTCGGTCCCACCCTGCATCGAACTTGGCTCCAGAAACCCACTTTTCGTGCATCATTCGGACTTCACGGAGAGACAGCTTGAGGTAGGGCAAAGAGGTGGTTCCATCCCCGTTGTCCGTTTCGGTCTGCGTGATCACCCGGTGGACTGTCTCCACTGTTGCCCAGTATTGGGACGCATATTGAACCGATTTCGAGAGGTTACGGAGTTTCTTCGCGTTTCCCTTGAAAGGGTGGCCTGTTTTCCATGGGTACTCACTGCCTGCCGCTTTCACGAAGCGATCCCCAAAGATGGCATACGCCGTCACAGAACTGTGTGGATCAAGACCATCTGAGAACGCTTGGAGGTACTTCTCCGACTTCCATCGGCTCGCTGCGATGCGTAACTCCAACTGGTCAGCGTCAGCCCCTACAAGGACATTTCCGGGGGCTGCGACAACCATGCTCCGTAGTTTGAATGGAAAGTTTTGAGCGTTGATAGGTTTTGAACTACTCAACCGACCTGAAGTGGTGACGTGAGCGTTGTAGCCGGGATGCATTCTCCCGGTGAACGGATCGACAATGCCCACTTTCATGTCTCCAAGGGCCTTTCTCCGTTCTATTTCATCCCATGTATCGTCTGAGTCCCACCCGCCACCGGCTTCCGTGGTGTTGTAGCGCAGCTTCGTGACATACGTGCCCAGCATTTTCTGTGATTTTCGGTAGTACCGAATCGACGAGAGGGCAGTCCGCTGTTGATCCGTCAAGGTCTTGATCGTCATGCAAGCCCGGAGCACTGCATCAGAGGTAGAAGGATCACCACTCATCGTAAAGCGGATTTTGTCCTCAACAGGCGGCTCCAACTTCCATTCGTTGAACAGTAGGTCACGTAGCTGGTAGACAGAGCCCGGATTGAGGTCGGGACGGCCTGTGATTTCTTGGAGACTGGCCCTATGCTCCGTAACGGAAGCTGTGAGTTCTTTTTCAAACTCCAACCGCTTCTCCTGATCGACGTACATTCCGACTCGGTGCATCCCCGCACAGATTTCCTGTAGCTTGTGGTCGCACTTCATCACCTCATTCTGCCTGCGGAGTTTCACCTGATCGAACAGTGGAGGTACAACAGCAGCGGTGACTGCCACATCGTAGGCACAGTATTCATGCAACTCATGGTCAGACTCCCCTCCAAGGGCTTTTTTGTTGCCCTCCCGGTCTGTTTTCCATGACGGAGCATCGGTATAGAGCGATCCGACAAACCCTAAAGAGTGAGGCAGTTCTGACTCCACCAGCCGGTGCATTAGCATGGTGTCCAGAACGGGCTCCGGAGTCACACCCAGTTGGTTCTCGACTACGAGTTTGTCGTAGTAACCGGCATTGTGGCCCACTTTGAGTTTGGTCGGATCTTGGAAGAACTCACGGAGAACCTGCTTGACCGCTTCCAATGTTGGGGAATCGTAGAAATAAATGTTTTTATGGATGCCTTCTATGCCGACCACCACAACCCGCTCCGGAGTCCCGATGGCAATGCACCGTAGGTTGGCCGTCAGTGCTTCGATTCCATCAGTCTCCACATCGTAGGTCCAATAATCTACTGACGGGTCGGTAAGGAAAGTGCGGAGCGTAGCCGGGTCAGGATGGTACAGAATCTCAGGAGCCGTCCATCCCAACTCTCCTCGAAACCACCGAGCCGCACGTTGTACATCGTTCCGGAATACGTGAGTCCATCGTTGGGCTCTCATCACGAAAGAAGGATGGAGCGTCGGCATGATCTTGAGTACCCGATCCCCCTTGTCTATCTCAGTGGGACCACCACGAACCGCCATTACGGAGACACTGTTGCTCAAGAGTGCTTTCGCCGCAGTTCCGCCAAGAGTAAGAATGTGCTGGTAGGGCTCGATCTCTTTCCACAGCCGGGGCTTGCAGCACTCCATTGGGGATGGGATCAAGGGTAGCAGCGTAGCCCCTTTGTCTACTTTCTTGCGATCTCGGTTTTCTTTCTCAATCTTCCGATTGGACTTGCGGAGCATCTCCAAGAAACGGCCCATGTCGTTGTCAGGAGGGCGGCACAAGCACACGTTTGTCCAGTGAATGTGACTCCGCTTGAGTCCAGCCCGCAGAGCGGTTTGTGTAATAATGTTTCCGGACGGCCCCACAAAGGGACGACCCTCGCGAATCTCATGTTCTCCGGGTGCTTCTCCTACCGCAACAATCTTGGCTTCCCTACTCGCTTCAGGAGGCACAGGCCCCTCAAACACGTTGAGGGGGCACGAGTCACACTTCGCGCCATGTTGCTTCGGATCATACATCCTTGAAATCCAGTGAGATAAAGCGAGGGCCGTCCGAAGGTGGATACTTCCCGAACACCACAAAACAGCTTGGCGCTGTAGCGGCGTTCTTAGGTTCTCCGTTGTCACCAAGGAACTTCAATCGCCCTCGGATTAGGAACACCAGCTTGGCTCTCATCACGTAGTCGTGCCACCATGATGTGTCCGTTCTGGCAAATATAAGGACTCCGACTGTTCTTCCGGCTTGGGCTTCTCGGTACGCTTTTTCAATCCACTTTCCAACCCCTCTCCCGTAAGGCGGGTTGAGCCATACAGTTTGGGCTTTCCAAGGAACCGAGAGGGCGTCCTCCTCCGGCCCAATAAACCTTTCGCAAAGAGCATTGTCCTCCCGTGCCGCAGCATCCAGTTGGAAATGATACCGCGAATCGAAGAAATCGAAAACGTGCTTGGGCGTTCTCCAATCCTGCTTTTCCGAAGAAAACAAAGTTGCAGGCGTCCAGCTTGATGGGTCAGCCTGAGTCAAAGGATCTCCGACTCTGGCTCTCGGGGCATCCTCGTAGGCATTTTCTTGTTTAGGGTTCGAGCCCAAATCAACTCCAGTTCAATCCGACGTGGAAGCCGTCCGATCTCTCGAAGAAAACAGTCATTGATGCTCTCCAAGGCATAGCGGGCCAAGTGCTCCGGATTCTCTCCGGATACAATCTTCTTCTGGTCAGCAGGGACACCTTTGTAGTTCCCATACACGTCAACATTGAACCACCGACTCATTCTTCTCCGGCCTCCCGTTCGATGCGAGGGACAGGTGCTTGCAGAGCAAGAACAGTGTGCACAAGTTGGGCCATCATCCCAAACTCCACATTGCACGGAGATTGAAGATGCACCCCGGCAGCAAGAGCCTGTTTGATCGGCTCTGCAACCTGAACCATCTGCTCAGGGGTAAGAATAGGCATATCTTCGAGTTTTGGTGCCCCAAGAACAGGGGTAGCTTGAATCGGTTTTCCGTCTGGTCCCATCAACATAGGTCAGTCCTGCGAGTTTGAAGTTGAGGGCTTGAGCCCGTAATGGTCTTTGTACCAACCTCCGCCTTTCAGGGCGAAGTTGGTACGGGAAATCTGCTTGGCCATGCGAATGTCGCACTCCGAGCACGTAGGCGGTGGATCGTTGTGACGCTGTAGTACCTCAAGGTGCTTTTCGCATCGGTCACATTTGTACTCATAGAGGGGCATCTGTAGGCTCCGAGTCAACGAACATTGGAGTGCCGGGTCCAACCCAAGCCCCTAACGTCTGACTCTCAAAAAACTCTTGGGCTTCCCTGTACGTCATCCCGTCCTGCTCCATGTGAGCATTCAAGATGCCCCGGAGAGAGTAGGCAAGAACTGGCCCGTAGGTGAAGCGGTAACCCACTCCAATGATGAAATCGTCATAGAAAGAAGTGGGCTGCAATCGCATGACTTCACATTCCGTTTCGGCTAACCAATCCAGAATGTGTTGTTGCGGGGCCATCGTTCCATCCAAAAAAAAGAGGTAGTCTCTCCTACCAGTCAAGCCAGATTCCCAGAGGCAGCGGCTTTCCTGCTCTCCACTTCCTACCTGTTCAAAGCGGCAAGAAGTCCATCTTTGGTGACAGTGTTACCGCCGATGGGGGCTCCAGCACCGTTGCCGATGCCTGCGGGCGCTGCGTTTGCAGTGCCAGTAGAGCCGAGGGCGGAGCCGGGTGCAGTGGCGGCAGCGTCAAACTGTGCCTTCTGCTGCGCGAAGTCGTGAGGAGCGAGGAACTTGAGTTCTTCGTAGATCCCCATGTCCTTGTCTCCGGGCTTGTAATAGATGCTGCAAGAGCGTCCAACAAGCACTTCGCGCTTGACTGAAATAACTCCAGCATCAATCTCAGCAGGCTGGTAGCCAAGGCTCTCAAACACTGCACGCCAGAAGTAGCGTACACCGTCATCTTCACCTTGGGGAATACCAAGCCAAGCGGTACGAATCATGCCGTCAAACTTGCCTTTGAGGGCAACTTTGATCGCTACTTGAGGCCGACCATTCTTTGAAGTGGTCTGGAACGCATCGCTGACGGTTCCCTCATAGAAGCCTTCAGGCAGCTTGATTCCGCCGCCAGAGGCAGCACGAATACCAGAGAGGTTGATGTTGAAGTCGAAGTTTGGGTTACTGTTGTCCATGTGTGTATCTCCATAGGAAGTAGGACAGAATGAATGGATGCACTCATGCGCGGCATCCGGACGCTTAGGAAATGAAAATATGATCGGTCGCAGCAAGAGCACGCTGAATCACGGAGCGATCCAGAGCATCACGCATTGTCCATCGGGCTGCGGCGGGTGTGACTCCACCTTCGATGAGATGCTTGTAAGAGCCATTGACAGTTTCCGCAACTGGTTGACCGTCAAGGAGTGACGCAGCCACCTGCGCTACCACTTCTTCCTGCCATCCAAGGTCTTTGTGTCTTGCGATTTCGTACCCTGCGGCCCGTAGGATCTCCGCGAGATTCATTGGAGCCGGGTGCAGTCGAGTTGCAATGTTGAAACGGTCTTTCATCACATAGTCCGTGCTGTACTTGCAGTGGTAGACACCGGGCCACGGTTTCCGCATCGGTTCATGAGCACAACGGAACACCATGTCGCACATGGCTGGAATCTGCTCCGGTAGTTTTCCGGAGAGCATGGGGCCTCCTCGAATACGAGTTCCGTCTGCCTTCACCTTGGGAGCCTGCTCCCAACAGTTCAAAATGACGTGAACATTTGCGTACCTTGCAGCATTACGGAAGGCCAACGCCGAATCTCTCAGCTTGCCCCACAATGTAAAGCCGGAAAACCGCTTGTCATACTCGGCAAACTGCTGCTCCGCGAGAAAGCTGAAATCGTCCACAACGACGGCATCGAAGTCGTGGTTTTTGACGGTAGACAGCTTCTCCAGAAACTTGGTCGCGTCGTCGATGATTTGAGCCTTCATGCTGTGAGGCTCGTAGCCGCAGAGACTCCGTACTGGCTGGAGGGCTCCGCGAGCAGCGATGAAAACAGCGTTTGGAAAGCTGTATCCGAGGTCAGTAGTTTTCCCCGATCCGGAAGGACCGTAGGTGCAAACCAAAGCTGGGTCTTTGCTCATGTTGAAATCCGTGGAAAGTCATTGTGTGTGAGTGAAACTATCGTGGGGGTTTGTCAGTTGTCAAGGATGTCCGGTCATCTTTTTTCAAATGGCTCCGTATGCCCCCATTTGCACTGCTCAACGTAGTTGCAGGGACCGTAGCGGTGAAAGCAAACCAGTTCACTCGGTGCGATCGGCCACTCGTCTGCGGGACGGCCTTCATCAATGAGTTTCTGGATGCCTTCTTCTGCATCTTTGACTGCACTTGGCCACTTGGCGAGTAGCTTTGGTGCAGGTTGTACGTCGAAGCGTTCAAACTTGAAATCTCCGCCATGCTGGATCATGTTGAGGCGCATACCTCCAAACCTCTCTCCGAAGTGGATTTTTCCAAGGGTTTGGTATCCGAGGATTTGCCCTGATACGGAGTAGAACTTCCGCTGCTGTGCCTGAAGCCGCCCTGTGGTCTTGTGGTCAATGATCCAAATGCGACCTTCGGAGTCCTCTACTACCAAGTCCATTCGGCCTGTAAATCGGTAGCCTTCAATCTGCGCTTCCAGCAACTCCTCTACCGCAACCACCTTGAAGCGTTCATTTCGCCACTTCAGAAGGTACTCATCAATGACCCTTTTGGCTAACTCTCCGTGCTCTTTCCAGTGAGGCTTGACCTCAATCATCACGTCGATTGCTTCAATGGGGTCGAAATAGAGTTTCGGATCGCGCCTATTCTGCTTTTCACGAAGCTGTGCGTAATGTTGAGCAAGCCCAAGGTGAACGAGCGAACCTTTGACCAGCGGCGGCGCGTCCTCGTTGATCCCTTTGAGCCCTGCGAGGTAGTTCCATGCGTAGCGTTGGGGGCATTCCAGAAAGAGTTGTAGTCGATGCCAACCAGCAGGAGAAGGGCCGGTGTGTATGAGTAGTCGTTCATCATTGTTCATGTAGGGGAGTCTCGGGAGCGGTGGCTGGTAGCCGTTTGAGTTCACAGCGCAAGAGAAAAAGTGCGCCAGATAGTAAGAGGAGTAAAATAAGACCGGAGAATGGGGCCAGTCGGTCTACAAGATCGGGCTTCATTCATCCTCCAACAGCTTGTCGAGAATGGAGTCAGCGAGGGCTTCGGGATCTTCAGTCCCTCCGATGGCAAGTGCAGCCTCCGCAAGTTCCGAGTCCTCTGAAACTCGCTCTACTGCGGGAAGTTTACCAATGAGTTTATCGGCTACGTGCTCGTCCACCGTATCTTCAGAGATGACGTAGTAGATGACTACTGGACGTTGCTGCCCGAGTCGGCAGAATCGCCCTTCCCACTGCCTAATCTGTCCGGGAGTCCAAGGAAGCATGACAAAGAGGGCGGCATCTGTGTCATGCAAGTTGATCGCTTCTCCAAATGCATCCCCAGTACCGACCAGCACACAAGGACCGGGATGGTCCATATAGTCATCCACGATTTCTTGACGAGCCGCCGTACTCTGACCGCCGTGCGCGGCCCACACAGTCGCCTTCGTTTTCTTGGCACCTTGGGACTTTTTGATGATGTCTCCGAGTTCTTCACAATCTCTCCTTCGCCCTGTGAACAGGACAACTTTTTGCTTGTCGTACAGATGATCCTCAACCAGCCCAAGGACCGCTCTGCGCTTCCCGCTCGCGGCCTGAGCCAGCTTCACTTCGAGGATGGCTGTAGGGCCACGTTTGGCAGCTTCTTTGAGTTGCTTGATAAACCCACCTGCGGGTCGAGTTTGGTCATCCGGAGCGATGTAGACAGACTGCCTTCGCTTCGGAGGTAGATCCCGGTGGGTTGTGCGGTAGTCAATCTTGTGAGCCGAACCCATCAAACGCTCTCTCAACTCATCAAGGTTGGAGGCTCCTGTCGTATCGAGCCCTCCATACATTCCCGGCTTGGCGTCAGCATATCTCCGCATCCAGACACCTTTGTTGCCCCAACTGTGAGGCTCTGCCAGATCCAACTGACCCCAAAGATCCCGCACTCTGTCTTTGATTGGAGTGGCTGTTGTGCAGCACCTCCGGTAGCAAGCCTTTGCCAGTTTGGCTGCACTCATCGTGGTGTTCTTACGAGGGACCACCATCATCGAGCATCCGTCCTGCTCTGTGATGAAACCGCCTCGACGTTTCGCCTCGGCCTCTTGCTCTCGGGGATCTCCGTCACCCAAAGGAATCGACTCCCACCGCTTGTCTGATTTGCCTCGATGAGACTCATCGAAGATCACAGATGCCGGACCCAAAGCGACGATCTCATCGACGTTGGAGGTCAAGGCTTCCCAACCAACGATTACGATGGGCCTCTCCGTGTTCTTCCAATACTCTTGTAGTGTCTCAGGCTTGACCTTCTTTTTGGCGTAGCCTTTCGGCCTCACCACATGGGGCCTGATGTTCGTAAACTTTTCGACTTCTCGGCCATACTGCAATCTCGAAGCGGCGCGGGTGACGATTACCAGTGGACCCGTCGCAAGCAAACCCCACAGGATTCCGCTCAAAGTCTTGCCTGCTCCGGTGGGATGCCAGAAGTGGACACCTGAACGAGTTGCAGAGAACTCCAATGCTTCCTTCTGGAACGGCATGAGAAACCCGTCCAACACAAAGTCACGAACCTCTCCATTTTCCCGTAGCAGAGCCTCGACCTGCTCCCACGTTGATTTAGTGGGAGGCGACCCACTCCACGACGCAGACGCTACGGGTACTCCGGCAATCAACCCATTCACCAAGTCAACTGCGTGGTGCGGGATGATCAAGCGAGATCCGCTGATCTTTACTCCGGGTACTTTGAGTAGATTTTCACGCAAGTACCCCCACTCGCCGTTTGCTACGACGTAGGGGCACTTCGGGTAGGCCAATCCCATCCGATAACTCCGTCAGTGTGTCTGGAGAGCGTATCAAGTAGGAGAAATGCTGTCAATATGTCCGGACAGCTTATTCTTCGCCTTCGAGGCTCAAAGAGTCAATGATCTTTTGGCTGACAGCAGGGTCCACGGAAACTGCCACCATGAAGTGACTGCCATCGAGATCGTCGGGCGCTCCATGCGTCAGCACAAGGGTTTTGTTCTCCACCAAGATTTGTTTCACCGCATGGAGCAAATACTGACTGCCAACATCAAGCATCCTTTGAGGCAGCGATTCGCGTTCAGCCGTTGGTGCTGTTGGGGTTTCTGTTTGTGTCTCAACGTCGCTCATTTGTTCTCCTCGGGAAGTGGCGGTGCCCATCTGCCCTGTGAAATAAGTTTGTTCCGTTCGTGCTCAAAACGACTGCGGTGGATCTCCGCTTTGAGTTGTTCACGTAACTCTTTGGCAAAGGCTTGGAACTCCTGCCGGGTGATAAAATCGCTTTCCACCTACTCATCATCCATGACGTGAGTGTGGCTCTCCGCAAGCCGTAAAACCGTGTCTGCTCCGTAGCTAAACGCCCCCGAAGCCAATCCCCACAACGGAGCATGATGCCAGATAATGTCGTCGTGGCTCACAGCGAAGTACGCCATCCAACCAGTGTGAAACCCGGTACAGTAAGCGCACGCGAGCATCCGGTTGAAAAATGATGGGAGGTATTCGTACACCATGTCGGGCAGTTTGTTCATGGCCCCAAAGGTGAGGCCATAGGCGAAAATCAGTTCAATCAATCCGGGCATTATTTCTTCTTTCTCCGTGTGGTCGCTGGCTTCCGCCGAGCAGCAGGCTTTTTGCGGGCTGGGGCTTTCTTAGCCGGAGCCCTTCTTGACGTGTCAGCCGGGATCAACCGGCAACAAGCTGTCTCCGCAGATTGAGCAAAGATCGCCACTGTGTCTGGAATACCGTCCATGTTGCAATCAAATCCAAGGTCGAGTTTGATCTCGTTCAGGGCATCGAGGATCATTTCTCGCTCTTGCCTTTCTTCTGTAGAGGCGAGCCGATTGGACACCTTGGTATGGAGAGCGATGAGGCGTTTCATCGCCTCTCCGAGCCCCATCTGCATGGTTGTGTTTGCTGTGACAGTTGACATAAATGCACCATAGCAAGAAAAAACCCCCCGGTCGAGGAACCGGAGGGCTTTAGGGAAACTGCGGTCGGGTGAACCAGCAGTGAGGGAAAACCTATCAGGTAATGTCTGCGATGAACTGTGGTTGCCACAAAATGTAGGCCAAGTTGCTGCTCGACGCAGCTTGCAGGATACCCACTTGGAAGATTGTGTTGCCAGAAGTAATCGGTGCCGTTGTGGATACCGCACCGGCAGTTGCGGTCAGGTATACAGGCTTGCCTCGATCAGCGGCCTCGCAGTCACTATCAGCGGCGCAGAACACTGGAACCATTCCACCGATGCCGACAGCACCAGAAGCACCAGTGTCAATCTGTGCCAATGGAGCGCCGACAGGACACCGGATAGAATCGCCGGGTGTTCCTGCGTTGCAGTCTGCTTCTTGGAGTTGACCAGAAGCATTCAAGGCAACGATCTTACCCTTGGTGATGTTTGCCCCAGAGGCGTTGGCAAAGACAACAGCCGTCGCAGCCGTTGGAGCCGTCGCAGTACCGACCGTACCGAAGGCCAATGAGTATTGGGCATCGAGGCTGTTGAGCGTACCGTTGACCGCGAACTTGGATACCCCAGCGACTTTCAGGTCAACCGAGGCCGACCCTGCGGCGGCGTTCAGTGCAACTGTAGTCGCGCTGTTACTACCAACACTGATTGACCGCGCAGCAGCACCAGTACCAATGTTGATGGCTTGAGCCACTGCATCGTCACCGATGCCGATTGTACCGGCTGAACTGTTGATTGAGATTGCACCCGTCGCATCAATATCGAAGGTCTTGGTCGTACCCGTGATAGCGATGCTGGAGTTATCAGCCGCAGCCGCAGTCAGAGCACCAGCACTGGAGAGGGACAGAGTACCGCTGGTGAGCGTCGAGAGGGTCAAGTTACCGGAGGTAGCCGACACATTGGAGTTACCAGTACCGTCAATGCTGAACGTCGTTGACGCCAACATGTCGATTGAACCTGTGACGTCGATGTCGAGGTTTGCCCCCGCATCCAAGTCCAGCAGGGCGGCAGAAGCAACCTTGAGCGTACCAGAGGAAGAGGTTTCCAGAGTCAGGTTCGCTGCGGTCGTCGTGAAGTTTGATGCCGCATCAGCACCAAGGCTGATTGCTGCGGTATCGGCTCCAGCCGGAGCAGTCACGGTCAGGTTCCGGCCATTGGTCAGGCCAATGGTGTTGCCGAGGTTGTACGCCTCTTGCAGCGTCGAACTACCGAGGTCACTCATGGTAGCGAAAGAGCCGTCCACAGAACCAGTAGCGGTTTCCCACGTTCCGTCAGCCGCCACTTGGAGAACCGTACACTTGACCTTGGAGATCGTTACCGTACCGCTGTTTTGGACTTCCGCAGTGACGTTGTTCTGGGCAGGCTTGAAATCAACAGTATCAGGGCTCGTCTTTGCCGTAGACTTGAACTCAATGGTTCCTGCAACGGCGTTCGTATCGACAACGAAGAAACCATCGTTTTCAGCGTTGGGTGTGCCCGAAAGCTGAATGATGTCAAGTTCCGCGAACGTATCAGCAGGAATCTGACCAGCGGTTGCACACACAACCTTGGGACGGGCTGCACCTGCAACAGCCGTGAACGTCAAAGCGTTACTACCAGCGGTGTTGATGCTCAGGTTCGTAGCGGCATTTACAGTGTTGGTGTTGACCGCGACACCACCGGACTCGAAAGTCGTGGCAACGTAACCGAAGTTGATGTCCAAAAAGTTGTCTGAAATAAGGACGCGCTCTGCATCACGAGAAAAGATGGTTCCCGTAACGCTCAGGTTACCGGAGAGGTCCATGTTACCGTCTGAATCAATCGAGCCGACAATTGCGTTGCTGGAGTCTGTGATTGCGAGGGTGGAAGCACCAGCCGCATCGGCCAGCTTGACGAGAATGTCGTCGCTTCCGGCATCAGCCTTGGATTCCAGTCCAATGCCATTTGGAATAATGAGATTTCGTGCAAGTTCGAGGTTGTCAGTCGAGGTTCCGATGGTCCGTGACCGACCTGCGTTGACAACCTGAATAGTATTGAAATTAGCCATGTGTAGAAGTCTCCGTGGGATTTACAAAAAGGTAGGGGGGTAAGCTGGTCAATCTTAGCCGAGATCAACGATTTCGCGTAGGTCCAGTACCACATTTGGAGTGCTATCCGATCCATCCCCGCCCACCAGACGACCCAACAGTACAATCGACTGACCCGACGCAGAAGGAGCCGTCAACGTCGCTTTTCCTGCATTTGACGGGTCAAGATAGACCCGGCTTCCATTATTAGAACTTGCCGGAGTGGATTGGAACAAAATAGGCACCGATCCTACGGTATAGACCGTTGCTGAGTTCCCATTACTGACCGCATCTTTGACGATTCCACACACATCGGAGTTGGCTGGAGTGTTGGCTTGTGCTTTGAGGACTCTCCCCGGATTGGTCACTGTATCAAACCGTACAGTGTCTCCGGCAACGAGATTTTCCCCTGCCAACGCCGTGAATGTGATGGTACTTGCATCTGAACTCCCCGATCCAGCGGTCGTCCCGATGTAACGAAACCCAAGGACGTAAGGGTTGAACGTCCCTGAGTTGATGCCTGTCTCCGTGAAGAAGTCACTGGATAGCAGCAACAGACCCCGTGCATAGTTCCAGACCCAACCAACCGTTTTGTTGACTCCGGTGCCTGTTGTACCATCCGTGGTGGTGATCTCAGTTCCACCTGCATTTGGATCACCATTGTAGAGGCGGACAGCGTATCCGTTTGACGGCGATCCGGTGTTCTGTGGGACCAACTGAGGGAGCAGCCAGTTTTCCAATAGTGCGGAGGTTGTGTCATTGTACGTGGTGTAAGCCGCAAAGGTCGTGTTGTTCGTCCCACTGACCAGTGTGAGCCGAACGGCGTTTGCGTTGGCGCTCTTGTCTTGGATCAAGGATGGGTTGTTGGAAGCGTTCGTCTGAGCCGTTGCGAGGTTTGCCGCAGGCAACGCTCTCAACGCTGCCATTTGAGTGAAAACGCTCTCGCTCCCGAGGATGAACCCAAACGGGAAGAATGTCTCGTACCAAACAGCAGACGCATTCCCATCCAAGACGCCAGCTTGCAGCGCCTTCGAGTTGAGATTGATCCGCTCTTGGTTCGAGAAACCCATTCAGTCTAATCTTCCTGCAACGCCTGAACGAGCAGTCCACGGGCTACAGCATCAAATGGCTCCGAAGCAGCACGGACTTCCGTGATTTCCAGAGGCATCTTCTTGCCTTTGCTCTCCAATACTTCGCGGAACAGGTCGATGAACCCGTTGGCTGTGCTGGTTCCACCGGAAACGATGATTGGAATGGGCTTTGTGACCATCTGACCAAGACCCCGGCTGGTGAACTCCGTGGCTACCCAATCCAAAGCGTACTGGACGAGTTCTTTGTAGTAGAACACGATCGCTTCTTCTTCCCGACTTTGGGGGTTGCGGAGATCAATGCCAGATTCCTTGATGGAGCACATTCGAGCAGCGGTTCCACCGACAGCCTTTGCAGCACCTCCGTCAATCCAGTCTCCGCCTCGCGCTACACTGAAACTCATCGCCTCAATGGCATTGAATCCAATGGCGATGTTCGTCATACCGGAGCCAAAGCTGAAGGACAGGGCGCTGAATCCATCTTCTGCCGCCTCTGAGAATACAATCGCCATGGCTTCGTTGGATGGATGAGCGTTGTACCCTTGCTCTGTCAAGATCCGCTCGAACACTCGTTTGTGGTAGATCACGTCCCGGCTTTTGTCGTCAATCGGAGCGGCTGGAATGGAGTAGTAGCACACCTCATCCTTTTTGGGCTCTCCGATGATGTGCTGGATCATAAACCCAAGAACGTCCAAACCTTGCATTTCACCGGCTGAAACCAGACCAGCGGAGAGAGGGCGGCGTGCTTCTCGTCCAAACAGGGCTGCAAGTTCCATCGCTTGATCTCCAAGCAACAGGATCTCATCGTCCGCTTCAATATAGTCTGCTCCGGACAGCTTCAATACCTTCTTGGCTGATGCTGGGAGGTCAAGGAACGCATCTCGCATCCTCGTTGTGGATACCTCGTCGCCCTTTTGTCGGGCTGCTACGAGGTTCATGGTTCCAATGTCGAGTCCTACACTCATTTCTTCTTTCCTTTCTTAGAAGTTGATTTGGTCGCTTTCAAGGCTTCAAGCGCCTTATCTACGCTCTTGCCCTTCTTGGTGGTCGTTTTGATAGAGCCCGATTTGCTCCCCTGCCCAACCGATGACGGAATGAACATGGGAGTGTCGTCGGGTACTTCTGGTTTTTTCTCTGCTGCAACAGTCCCGCCGCCTGTCACGGAGACAACAGGGGATACTTCGATGGCGCTGATCAACTCCTCGATTCGTTTGAGTTCGATCTTCAGGGCATCAATGACACCGATTCGCATCATCCCTACTTCGTCTTGTAGGGCAAGCCGGACAGCCTCCCGAATCACAGCCTCATCGGGGCTGGCATTCTTGACGATTATTCGTTCTTCAATGGCGTGCTCCGGCACTTCAGCCACCGCTGTTCTCAGTTGAGCCAACAACAACTTCACTGCCGAAGGGAACGCCCGAATGACTGTCCTGTGGCCATTCTTGTCGTAGATCGCTACGTCAGCCGTTCCCTGATTGAATCGAATCTTGAGTGCACCCTCTCCGCGCCATCCTTCAGTCCCTTCCATCGCCAACACTTCTCGAACGTCTGGGGCCGGAACCCACCACTCGTCCACTCGGGCTTCTGAAACTTGAATGGATAGACGTATCTCACCTCTGGTGAGGTCCGGTTTGACGTGGAATGTATTTGAAAAGTGTGCCATTAGAAGAACGTGATTTCCATGCTGGTGATTTTGATTCCGGCGTTGACGATTTTGACTTCGATATAGATGCCCTGCGTAGCTGCAAATCCACCAAATGTCCCGTTTACGGAGTTGCCAGATGAACTCGATTCTCGAATGTATGAGCCGCTCACTGTCGCACCATCATCGAACGAGGCGAAGTTGTAGTTGGCCCCGTGCAATCTCAATGGGTTGGCTCCGGTTCCTGTTGAGCCGTTCCCTGCGATCCGTCTGACGTAGATTTCAAGATTGCTGTTCGCCAAGTCTGTCGTGGCATTCGATATGAACGTGCCACTGAACGTGAGGGTGAATGACGCCAGATCACCGGAACTGTCGAGAAGCTGGCGGTAAAAGCTGACCGGGACAGTGAGGCCGGTGTAGTTGGGCTGACTTCCGGAGTTGGGAGCATACGAAGTCCAGTTGGAGTTCGTTCCACCGCTGTTCAACGAGGCTTGATCCGGGCTGATGAGTTGACCTCCGTACACCATCGCTTCCCCAGCAGTCAGATCGGCTGTTGAAGTCCAGTTGGTTGTGTAGTCTGACTCTTTTCGCTGTGCCTCGTCGTTGAATGTTTCGAGGGTGTTTGTGGAAGTACCGGAGTACGTGTCCACAAGGATCGTTGCATTGGCGCTGTTTGTCGTGGAACCACTTGCCCAAGTGTCCCGAGCGAAGGCTGACGCATTTGCTGCTGTTCCGGCGTACCGTTGGCTTGCTGTGTTGATGGTGAACGCATTGTTACTGTACGAAGTGCCCGTGTTGTTGTCGTTGTTGGTGTACCCGGAGAAGTTGCTACTCCCCGTCCCAAAAGGCGACTGATTTAGGGCACTGATTGCGTACTCGGTTGCACTGACTTGAAAGTTGTTCGTCGTCTTGGCCGTGTTGGCGTTCAAGTTGTTGATGTTCGTGGCACCTGCGGTGAACGTCGATCCGGTGGTGTAGTATTCGAGCCCTGAAATGTGCTTCGTGGTCGCACTGTTCTCCGCAATCGTGACAGCCCCAACGGTCGGAGTGGATGGGTTGGTGTCCAGAAACACACTGGTTTGGGTGTAAGTGTACGGGCCGGACCCATCTGTTGTGGCATCCGTGTTCATCACCACTTTGCAGTTGTACCGGCCACCACTATAGCCTGCCCCTGTCAGCACAGCGCCGACACCCACCGTTACGCTCATCTTGGCTTGGAATCGGTTGTCATCGGCGGCGTAACTACTGATCGTAACGCTGATACTTCCTGACGTATGAGTAGCGTTCCCAGTGAGAGCCGGAGTGGTGTAGGTGGCGAGTACCGTGGTGCCGTCCGCAGCGTACATGGTGACGACTGCCGTGGCGTTTCCTCCGAATCCTGTGGTTACACCCGGTGTCGTGAATGTCGCGGAGGTTTGAAGTGAAGCTGATTGATTGCTGCCTGCCCATCCACCTGTTTGGAATGGTGTTCCTTCTCCGCCATTGGGTGTCGAGATACGAGCGGTCGTCCTTGAAATCGACTCATTTACGCTCTGATTTCCTGTATCTCCGTCGCTTGTATTCCAATGAGAAGCATACGATACCGCAGGAATGTAAATGTCAGCCTGCCCCGTCCCAGCCAGCGCCGATACATCGGCACCAACGAAGTTGACTACGGAGTAAGTCCCAATGGACGTACCCTCGTCCTTGACCTGTATACCACCGCTACCTCCGCTGGAAGTTAGCCCTGAGTGTCCGGGTCTTGGAGGATGAACGCGACCTGCCATTGTGCTTCAGACTCCGGATAATGGGTTTGACGAGGGGGATAGTTGAGTACGAGTTTATCTCGTCTAAGGCGACCCACCGGAACTCCGAGTGCTCGCCATCCAGTAGACGTACCTTCTGTTTGGGGGCTTTCGCCGTAAACACATAGAGCGTAGTGGTGTCCAGTTCTATCACGTCAACTGGCAATATGTCATGCTCTGAGAGACAGATTCCTGCCTCCTCATAGAGTTCACGGAGAGCCCCTTGAAATGGCCCTTCACCGGGGTCGATTGCACCACCCGGTAAGCACCATTTTCCCGGTTTCCACGGGTCAGTCGGACCTCGTTTGAGGAGCAAAACTCGGTTTCCCTTCTGAAGCACTACAACACAAGAAACGATGTGTTCAGGGTCATACCTCATCCACCTTGTCCTCGATGTAGGCTACGTCCTTGTATCTCCGTTGCTTCTCCAACTCGTCGGTGACCTCATCAATCTGGTCCTCGATTTCTTCGTGCATCTTCCGAGGGAAAGCCGAGGCTTGTTTTGAGTCCGTACTCCAGTAGGTTTTCCCGCCTACCAGTAGACTGCTGATCCGCGCATTCGCCCAGTTGTGGCTGGATGCTCCCGGTCTGTGGCCTCCGGATGCCCATGCCGCCAATCCCTTGTCGTAGGACTTCTCCAGAGCAGCAGCAATCTGCTTCACATTTCCTTTGGCTCCGTAGTACCTCAACGCTCTGCGAGCCAAGTCCTCAAAATCTTGACTTTTCAGGGTTAGACCACGGCGCTTGGCAACGACTGTGTAGGCCGATGCCTTTACTTTTCCTGCTTTTCGGGCTGCAACGTCAGTTGGCAGCATCTTGTATTTTTCGGTTCCTTTCCGGTAGCGAGCACGCTGCGCTGCCAGTTCCTTGAGCCTCTTTTCGCTGGTTCCATACCGTTGAGGGAGTGATCTGTTTTTCTTACTGTTTACCCATTTGAATCCAGCATCTCCGCCCCAGTTGAGCCACGCCATTCTCCCTCGGCTTGGTTTCTTCTGGTTGTGGTAGTGCTTCCCAAACTTGTCCTTTCGATGACGCATGAAGTAGTTTCTCATCCGTCGCATGGTTTCGTCCGGCACACCGGGAACGATGGCCAGTTGAATCCCTCGGGCTACGCCAATGAAGTCCCATGCTCCGTAGTTGTGCTTGAAACTCAATCGGACGCCTTTCATCGCCTCGTCACGGACTGCCTTTGGGACTTTGTTGGGGCCGTAGGTCGCGTCGTCAGAGAGGTTGCCTCCGGCAGTGAGATTGAGCACCAAAGTCGCTTCTTCTGGAGTTGGCACGTCCGGCAGGTCAGGACCGCCCACTTCAAAGAACCTCTGTTGAGCATTCCTATACTGCTTTCTCCAGTCCGGAGGCATATTCCGCAGCATCTTCGCTATCTCATCGCGGTAGGTCATTTCTTCAGCACCATGTAAGCCACAGCAGCCGCTCCAAGGGCCAAAGCGGTCTGCTCGGCCTTCGTCCGGCAGTATGGGCAGTCGTTTGTGATGATGCCGCCGA
>MDSV01198632.1_pt1 | contig 25262 bp, 25 predicted proteins | sample 810851 | NCBI WGS metagenome assembly MDSV01 (sample SAMN05326640, study PRJNA326480) | marine metagenome | isolation source: seawater | place: Atlantic Ocean: North East | collected 2012
AAAGATAATGGTACTGCTGAGACCGACAACGAAGAGTCAAAGGAGGGCCAGGGGGGACACCGCGACGCACGCCGGAGGAGCTCCGCTCGGAGTTGGGGGTGTGTCTGCAGGAAGCCCGATGGGGACTGGAGATTGCGCTTCGCCGCCATCCCCAGGATGCTCGAGCTCTGGTCGAGCTTGGACTCGTTCATGATTTGCTAGGAAATTTTGACGAAGCTGCTGATGTCCACCGGGAAGCCATCCGGGTTGCTCGACGAAGAGAGCGCAAGTTTGGGGCCTTCGCGGGACTTTCCCATCATCTTGCTCTGCGAGGAAAACAGCTCTGGTATAGTCGCAGGCCGGAGGAAGCTCTTGGGTGCTTTCTACTCTCCAAGGAATACCTCGAGCTTTCAATTCGCCGCGGGTTTCGCTTCAGTCAGCCGCAGGAATTCAGGCAGAGGAGGGAAATTGTGGGATTCTACATAAAATCATTGCAGGATGGGAAAATTCGGCCTGACCTTCCGGACGATATTCTCAATCGGTTTCCAAGGCCGGTTGACCGCGACAAAGAGTGATGGCCCAAGGACGCAAAGAAGCGCTTTCAGTGCAGGCACTGCAGTTCGCCGATGCCGCGCTGGTGTATCTGGCATTTGTCATCAGTTCCTCAGTCCGGGAGGACCTCCTGAGGGTCCTCATAAAGTGGGGGCTCTGGTCTGGTGGGGGTGATCCGGTCGAAGTTGGGCTTGGGGACTTGATTCCTTTGTTGGTTGTTATTGTGCCCCTTACCCCGGTCGCACTTGGGGCTTTTGGGTTTTACCGGCATCCCCTGCGCAAACGTATCAGGGATTCGTTGTCCCAGATGTTTAAATCCCTGATAATTGTCGGGGTGGTTGTCGGGGCGCTGGTCGTGTTCCTGAAGCTAGGCGACACTCCCAGGCTGACGCTTGGTGTGGCAGTTCCCATTGCGGTGTGTCTCGTGCTGGCCCGGGAGGGTCTGGTTCGAAGCTTCGTCCTGCATTCTGTGCGTGCAGAAGACGCGAAGGAAGCGGTCATTTATGTTGGATCGGAGGAGGCTATTACAGAGTTTGAGGCAAGCCTTTCGGCGGACGTCCTCGCTCAATACAAGGTGGTGGCTCACTATCATCCCGCCGAGAGCAGCCCTGATAATTTCAGTAGCCTGCTTAAGAGTGAATCTGTGGCAAGGGCGATCTTTGCTCCCAAGCAGACTGAGTTTGGCGAGCTGGCGGAGTTGATCGAGATTTGTGAACTACAGGGTGTGGAGGCCTGGATCTCAGCAGGATTTCTCCAAGCACAGGTGGCGCGACCAGATTTTGACAGCATGGGGAGTAACCCAATGTTGGTGTTACGCTCGACCCCGGAGTTGTCATGGGCCCTCTGGATCAAGACCATGGTCGATGTTGCCCTGTCCGCTGTTGCCTTCGCAATTTCCCTCGTCCTGATTTGGTGGTGGGTTGCTCTCGCTATAAAGATAAGTAGCCCCAAGGGCCCAGTCTTTTTCCGCCAAAAACGAGCCGGCCGTCACGGAAAGCCTTTTAATATGTGGAAATTCCGGACGATGCATCCGGGGGCTGAATCTCAGCTTGATGCTGTGAAGGAGGCTCAGGGGAATGAAATGTCAGGTCCGGTCTTCAAGCTCGAAAAGGATCCAAGGGTCTTCAGATTCGGCAGTTTCCTTCGTCGAACCAGCATCGACGAATTACCCCAGATCCTGAATGTGTTGCGTGGAGAAATGAGTCTCGTGGGTCCGCGCCCTCTCCCGACTTACGAGGTTGAACAGTTCGCCAAATCGGAGCATCGGCGTCGTTTGAGTGTGAAGCCGGGAATTACCTGCCTCTGGCAGGTTGAAGGCCGGAACAAGATTACCAACTTCGATGAGTGGGTGAGACTGGACCTTGAATACATCGACAACTGGTCTCTGGGCCTTGATCTCAAGATCCTTCTCCGGACCATTCCAGTAGTGCTTCTGAGACGGGGGAGCAGGTGATTGGCTCACTGGCCTGAATTCGAGTGCGGAGTGTAGGCTCTGACCGATTCTACTCGCCCTGTGCGCCTGAAACTAATAACCAAGGTGTCCCCACCAACTTCATGAAACTTCTCACCGGGAACGCCCACCCCTCGCTTGCTCAGGGAATCGCAGACCAGATAGGAAGCCCCCTGGCCAATGCGGAGGTTAGTAGTTTTCCTGATGGAGAAACATATGTCAGGATCGATGAAAATGTCCGACGGCAGGATGTATTCCTGATTCAGCCCACGTGCCCGCCGACAAATCAGAACCTGATGGAGCTGCTCATCATGGTTGACGCCGTTCGCCGTGCCAGCGCGGAGCGGATCACTGCAGTGATTCCATTTTTTGGCTATGCGCGGCAGGACCGTAAGGACAAGCCCCGGGCCCCAATTACGGCGAAGCTGGTAGCCAACCTGATTGAAGCCGCCGGTGTTGACAGGGTGCTCACCATGGACCTGCATGCCGCTCAGGTGCAGGGGTTCTTTGATATTCCGGTTGATCATCTGTATGCCAAGCCGGTTCTGCTCAAGCATCTACGCGAACAGCGCCAAAACAACGACCGGGGGCTCACGGTGGTTTCGCCCGACGTGGGAGGGGTCAAGATGGCAAGAAGCTATGCAGACGTTCTGGGGGCGGAACTCGCTATCGTTGCCAAGCAGAGAATTTCTGCGACCGTGGTAGAACCGATGAAGCTTATTGGAGAGGTTGAGGGGCGCGATGCCATTATCGTGGACGATATGACGGAGACGGCTGGCACCCTGTGTGCCGCTGCGGAGACTCTCAAGAGTAACGGAGCAGGGCGGATTTTCGCAGGAGTATCTCACGCAGTTCTCGGGAATCTTGGCTGTGAGCGGATCATGGATTCTGCAATAGATGAGCTAATTACTACGAATTCCACTCCTGCCCCACCCGAGGCTTGCCGCTCCAAGGTGACCACCTTGGACATTGCAGGGCTTCTTGGAGAGGCGATCCTTAGGATCCACAATGGAAAATCGGTTAGTTCTCTCTTTGACATCGACAGTGGATCCGTGTAGCAAACCGCCCCCCCGCGGAGCGTAAAAAGCTCTCTGGGAGCAACAAACCTCGCAGACAAATGGCTAAAACGCACTCACTCAAAGCGGAAGATCGGAAGCGCACAGGCAGTGGTGTGCTTAAGCGCATGCGCCGGGAAGGATTCATCCCCTCTGTGGTATACGGTGGCGGCTCTGAAAACCGGAATGTCAAGGTGAGTGCCAAGGGGGTTCGTAAAATGTTGGCCGACAGTGCGTCTACCAATGTTCTGGTTGACCTCGAACTGGATGGTGGCAGCAGTCAGTTAGCCTTCCTTAAGGACCTCCAGCACGACCCCCTCAGCGGAAATGTGCTGCATGTTGATTTTATCGCTGTCGACGACAAGAGCGAGATCACGGCGCAGATTCCCGTCTCTCTGGTGGGCGAGGCTGTTGGGGTGAAGCTTGGCGGCCAGCTGGAACAGATGATTTATACTCTGGAAATCAAGTGTCTCCCCAAGGACCTTCCAGAGACAATTGAGGGTGATGCGAGTGAGCTGAATGTTGGAGAGGTTCTTAGTGTTGGTGGGATGAACTGGCCTGAAGGGGTCTCGCCAACTCTCGGACAAGACGTGGTGGTCGCCCTGGTAGCGAAAACCCGGGTGGCTCTCAGTGAGGAAGCTACGGGAGAGGAAGAAGGAGGAGCTGACACTGATGCGGCCTCTGAAGGAGCGGAAGAGTCCTCCGGCTAATTTCGCATATTCTCCGATCGGGCTCGGAGGCCCATATCAGACCTGGGGCGAGACCTCGGGGTTTCATGCAGGAAGCGAGGTTTGGTCCTGTAAACAATTTTCGGGGCGCATTTCCTCTCTGGAATCGTTAAGGGACAGAGGTGGCTGATATTCCGCAACTGGTTGTAGGCTTGGGAAATCCTGGTAAGGAGTATGTTGGGACCCGGCACAATGTCGGCTTCGAAATTCTGGAGAGGGTGGTAACCGCTGCGGGATTGGCATTCCGCCCTGAGAAGAAATGGAGGGCTGAAATGTGTCGTTCTGCCGAAGGACTTCTGTTTCTCAAGCCCCAGACCTACATGAACCTCAGTGGCCGTGCTGTTGCTGCGGTTTCCCGTTTTTACAAGATTGCCCCTGAAAGCATTCTAGTGGTGTATGATGATGTTGCCCTGCCGCTAGGGCAGCACCGATTTCGCCTGAATGGCAGTGCTGGTGGCCATAATGGTATTCAGAGCCTTCTCTCAGATCTGGGTTCTCAGTCATTTCCGCGTCTCAAGGTAGGAATCGGCGGGGTTCCGGGTGCCAGGCTCAGTGGGCACGTACTTGGTCGCTTCGGGCCCGATGAGAGAGAAGCGGCGGAAAAGGCGCTTGCCACCGCTGTCGATGCTGTGCAGTTTGCCCTCGCTGAGGGCATTGGCAAAGCTGCCAACCGCTTTAATTCGCGCCCCAAGGGGCAAAAAACAAAACCCGATTCTAAATCGAAACCCAAGAAAACAGACGATGGACAGGAAATACGAAGGCCTGATTGTTCTGAACACGAAAGGGAAGGAAGATAGTGTCGACGACCTTGTGGGAGCTGTCGCGAAGGAGATGGAGGCAGAAGGAGCCAAGCTTGAAGAAATCAAGCAGCTAGGCCGCCACAAGTTTGCCTACAATGCCCGCCACCTTGATGGAGGACACTACGTGAACTATATCTTCCAGGCGGATGCCCAGCAGGTTCAGAAGATCCAAGGTAAATTGAAGCTTAACGCCGTGGTGCACCTTCAGCATTATCAGCGGTTGGGTTAGCATTAATAGTCCTGTGAAAAATCCGTGACCGGGAAGGGTTGCGGATGCCAATGGCGCGCGCGAGCGCGCCGTTTTTGATATACTGGATGTAGCAGAGATGGTTGAACGCGCGGGCGAATTCAAATTTTCCTTGGTAGCCGCTTATCCCCAGCTACCGTCTCCGCTATGGCTAATTTGAATAAGGTGATGCTCATCGGGAATCTGACCCGGGACCCTGAGCTACGCTACACGCCCAAGGGAACCGCAGTCGCAGAATTGGGGTTAGCGGTGAACAGGGTGCGGAACAATGACCAAGGCGAGCGGATAGAGGAGACGACATTCATCGATGTCACGTTGTGGGCGAGGCAGGCTGAGCTTGCTCAGCAATATCTCGGGAAGGGTCGTCCCGTCTATATTGAGGGCCGCCTCCAGATGGATACGTGGGATGACAAGACTACAGGGCAGAAGCGTAGCAAGCTCAAGGTGGTGGGGGAGAACATGCAGTTCCTTTCCGACGGTCGAGGAGGAGGGCAGCCACGTGGGGAGGGCTCCTCGTCTGGCCAGCAATCTTCTCCTCCGGCCTCTCAACGGCAGGGGGGATCTCCCGCCGCGGGTGATTTCGATGATGATGGGGGCGAAATCCCCTTTTAACCTCAGCGTTCTTTTAGGGACTTTTCTTCCTTTAATCGGAGTTGCCCGCAGGCAGCGTCGATATCATGGCCCTTCTCGAGGCGCAGGGTCGCGGGAACTCCATGTTCGGCGAGGGTGTCCCGGAAGGCGCGGCATGCGTCCTCGGCCGGGCGCTTCCAGGTCAGCCCCTCAACTGTGTTGTAGGGGATGAGGTTGACCTTGGCGTTGAGTGATTGTGCCCGCCGTGCAAGTAAGTGAGCCTGGGTGGTGTCGGCATTGAGGCCGTCTATCAGAATGTATTCCAAAGTGATTTTCTGGGCTTTGCGCGTGTTCCAGTATTTCAGCGCTTCGAAAAGTTTGGATACCGGCCACTTCTTGTTGATCGGCATAATCTGGTCCCGAACCTCGTCGCTTGCACCATGGAGGGAGATTGCGAGGCGGATTTGCTGTGGGTGATCTGCCAGCTTACGGATCTGAGGCACTAGCCCCGATGTCGATACGGTGAGGTGGCGCGCTCCGATGCCCAGCCCCCAGGGGGCGGTGATCAGAGTGAGCGCCCTGAGGAGTTGTGACATGTTGGCCAGAGGCTCTCCCATCCCCATGAAAACGATGTTGTTAACCTTCTCGCTGCTTAGCTCCTCAGCGAGGAGGACCTGCCCGGCGATCTCGTCAGCTGAGAGATTTCGCGTGAACCCGTCGAGGCCCGATGCGCAAAACTTGCACCCGAAGGCGCATCCCACCTGAGAAGATACACAGAGAGTGCGTCGATCCGAACGTTCCCCGTAAAGTGCAGGAGAGGCCGGGATCAGAACGGTTTCGACGTAGCGCCCGTCGTGTAAGCGAAAGAGAAATTTACGAGTGCTGTCCGCGGAGCCCTGTGCATGGGCATGGGTGAGGGATTGCAGGGAGAAGCTAGCTTTCAGCTGGTCTCTCAATCTGGCAGGAAGATTGCTCATCCCGTCGATCGAGCTTGTACGCTTCCTCCATAGCCAATCCAGAATCTGCTCTCCTCGATAGGAGGGCTCTCCCAAATCATTAAGAACCGCGGAGAGCTCTTCCGGGGTCTGATTGAAAAGAGAGGGTTTCACAACGCTAGTATATGAATTTGAGGCCCGGAGATCAAATTTCTGATTCGGAAAGGTGAAACGGTCTTGCCTGCGCCATTGACAAGGGATTTCAGTCTCTCCACGATTCCCCGTTGAATTTTCTCTCTCGTTTCATCTGGTATGGGTGCCTCCCAGCAGGCCTGATCGCGCTCAGTTCTTGCTCGAGTACTGGCGGTTCCGGTGCTGACAGTGGCGCGGGCACTATAAAGCCACGGAAAAGGGATAAGCAGGTTATCGCACTGGGAGAATCCGAGGGCTACAAGGCTCTTGAGGAGCGCTTTGCTTTTGATTCTCGCTCCTTGAAAAGAGATAAGCAGGGCAATTTTACCGGTCCTGTCCGAAGTCAATATGACAAGAAGCGCAATGTGTCCTTTGGAGGAGGAGTTGGAAAATCTGTCTACAGGGCGGGTAATTATGAATCTGCAAAGTGGGAGAAGTCGCGCAAATTGCAGGTGGACAGTTACCGGCGGGGTGATGATCAAAGCCGCTTCCGGAAGACCCCCGGAGTTCAGATTACGAGCCCTGCTCACCTTGCCAGAAAGTCACGGTTTGATAGCCAGAGAACGAAAACTGGATCCTTTGCCACAGCGGGAGCGCGAGAGGGCACGGGGGCGCCGCTAGACAAGCCGACTGATGGCCGCACCGATTTCAGGCGTGAGGTTTTTCCAGAGCCCACAATCATCAGCGACGATGAATACAATCGTCGCTCGGTGGAGCAGACGAGAAATCTTCTGGGGCGTGATGAATGAGAGAGCTGAGGGCAGGCTGAACATGTATGTTCGCTGTTCACGTTCTAGCAGTGTTGAGTGCCCTGAGGGGGCGAGATTTTTCCAGAGGAAGAAAGACCCAATCGTAAACTCTGATGGCTGGTGACTCTTCTCTATCCGGGCGCAATGGAATAAGAGGGCGTCTCTGGACCATCATCTTTGAGGCGGAGACGAAGTCAGGAAAGGCTTTTGATGTGTTGTTGCTGTGGGCCATTGGCCTGAGCGTTGTGGCGGTCATGCTGGATAGCATTGACTCGTTCGCGATGCGCTGGGGCGGAGCTCTCAAGGTTGCGGAGTGGGGATTTACGCTGCTTTTTATGACTGAGTATTTCGTGAGAATCTGGGTAGTGCGCCGCCCGGCTCGCTATATCTTCAGTTTTTTTGGGATCATCGATTTCCTGTCGTGGATCCCAACCTTTCTCGGCATGTTTTTCGTTGGGAGCCAGTCCCTGCTGGTGATCCGTATTCTCCGCCTGCTGAGAATGTTTCGGGTCCTTAAGATGGTCGGGCATATGCGGGGAGCGAGTATTATTATGCGTGGCTTACTCGCGAGTCGTGCCAAAATTACAGTCTTCTTTTTCGCCATGGTGGTTCTGGCTACCATCATGGGCACGATTGCCTACCTCCTTGAGTCAGGCCAACCGCAGAGTAAGTTTACCAATATCCCCGTCAGTATTTACTGGGCGATAGTCACAGTCACGACCCTGGGCTATGGTGATCTGGCCCCGCTTACAGTGGAGGGGAAGTTTCTTTCCGCACTCTGTGTCTTAATTGGATATTCCATCATGGCGGTTCCGACAGGCATCGTGATCGGGGAAACGGTCAACGCGGCGATGAACAGGCAGGATGAGACAACAGATGCCTGCCCCTCATGCGGGGTGCACGGGCATCTTCTTGATGCACGCTACTGCCGTCGCTGCGGGGAACGCCTCAACTTCCCTGAGGAAGGCCCGGGTCCTCCTCATTCTTACAAAGAGGGTGCTGAGGAGACTGAGCCATAAGTTTTTGGAGGAGCCGGTCCGCCTTGCCGGTATGTTCCTTGCGCCGTGCCAGTGCAATTCGCAGGGCAAGGACCTCAGAGTCCTCGAGGTGGCTCTCAGGGAGCTCAAAAAGAAGACTGGTTGCCTCGGAAAGATCATTGAGTGCGAGAGCTCCTTCAATGGCGGCAAGTTTCGGTCCAAGCCCCTGAGGTTGGGGTTCCTCGCTAAAGATGGCGGAGCGTGCTCTTTCTGGGAGCCCGTCGGGAGGGTCTTCCACCTGCTCAAGGTAAACGCATTCATCTCCTTTTCTGACTCGAATATACCAGTTCAGGGAGAGGACGAGGATGACCCCGAGGATAAACAGGGAGAAATCAAGAATGAGAGGAGTCCAGAGAAAGCCGGCCATCTTGCGGAAGACTTCACCGGCAAATCCTGGGAGGAACATGCCTAGCCAGATAAGCAACAGAAGGCCGGCAGCTGCGAGAATCAGCCCTCCGCCGATAAGGAGGGCCCGTTTCTGTTCCGGTGTGAACGGGGCTTTTTCAGGAGTCGCCACACCGAAATGTGTAGCAAGGGAAAGAGTCACTGCAAGGGGTCGTTTTTCCGTATTAGGGATAACCGAAGGTTCTTGAATAAGGTGTGGGCCTGAGTGCTTTCGGGGGTTTCCCATCCTTATATGGCCAAGGAACCAATCCGTTACATCAAGCTCAGGCTTGCGGAGAAGGGGTGGTCCCGTTAGAGCACGGCGTGCGTTTGTTCGATACCATGACGCGCGAGATGCGCGTATTGGAGCCAGCCGATGGCCGAGTCTTTGGTTTTTACTGCTGTGGCCCCACAGTGTATGGCCCGGCACATATCGGCAATTTCAGGACTTTTGTCCTGAATGACGTCCTTCGGCGCGTCTTGGAAGTGGGAGGAATGAGGACGAAGCACGTCCGGAATATCACGGATGTTGACGACAAGACCATACGTGATTCACAGGTATCGGGAATGTCGCTGGCGGATTTTACCGGAAAATGGACAAGGCGATTTCACGAGGACTGCGAGGCTCTCAATTGTCTTGCGCCGCATATTGAACCTAGCGCGGTTGAGCATATTCCTGAGCAGATCGCGATGATTGAGACTCTGGTGAAAAATGGAAATGCCTATTGCTCAGAGGACGGATCTGTCTACTTCCGGATTGCCTCTTATGAGGACTACGGAAAACTTGCTCGTCTAGATCAGCAGGACCTTGAGTTAGGAAAGACGCAGGGAGAGCGGGCAAATGCGGATGAATATGAAAAGGATAGTGTTTCCGACTTTGTACTCTGGAAGGGTCGCCGCCCTGAGGATGGAGAAAACTACTGGGATAGTCCATGGGGAGAGGGTCGGCCTGGGTGGCATCTGGAGTGCTCTGCGATGAGCTATAAATATCTCGGTGAAAGCTTTGACCTTCATAGCGGGGGAGAGGACCTCAAGTTCCCACATCACGAGAATGAAATCGCGCAGTCTCGGTGTGCATGTGGCGGGGACTTTGCAAGGGCATGGTTTCATCCCCGATTCCTCATGGTCGATGGAGAGAAGATGTCCAAGTCCCTCAACAACCTTTACACCTTAGCCGATCTGGGAAGGGATCCGGGGGCTGCGCCGATGGAAGTGCGTTATGCCCTGATAGGGGCTCATCACCGGAAGCAGCTTAATTTTACTTTTGATGGGCTGCACGCGGCTCGAGAGGCCCTGTCTAAATTAACCAAAGGGCAGGCCCTTCTTGCTAAGGCGGCCGGGAGGGAAGGGGAGAATGTGCCTTCTTACAGAGAACTGTGTGGCCTTGATGACCTAGGAGTATTTGCACCGGCATTGGCCGCTCTGAATGATGATCTAAATACCCCGGAGGGACTTGGGCAGCTTTTCAGGGGGCTCCGTATTGCAGAAACTGAGGGTGACCCGGGAGTGAACTGGCTTGGATTTCACGCTATTCTCGCTGCTCTTGGGCTGCGGTTGCCGGATCCTGAAGTCCTAGAGGCACCGCCCGAAGTGGTTGCCGCAGCGGCAAAGCGCCAGATAGCTCGCGAAAACAAGGACTGGGAAGGAGCAGATATCCTGCGCGAGGAAATCCAGAGTCTGGGGTGGGCCGTCAAAGACGGACAGGATGGATACGAATTGAAACCCCTGTAGAATATAGTCATGAACCTTTACCAGCGCCCCAGGAGAAACCGTAAGTCATCAGCCGTTCGGGCGATGGTCGGAGAGACAGTTCTCACGCCGTCAGACTTCGTCTACCCTCTCTTCCTTCATGACCGAGAAGAAAACGAGAGCATTCTCTCAATGCCGGGGTGTACGCGCTGGTCGTTGGATGGGCTCGTCAAGGAGGCGGGTGAGGCCCATGCTCTGGGGATTCCCTGTGTCATTCTGTTCCCTGCCATTGACAGCGCGCTCAAAAGCCCAGGAGCGGAGGAATCTGTAAATCCAGAAGGACTCGTTCCAAGGGCAGTCAGGGCTCTTAAAACTGCTCTCCCGTCCCTGGTTGTTATTACGGATGTCGCTCTAGATCCCTACAATTCCGATGGGCAGGATGGCTTGGTGAGCCGGGGAGAAAACGGTATACTCGAGGTCCTGAATGATGAGACGGTTGAGCTCCTCTGTCGTCAGGCTCTCTGCCATGCGGAGGCAGGTGCAGACATGGTTGGACCCAGCGATATGATGGACGGGCGGGTCGGAGCGATTCGGGCGGCGTTGGATCATGCTGACCACCAAGGGGTTTCCATATTGAGCTATACAGCTAAATACGCGTCATCTTATTACGGGCCATTTCGAGGGGCTCTCGATTCTGCTCCCAAAGAGGGAGACAAGAAAAGCTACCAGATGGATCCTGCCAACATCAGGGAGGCTCTCCGTGAGCTTCGTCTGGATGAAGAGGAAGGAGCGGATATGATCATGGTCAAGCCTGCGGGTCCCTACCTTGATGTTATTGCGACCTTGCGAAAGGAGACTCCTCTCCCTCTCGCGGCGTATCAGGTCAGCGGCGAATACCTCATGATCAAGTCAGCGAGCGCGGCAGGATGGCTTGATGAGAAGGCCGTTATTTTTGAGAGTCTGCTGGGGATCAAGAGAGCCGGGGCTGACGTGATCTTGACCTATTTTGCCAAGGAGGCTGCCCAGGACCTTGGTTGAAAGCGAACTTGCGATCCTGGCCTTTAATTTTTAATGGCTCTGACTTGAAACACCCGGCTCTGGGTTTCAGGCGAAAAATCAAACCAAGTTGCAGCCCCGTCGCCGGACACCGCAAAAGCTGGTGATTCAGTTCCGTCGGGAAGGATTTCGTTGAGCTGGTAGATCTCCTGAGGGTGGGTGTTCCATGCGAGGCGTATGTTCAGACCGTCACTGTGGTTCTTCAATACCTGCAGGACCGGGGCTCTCACGACATGATCACTCGACTGAGAGCCAAAAATTTCCCGGATGCGATAACCTGTGGGTCGACCCTCATTGAGCAGGTCAATGCTGAGCGGCAGACCAGTTCCGGGCACCTCTGTTACGAGGGCCCAAAGGCCATTACTGGCGGCAGCTTCGATCAGATAGAAGTGATTCTCCCGAGAGGCCCACGATAGTGCTGAGAATTCCTCCCCAACCTCCGAGGGGCCGATTGTGAGCGTGGGGCCCTGGGGCGGATCGTCGTCACGGGATCCGTAGTCGATTCCAGATTGCGAGTTGGTTGTCCACCGATAGAGCGTCTCGCCGCTTTTGGTCCTAAGGCCGGTAGCCCCGACTACTTCAGCGGTAAGGGCCCCTATGGCCTGACAATTATAGTTGCCTGTGAAGGTAGACCCCGAGCCGCCGACAATGACTCCGGCTGCGCTGCGCATACGAATGTTCCCGGGGCTGGGAACTCCAGCCTGCACAAGAAAATCAAATTGGATCTGGCCGAATTCACCTTCTGTCGTTTCCTCGTAGTTTGAGAAATCCCGGGACCATGCCTGTCTGGGTGGCTCCGGAGCGTCCGGATCAGGGTTAAGTGCTATGCCGGCAGCGTCGAGGAGGAGTCTGCTACGAGTGCGAATACGATTCGGGGCATTGAAAATGGACTGCCCGGAAACATCCCAAGCCACGGTTAGAATAAGTTCTGTGCCGGGAGCGATTCCCTCGGCGCTCACGACAATGTTATCAACGTATTCAACGAGGGTCTGTGCTGCAGAGTTAAACTGGCCGAGTTCGCTGTTCGACCCGGCACTTGCCAAGTGGCTCACGGAGAGCATGGAGCCGTTGATTCTGGCAAGAGCCGGTGCCGCGTTGGGAGGCGGAGGTAATTGACCAGATTCTGGAGAGGCCACTTCCAAGGATAGGGCTCCTTCCTGACCGAGGGCTGCTCCACCTGAGAGAAACTGTCCATTGGCCTGCACCTCTCCATTCTCTAATCCGGATCCTGTAAGGATTCCTGTAAACAGCAAGGAGGCCACCACTGTGGCGCAGAAGCTGTCAGGGCGAGAAGTAGAAAGAAGTCGCATTGACCGGAAGAGAGGGTTGAGAGAAAGGCAACAGGATGGATGAAATTAGAGAAGAGTCAAAGGGCCATTCCATACGAGGGATCCCTTGCAAAACCCGAATGAGGTAGGAGCTGGAGAGTTCAAATCTGAGCCCAGCAGGCTCTTGGTGGAACCGCGGAAGGGGACCATCAAAAATATTTTCCCAGCGCCCCGCGGACGTCTTCTTCGAATCTTTGGATAAAGGACATCGTAAATTCTAGAGGATCGAGGCTGGGGTCCTCGATGAGAGGAGTCAGGTCCATGGCATACCAAAGTTTTTCGGTATCATCGACCGAATGAGAGTCATAAAAGGTGGCGTTCGCGATTCGTCGCCCGTCCACCGCAAGGTCATATCGCTTTCCTCCGGCAATCTGGGAGTCGAAGATTCCTCCGATGGCGGTTGCGAGGTTAGGGCGTCTACTGACATCGAGTGTGGTTTTGTCAGAATCAAGCATCCAATCAAGTCCTCGCCAGACTTCACACCCCAGAACTTGCTTGGGTCGCTGCTCGGAAGGCAGCGCCCGGAGCGCTTTCAGGACGTTTGCGGCAACTGCCACGTGTGTAGAGTGCTTGTCAGCAGGGTTGTGAGTGTAAACCAGATCTGGAGTCGTAGCTTTGAGGATGGACAGGAGGTCCTCGACGGGGGCTCCGTTAGACGGGTCCTTGATGGCGATACTGGGGTAATCGAGTTGAATCATGGCGGCATAATCGCCGACGACGGCTGCGTGATCCTGCTCGCGACGCCGAACCCCGCACATCTCCTCATCGGAGTAATCCTTGTACAGTCCCGTCCTCGCGCTCCCTGCGCCATTGGTGCAGGTGACTCCGCCAAACCATTTTTCGGTTTGCCGATAGCAGGCCTCGATTCCATGAAAGGCCATAAACTCCAGGTCGTCCTGATGAGCGCCGATCCCCAGATGAGTGATCTTGGCGAGCGCAGAGTGCTCAGACTCACCTGAGGGAATAAAGGTGGCAGCATTGGAATTCGAAAAATTCATGAGAGGGCTGGATTAGGTTGTGGAGCAGGCGGGAAGGCTCGCAGCGGCGACGGCCTGGCCGTGTCGCTTCATCTGTTCATCTGGAGTCGTCATTGTGATCTGGTCTATCAGGTGCGGGAATTCGTCCCGAAGAACCTCGGAAGCTTTTTCAATTATAAGCTCCCCACCCCGACCGGAGGTGACTCTTCCAAGAGTGAGGAGGTTCTCAATCTGGTAGAAATCAGCGTAATGCGCGATGGTATAACCTAAATAGATGCCGATCGACTGATAAATCTCCCGGGCTCCGTGATGGCCTTCTTCCATGGCTTCCTGCACCTCCAGAAGTTGCTCTGGGAAGGGCATGTCACCAAAGGTGAAGCCAGCCGCTGGGGCCAGGCGAGCGACGGCCTGCTGGGAAAAATACTGCACGCCGCACCCGGCATCTCCGGACCATTCGTCCCGGGGCGCATCGTCCCGATAATCTACAGGAGCAAAGGCGAGTTCATTGATCCAAGGGGTGATACGCCCTCCGGGAGTGCAGTATCCGGCCGCAAGCGAAGTCCCCATCGAAATGCCCAGCACGGCATTGGCGCCCATGCTCATGGACCCGGCAAGGGCAGTTACCTCACCATCGTTGATTACGACAAAGGGGATGTCTCCCCATTCCTTCTGCAGCTTTAAAAAGATAGGGCGAACCTCGCTGTCAAAAACACTCTGATCCTTGATTCCCCGGAAAAGGGATGCAATCCGGACTTCATTGTTGATATAGTCTCCAGCCGCGGATCCACCAATAGCGTCTACACGCGGCAAATGTGCGGCGGCCCTCTGGAGAGTATCTCGAATCCCGTCTAGATGGTATTGAGGGTCCGATTGGAAATAAGGGTCCCACGGAATCTCCTCCGAGAACACCACCTTTCCGTCTATCACGGCTGCAGCTTTTCGGTCGGACCCACCGAGATCGAATCCAATCCTGCAACCATTGAGGTTTCTTCCTAAGGTCACGTTTTCTTCCGAGGAAGGTGGAAGCTCTTCCCGGGGGCAGGCGACAACGGTGATGGGTTCGCCGAATATTCCCTGTCCAACGACCTCGCGATCGAAAGAGCGGGCCCCACCTTCTGAGTAGGCTTGTGTGAGCAACGTAACGATAGATTCGTCGCCCGCCACGAGCAGACGGCTTCCGCCTTTCATCCAAAAGAGAAATTTAACGGTGCGCTCAACATACTTGTTATTGAGTTCTCTGTTTCCTCCTTCGTGAGGGAGTATGCGCAACTGGTGCCTAAAGGTAGTGCCATCCTTACGTGTAAGCGCCAGATGGAGGATACTGCTTCTGGCATCGTTCTCGACCAGGCGCCGGTAGGTCCTGTGCCAGAGAGCGGCAGGAACAAAGGCTACGTCCAGTGGAGGGAGGTGCCGGGGGCTAGGAAGCTGCATCGTGACGAAGGATGAGACGTGGGTTTGGAAAAAGCGGCTTCCCTGGGTTAGGGCCGAGTCTGAGTAGAAGGCTCCGGATTTCAGAGTGGCGTCGACCCTACCCCGTTTGGCGCGGATAGCGAGAGACAACCCATTGCTGGCCGGGAGTCATTCAATATTCTGAACCTGCTCCCTGATCTTTTCGAGCTCGGTTTTGGCGTTCACAACGGCTTGAGCCAAAACGGCATCGTTTGCCTTTGATCCGATGGTATTAAGCTCCCGGTTGATTTCCTGACAAAGAAAGTCCATCGAACGGCCTACCACTCCTGATCCTTCCAAATAGGAATGAAACTTCCGGAAATGAGACTTTAGCCTCGTCAGTTCTTCCGTGATTTCACAGCGATCAGCAAAGAGGGCAATTTCTTTGAGGATCCGTTCGTCACTGAGGTCAATTTCGAGGCCTGCTTCTCCGAGGCGTGAGAGTAGGTTTTCCCGGTGTCCGATAACGATGGAGGGAGAGTGATCCTCGATTTCCTTGGTCAGGTCCCCGAGAGTCTTCAGGATTCGTGCCAGCTCAGCCCGGAGGTCTGCCCCTTCCTCGGCCCGCATCTCGATGAGATTGTCCAATGCTTCATCAAGGGCTGGCAGAAGGGCCTCAAGCGTTTCCTCGACTTGTGAGCCTTCGCTGAAGACAAAAATGTCGGGAACACGAAGATAGTCTGCTGCTTGAGGGGAGAGCTTTTGTCCAAGGCTCTCAGATAATTCCTCGAAAGCAGATTGCAGGGCGCGTGCTTTCCCCGCGTCTATCTTGACGCTCTCTTCGAATCCACCGGTATGCTCAAGAGACACATTAATATTTACTCTCCCGCGGGTGATCCGTCCGAGGACATGCTTGCGGAGGCGGGGCTCAAGCTCTGCAAGGTTTCGTGGCATGAAAAGGTGGACCTCTCCCTGCTTACGGTTGACCGAGGACGCCTCCACGCGAACAACGATGTGTTCAGTTGCGTGGGCCCCCCGCCCGAATCCGGTCATACTTTGCATGCCTCATTGTAGTGGTGAGTGATCACCAGTGGCCAGAGTTAAACTTTCCGGAAGGCTTGGAGGGTTGCCACGGGCTCACGTGCCTTCTCCGGAGGGATCAATCAGATCAGGGCGATTCCTGCGGGTGCGCTCCAGAGCTTGCTTTTGTTTCCATTCCTCGATTGCGGCATGGTTTCCAGACAGAAGGATTTCAGGAACTTTCAGCCCCATAAAATCGATGGGTTTGGTGTAAGCCGGAGGCTCCAGCAGGTCTGGGTTGGAGAAGGACTCTTCCGCGGGAGACCTGTCGTCGCCAAGGGCTCCGGGAAGGAGGCGGATGATGGCATCGCAAACGACGGCGGCAGCTAGCGCCCCATTAGTCAGGACGTAGTCTCCGATACTGATCTCTTCGTCTACCAGGTGATCAACTATCCGGTGGTCGACGCCCTCGTAGTGACCACAGATGAAGATCAGATGGCCGGAGGAGCTAAGCTTCTGGGCGTTCTCCTGCTTAAAAGGGAGTCCTTGAGGAGTGGTCAGTATGACCTTGGTTCCTTCCTTGCGGAGGTCGGCGACGGCAGCAAAGACCGGCTCTGGTTTGAGGAGCATGCCCTGGCCCCCTCCACAGAGGTAATCATCCGTTTTACGATGTTTGTCCAAAGCCCATGACCTCAGGTCATGGGCATGAATTTCCACAATCTCCGCTTTTTGGGCCCTCTTAATGATGCTCTCGCGCAGTGGAGCCAGAGCAATTTCGGGAAAGAGAGTGAGGATATCAATACGCATGATCTGCCCCTCATCGGGAATTTACGGAGGAAAAGCAATTCCCAGCGTATATTTGACGGATCGTCAGCCTGCTTCTATTAGATTTGCACACCATGAGAGCGTTCTCCCTCCATCTGTCCCTCGTTCTGAGTTTAAACCTAGCGGTCTTTGCGGAAGATACTGCGGAAGATACTGTAAAAAACGAGGAGAGACTCCTCAGCTCGGTTCGACAGCTGACCTTTGCGGGAAAGCGGGCAGGCGAAGGGTATTTCAGTGCCGATGGGAAGAAGATGATTTTCCAGAGTGAGCGGTCCAAGGATAATCCCTTTTTCCAGATCTACCTGTTGGATCTAGAAACTGGAGACACCCAGCGCATTTCACCCGGCCACGGGAAGACAACCTGTGCGTGGATTCATCCTTCCGGCAAGAAAGTGATGTTTGCGTCCACCCATAGTGATCCCGACTCGCAGAAGAAACAGGAAGAGGCGCTGAAGCGCCGGGCAGAAGGAACGGAAAAACGCTACTCGTGGGATTACGACCCTTTCTACGAGATTTACGAGTATGACCTCGAAACAAAAAAGTCTCGGAACCTTAGCAGGACGGTAGGATATGATGCAGAGGGGGCGTATTCTCCGGATGGGAGCAAGATCGTCTTCGGCTCGAATCGTCTCGGCTACTCCGAGGCGGAGGAATTGAGTGAGGAGGATCGTGATTGGTTCAAGCTGAACCCATCATTTCTCATGGACCTCTTCATCATGGATTCTGATGGTTCTAACGTGAAGCGGTTAACCTCGAAAGAGGGTTATGATGGTGGACCCTTCTTCGACGCCGGGGGAAAGAATATCTGCTGGCGGCGTTTCAACCGGGAGGGGGATCAGGCTGAGATTTTCACGATGGAGCTCGCCGGAAAAAAAGAGAGGCAGCTCACGGATCTTGGTGCGATGTCGTGGGCCCCATACTTTCACCCCAGCGGGGATTATCTTATCTTCGCAACAAATCTGAATGGATTCGCTAACTTTGAGCTATATCTCGTCGATGCGGCCGGGGAGAAAGAGCCGGTCCGGGTAACATGGGTGGACGGTTTCGACGGGTTGCCTGCTTTTTCTCCGGACGGGAATCGTCTTTCGTGGACCAGTAAGCGCTCCGGGCTTTCGGGGTCGCAGATTTTTCTGGCGCAATGGAATCATGAGGGAGCCCTCGCCCTGCTGGCCGAAGCCCCAATCCGGGGGGCGGCGCCCGATTCCCCCGACTCTCAGGAGCTGGAGCCTTCCCCAGAGGCCCTTCAGGGGCTGACATCAACAAATGCGAAGGTAGACAAGGATGATCTGCGTCACCACATCGAATACCTCGCAGGTCCCGATCTGGAGGGGCGAATGACGGGGACTCCAGGCGAGAAGAAGGCTACCGCCTATGTAGGCAAGGCGTTTGAGCTTTTCGGATTAAAGCCCTTTTTAGCCGACGACTATTTTCACCCATTCGAATTTACGGCGGGTGTCGACCTTGGAGAAAAAAACAAGCTGGCTCTCACCATTGGTAGTGAGAAAACGGAGCTAAAGGTCAACGAGGACTGGAAACCGTTATCGTTCTCCCAGCTTGGAGAGATTAGCGCCGAGGAAATCGTATTTGCGGGTTACGGAATCGAGATTCCCAAGGGACAGGTCGGTGCGGATGGGAAAAAGAGTGGCATGTATTCCAGCTATTACCATCTGGCGGTGAAGGACAAGTGGGTGATGGTTCTACGCTTCATGCCCGAGAACGTCAGCGCTGAGCGCCGTCGCCAGTTCGCCCGTTATTCAAGCATGCGCTACAAGGCAATGACCGCGAGGCAAAAGGGGGCGAAGGGGATTATTTTCGTAGCTGGTCCGAATACCGAGGTAAAGGATGAGCTGGTGGGATTGCGATACGACGCTTCGATGGCCGACTCGGGAATAGCTGCGTTTTCTCTGAGGAAGGAAATAGGAGAGAAACTTGTTGCTGCCACTGGGGAGAATCTGGGGGAGATCCAGACCGCTCTCGATAAGGGTGAGATGATGATGGGGATCAAGGTTCCAAAGGTCACCGTCAAGGCCACAATCGATATCGTTCAGCAAAAGCGGGTAGGGCGGAATGTTGTTGGGCGGCTGGTCGCCCGGGATACAGAGGCCCGCCGCCGGCCCGCTCTTATTCTTGGGGCGCATGTCGACCACCTTGGATCTTACGGGAGTGGCTCGAGGGCTACCGGGAAAGAAGCCAAGAAGATTCACTACGGTGCGGATGATAATGCTTCAGGGGTCGCGGCCCTGCTGGAAATTGCGCAGTATCTTGCGGCTCAACAGAATGCAGGTGCCCTTCGCCTTCAGCGAGATGTGATCTTTGCTGCCTGGTCCGGAGAAGAAATCGGGTTGATTGGGTCCTCGCGTTTTGTGAAGGAGACGGCCCAGAGGCTCAAGGGAGATCAGGATGCCAAGTTGAATGACGTTTTTGCTGCCAACCTCAATATGGATATGGTGGGTCGCCTTGACAAATCACTGGTTCTGCAAGGTACAGGGTCCAGTTCGATATGGCCCCAGGTTATTGAGCAAAGAAATGTTCCCGTCGGTCTTCCCATCAAGACCCAGAGTGATGCCTACCTTCCTACCGACGCGACCTCTTTTTACCTAAGGGAAGTGCCGATTCTGAATGCCTTTACGGGAGCTCATGACGACTACCATACACCGAGGGATACGGCAGATAAGATAAACTACCCCGGGACCGAGAAAGTCACCCGCTTCATGGCGCTTGTTGCCAGAGGGCTAGCGGGTGCAGAAGAAGCACCTGATTACGTCAAGGTGGAGCGCCCAGAGGGACAGGGAAGGCGAGCTAATCTCAGGGCTTACCTAGGGACTGTTCCGGATTATTCGCAGGGTGATGCTGTGGGGGTTAAACTATCCGGAGCAACCAAGGGTGGGCCAGCTGACAAGGCGGGAATTCAGGGTGGAGATGTCGTGGTTGACGTGGCAGGGAAAGCGGTGAAGAACATCTATGATTATACCTACGTACTTGAATCATTGAAGGTTGGAGAGATGGTAAAGATCACGGTATTACGCAAAGGGAAGAGGATTACCCTTGAGGTGACTCCCGGCTCTCGACAGTGATATTTTGTTAAGGGGGCCGAACATCAAGTCTCCATGGTGGATCCAACTGGAGCTTATTTTCCTGTCCGTGTGACTACCCAAGAATATAGCCATTCAATAAACGAGTAGGGGCCATGGCAGTTTCTTTAAAGTGAGCGCCTGCAAGTGCACCAGAGCCGTTTCTCTCTGTCTTTCAGGTTACTCTAGCCTCGAGATGAAACCCTCTGCTGATTGCTTAGGAGTTGATCATTTGGCCCTGATGAAGAATTGCATCAATTAAAAGCATGCTTGGATATCAGGCATGCTTAATTTCATTTCTAAAATTCTTTTTGGATGGGTCCAGTTACTCCGGTTAGCTGAGGAATCCTGTTCGAGGGCCCACCCTGAGCAGGAGGATGAATTCACCCTTGTCCCCTCTCTCGTCAATGTCTGCTCGGACCTTGTCTGCTATTACCGGAACACCCATTTTGGCACCTGCGCGCGGGATGCGCGCATTTTCAATCTGGTTCGCGAGTCTATTTGTCTTGCTGGCCGGCTTGAACGCTCTGCTGGCACCTCATAATTCTGGCTGGCTCTTATCGAACCCTACTCCCTTTCTCCTGCTTCCGGCTCTTCTTGGAGTGAGGCATGGGCCCCGTGGCGGCTTTATTGCTGGGGGAATTGTCACATCGCTCCTAATCCTGGCAAGCTTCTGGATAGGCCAGACCGGAGTGAGTTCCGATCACCTCCACGCGATGGTTGCCCTACCTCTTCTCGGGGCTCTAGTGGGCTTCGCCTCAAGATCGAGAGAAGGACAGAGTGCACGATTGCGGGTGGAGAGGGATCTCCTTCTCGAAGAAAACAGGAAGCATGTTGCGGAGCGAGAGCTCCTCGTTCTCTCTCGGCAGGATCTCCAGCAAAGGCTGGAGTTCCGAGGAGTTGATGACAGTGCAATCGACGAGAAAATTACTCAGTTGCGAGAGGCAACGGACTCCTTTCTTCCTGCTGCGATCCTCGAAAGATTAGCTCATATTACTCATGCGAGGAAAGCCTCGGTCTACGAGCTTCCCAGTGGATGCGGGTCCAGAACTCTTACCCGTGTTAGTTCTATAGGAGGGGTTGAGTGTTTTCCTGAGTATTTACGGCAAGAGGATCATCCAATCGTTTCCGAGGCTTTGGCCCGGAGCTGCTTCCTTGTACAAAAGTCTCTCTTGAAAACGCCCTCCACTCGTAGATCTGGTTATCTGGCAGCCTATCCTATTTGCAGGGTAGGCCGGGCGCCTTCTCATCTTCTCGTCGTGGAGGATCTTCCGCTGGAGAAAATCACTTCCAGCACATTTGACCTCATGAAGGCAGTCTGTGACCGTAGTGGAGGCACCGACCAAGGTCTTGTTAGAGAAGAACTCGATCATCGAGCTATCAGTCAGCTGGAGTTTTATGCGGCGATGGAGAGCGCCGTAGAAACCCACGCTTCCTACGCTGTCCCTTCGACTTTAGTGAGCGTGCCCTTTGATTTTTCGGGCGAAACAGATCCGCTGGATGCTTTTTGCGATCTTCTGGAAATACTCCCAAGGCAGACTCTCCTGAGTAATTACCACGAGAATGGGCGACGGGCCCTGCTTTTCCTGTTGCCAGCCAATTCGGATCCGGCGGTGCGGGACGGTATCAGGGACCTCTTTTATGACTTTGTTGCGGAGCTCGGGATGGGCCCGAGCTGTGTCCCCCGTTTTGTTATGACTGGCCCCTCTCATTCTCCCCAGCAACTCTGGGGAGAACTACTGGCCTCTGATCAGGATGTTGCCTCCCGCTAAGGAGTAGCCAAGCAGCCCGCTTTTGATCGCTCCGCGCTAGGGGTTACCAGGCCCCTCGAAAGCGTCACCATATTTTCTCAGGACGTCCGCACTAGAGGCCTCAGTTTTGACCACACGCCCTCCGACTTTGATCCGGGCAATACATCCTATCAGGGCGTCCCGGCTTCGCTGTGACCTTGTGGCGCTGACCGCACCACTTCCTCGACATCATGTAGAACCTGCTACCGCGGTTACGGACCCTGCCTTGTAGTAGCTCGTAAGTGGAATGCCGCCGATGACAATATTTTCGTCATAGTTTGGCACCAGAGCAGTGAGATTTCTGCTTCCGCGTTTGATAGACCTTGTGCCGTTACCGTTTGTCGAGTCCTTCCGGTAAATAATAAGGAAGTCTACGGAGACATCTTGAATTGCCCGTCGGAGGTAATTCCTGATTTCGATTTTATAACCTCCGTCGTAGGTGCTGGTTTTAGTGCTGCCAGATCGTGCGCTCCCCACTTTCTGGACGCTTTCATAAAACATCATGCGCAGGCCTCCTGCCGCTTCAAGTTCGATGGCGCGGCTTTCGACGAACCTACGATGTTCTTCCGACAGGAGGTCGATTCTGAAGGTGACAGGACGCAGAGTTGATTGCTGCTGGACAGTGACTTTCTTGGTGAGCGGGTTATAACCGACTAGTCGCCCTTGAAACGATTTTGTCTTCTCCGCGTTCTCAAAGTTACGCCATTCGAGGTCCGCGACAGCGGGTGAGGAAAGAGCGAGTAGAAGAAAGAGAAAGATCTTCATCAGCTGAATGGTTTAGCAGATATATCAGACGAGCCAACTTCCAATCACGATGGGATCAGGAGTTTTCCTGACCCCTTAGCATGGCTTCGATAAATGGGTCGATGGAGCCATCCATAACGGATTGAATATTGCCGGTTTCGCATCCAGTGCGCAGGTCCTTAACCATCTGGTATGGCTGAAAAACGTAAGACCTGATCTGGCTTCCAAAGCCAATTTCACCTTTTTCACCGTAGGTCCGGTCGGCTTCTGCTTTCTGCTTATCCTCCTCGATCTGATAAAGTTTGGCTTTCATGAGCTCCCAGGCCAGTTCCCGGTTGCGCAGCTGCGAGCGTTCCTGTGTGCACCGGATCATGATCCCGGTGGGCTTGTGCTTCATGATTACCGCGGTCTCAACTTTGTTGACGTTCTGCCCCCCCTTGCCGCCAGAGCGGGTTGTTTGAATCTCCACGTCGCTCTCGGGAATTTCTATATTGATATCGTTGGAAATTTCAGGGGTACAGTCGATCGCAGCGAATGAGGTGTGACGTTTCCCAGCAGCATCGAAGGGGGATATGCGAACGAGTCGGTGCACTCCACGCTCGTTCTTCAGGTAACCATAAGCATATTCCCCTTCAATTTTAAGAGAGGCACTGGAAATCCCTGCGCCTTCTCCTTCCTGTTCGTCGGTGATGGAAACCTTGAATCCTCGGCTATCGGCCCAGCGCATATACATCCGCTGTAACATCTGGGCCCAGTCAAAGGCTTCCGTGCCTCCTGCTCCTGCCTGAATCGAGAGATAGGCATTGTTGGGGTCAGAGGGTTTGTCCAGGAGAGTGACAAGCTCAAAGCTGTCGATATCTCCCTGCAGCGAAAGAAACTCGGCAACTGCTTCACGAGCCGATTCGGCATCGTCAAACTCCCGTGCGAGCTCAACTCCAGCCTCGATATTCTGCAGGCGGTCCTCAAGTTTTAGAAAAGGATGGAGTTTCCCCTTGAGCCTGCTGGCTTCCCGAACCGTTTGCTGGGCAGTGTTCTGGTCGTTCCAGAAATCGGAAGCCTCCATCTTTTTCTCGATGTCAGCGATGGTGTTTTCCAATACTGGAACGTCAAAGATACCTCCGGAGTTCCGACAGGCGGCCCTTTAGAGCTGCAGTGTCGAGCGCCTGGAGGTCATCGCTGAATGAATTTTCGGCCATCTGTTCCGGAGTGTGGTCATCACGGATTGGGAGTCAAGGCGGTGTTGTCTCAGCTTGAAAAGGGCAATTTCGGTGTGTGCCGGAGGAAGCAATCCTTGCGAAGTGGGAGATCCCGCTCAGGGTAACGGTCGTGTTCAAAGACTGGAAGAATCTCAGCAGGATCGTCCTTTTCCTCGTTCCGGGGGTGCTCTTTTCGGGATGCGGGGCAGTTGGAGATGGTGATCGAACCCGTTCAGGGTTTTTTCTATCCCGGAAAATTGAATTTGCGCCCCGGTATAATATCGAGCGCGCGATCATCACCGTATTTCAAGGTGATGGTTTTGAAATACTACCGGGGAGCGGAACTAGTGGGACATTTCGCTTTGTTCGGGAGGGAGATGCTCTTGGTAGAGAACGGTTTGGCGAGTGGTTTGGTCCCGGGGTCTTTCTCAGGGTCAAGGTGGCCGTGACCGAGGTTGAGTTTGGCACCCATCGGGTGTCCTCCGCCCTTGAGATAAGGAGAGAAGACCAATTCGTGACTACTCAGGAAGGGAGCCGCAGGGTGAAAGTCCTTTTGGGGCGAGTGAAGAAGTTGGCAGGGCTCCTTTGAGTGGCGTGTGTTCTCATCAGATAGTTCCGAGTGCAACCCGGACCATGTCAGTGAAAGTCGTTTGCCGTTCCTCCGAGGAGGTTGCCTCGCCGGTCCGGATGTGATCTGAGACCGTACAGATTGCAAGTGCCCGCTTGCCGCATTCCGCAGCACATCCGTAAAGTCCGGCAGCTTCCATCTCAATCCCGAGAACTCCCATGGCCTCGATGACGTCAAACATACTCGGGTCAGGGGTGTAGAAAAGATCCGCGGAAAAGAGGTTTCCGGCTCTGACTGGGATGTCGAGGGACTCAGCGACGGAGACGGCTTTTCTAGCGAGGTCAAAATCGGCAATAGCAGCAAAGTCGTGGCCTTTAAAGCGGCTACGATTCACTTTGGAGTCCGTACATGCCCCGGTGCCAATCAAGATATCGCGAAGGCCTACCTCAGAGTGAGAGGTCCCACAGCTGCCCACACGGATAATTGTTTCTACTCCGTATTCGGTCCAAAGTTCCCGGGCGTAAATGGAAATGGATGGGATTCCCATCCCGCTACCCATGACGGAGACCTTGGTCCCCTGGTGTTCACCGGTGAAGGCTAGCATTCCACGCACGCCGTTGACCTGTCGCACGTCGGAGAGAAATTCATCGGCAATGTGTCTGGCTCTTAGAGGATCACCAGGCATGAGGACTGTTGGCGCAAAATCTCCGGGAATGGCTTCAATGTGAGGAGTGGGAGCAGACATTTTGAAAAGGAAGTTTAGATAAGAGAGGTGCCTTTAGGGAAAGGCTCCAGAGAAAAATAACCAGCGATTGTCTGCCCAATATCTGCGAAGGTGTCCCGGGCTCCCAGAGAAGTGCCGGCGGTGGATTTGTCTCCTGTTAAGAGAATGGGAATGTCTTCCCTGGTGTGGTCCGACCCGGGCCATGTG
>MDSV01246469.1_pt1 | contig 25260 bp, 27 predicted proteins | sample 810851 | NCBI WGS metagenome assembly MDSV01 (sample SAMN05326640, study PRJNA326480) | marine metagenome | isolation source: seawater | place: Atlantic Ocean: North East | collected 2012
ACCGGCTCCGACACCGGCACCGACACCGGCACCAACTCCAGCACCGACACCGGCTCCGACACCTGCTCCTACACCGGCACCAACACCGGCACCGACACCGGCTCCGACACCGGCTCCTGTTGTAACTACAACTACAACAACTACTACAGCTGAAGAAGAAGAAGAAGGAACAGATGCTTCAACAACAACAACTACTACTACAGCTGAAGAAGAAGACGAAACAGACACTACAACAACTACTACAACGACTACTACAACAACAACGTCGTCATCAACGTCTTCAACTTCGTAATTTTTAGAGTTATATAATAAAAGCCCTATATGGGCTTTTTTTATTGTTTATGATATTTCATTACTTCAAATGAAACTTTATCATCTAAAGGATTAAGATGTTGAATAGATCTCATAGTTTGACATCTCTCTAAATTTATCCAGTAGTAATTAGTTACATCAAACTTAATTTTTGGTATTGAGACGTCTTCTTTAATTAAGATAGTTTGTTTAGTTGTTCCATTAAAAATAGAAATAATGTTTTCTATCCTTACTGCATGTAATTCAGATATATATTTCATTGGATTAGTAGCAGGATTTGAAAAATATATATTGCCCTCAATTATATAATTTTTTCCTAACGAGTATTTATCGCAAAAAATATTGAATATTTTATTAACATCTTTTTTTAAAGATAATTTAAAATCATTATTTAATCCTGCAGTCTCAAAAACTTTCCCAGAATTCATCAAATAATATTCATTACTAGATGTTGCCCAAATAGTACCTTGAATTGAGATACTGTCTAAGGTTATTGAGAATGATGATGTTTTATCTTTTACAATAATTGAAGCATATGGTGATTTTTTCATTTTATTAATAAGACTTAACTTAGCATCAGTACTGTCATTAGTGAAAATATCATAATATTGGTTAAAAGAGGTACAACTTGAAGTAATGAGAACTAGTAATAGTATTGTTTTATTCATTATTTAAACTATTGGAAAAATCCTTGATTTGATAGTATTTAGAGCCGTAAATAATGCCATATAAATTACTTGTATCCTCAACTTTTTGACCGCCATCTCTTGTTAAGGGCCTCATAGCCCAAGAAAAACTTCCAGGCCTGTCATCTTTGGTAAAAATACTAATAGGAATTTGAAAATAAAATCCTTTATCAAATGAGCCTTCACCAAATAGTTCTCGAGGAACATCAGTTATAGTGAAAAAAGCTCCTATTGTTCCACCATTTTGAAATCTTCTTGAAAAATCAACAGTATAACCATCATCCTTTGCCAAATATCTTCCATAACTTATATGTGCTGTTATTTTAGAACGGGGTTCAGTGTAATAAAAATTTAAATGTCCTGTTGATGTTTTATATTCTAGAAAATCAAATAGTTGATTATAATCTCTTTGTTTTAAGCTATATAAGTTAAATCCTACTGAGTAGTTTTTATCAAAAGGGGAATGAAGCAATTCCATCCCTATTCCTGCAAACATGCTCTCAAAAATACCTGTACTAATTCTGGCATAATAATCTGGAAATATCTCATCAATATAGTTGAACTGCAATCTTGAGATATATTCATTTCCTTCCTGTAAGTATCTTACTACTTCACTTCTTACATGTGGTAAAGCGCTATCTGGTTTATTTATTTTTTCATCAAACTCATCGTATAGGGTTAGACTTATATCTGAACTTAAGCTTAGTCTTCTTGAAAATAACATTGAACTAGATATTTTTAATGCCAAACCCCCATAATAAAATCTTTCGGGAGATCCTATATGATGCATTCCCTGAGGAGAAAGCGTATGTGAAATTACTGGATAAAGAACTCGAGGTTGATATTCTCCATTATAAATTTTATTAGTATCAGCTTTTTCAAAAATTGTTGTTATATCTGGAATCCTGATTTCGTTATTTAGATCTTCCTTTGTAAACATAATCTTATTTATACCTAAGCCATTAGTAGTGTTTGTTATTCCAAAACTCTCAATTTGCTTCTCAAAGTTATTACTAGACTCTAAAATAATCTTTGCTGCTTCTTCAGCTGATCTCACCATATTGGTATATTTTGCTTGAGCAATAGTTACATCAAGATGTTTGTTATGAAGGGTTGCCTCTTGAAGGTATAGTTTATTATTATTAAGACTGTCCTTAATGCTTCTGTAGAAGCTTAATTTATCCGTATGATTTTTTTTGGGTACTTTTTGTTGAATATCATTGATATTCTCGGAGTTTTTTTGTGAAATATTTATCCCAAGCCTAAATGCAACTGTTAGCTGGTCCTCGTTGACCATACTTACAAGAAGGCTGAAGTTGTCATTAATAGAGTAATGAAAGCCAAAATTAAAATCTGATTTTGTTATTCTTGATTCCTTATCAAGACAACCTCCAGCACAGCCAGAACTATTAAAATCATAATTATTAGTTTCAATAATAAACTTAAGGCCTTTTATGTATGGAGCATATAGTTCTATGCCCCCAAATATAGATGCATCACCTGTGAACCATTCTTGATAAGATAAACTCCCTACATCATATATATTTTCTATTGATGAGCTTTGTCTATTTTTAAACCTGTCTCCAATAAATGAAAATGGATTGCTTATAGTTGTTTTATTTGCAAGTGCTCCATAACCAAATCCAAGAGTTAAATTCATGAAATTGTAGTCTTGAGTTGCAACAATATATTCGCTTGAAAACAAGCCTGTACCAGCCAAATCATTTAAGCCAACAGATATATTAGGTAAAAATTTATATTGATTTCCATCAACTAATTTTAACTTTACATTAAAACCCTTATCTAAATACCCTAATTGAGTTCCCCAATATACATCCTTAATATTTACGTAATAATATGTTGCTTCAAGCCAGTTGAATGGACTGGCAGTAATTCCAGTAAAAGTAAATAGTTGATTATCTGACACTCCGATCGATAATTCACCCTCTTGGAACATTTTAGCGCTTGGGTTTTGTATTAAACCTGTATAACCAAAGTTATTAAGATTAATCTTTTTATCTTGATAGATGTAATCGTAAGAATTTGAAGAAGTGTAACTTGCGTATATTAAAATTAAAAAAAAAACTTTTTCATCGATTAATTTGAGTTGATTGCATTAAGAGATGCTATAGATAAAGCTATTGAGCTTACAATAGGACCTAATGTTGAAACAAACTGGAAGCCATTTAGTTTCTGATAATCTCTTGGGACATATATCAAGGTTCCTGGATAAATAGGTGTTTCATTAATATTTATATTCAATCCATTTTTAATATTGTAAGAAGCTGATTCTCCATTTGGATATATAATTATTGCTTTTTTTGAGCTGAAATCTGTTGCTCCACCAGCAGACTGAATGTATTTTTTAACGTTTGTGTCGTTGACATATGGCCTGCCTCCAGGTTGATTTACTTCTCCTAATATATATACCTGATCCGTCATTTGAGGAATAAAAATTTCATCGCCATTCTCAAGAGTAATATCTAAATTTGGGTTTTGTTTAATTTTTAGTAAATTAAACTCTGTTGTTAGCCTCCCAATAGGTACTTGATTTTTTAGCTCGCCTAAAAGAAACTCAAGTGCACGACCTGAATCACCAATATTATCAGCATTTTGAGTGATATAACCAATTAATCCGTTATAAATTTTTTCATTATATTGGGATTCAGCTTTTTTTAAGGAATCTCTTATAAAAACTCCTGAATATGGATAAGCATTGGGTGAATAACCACCAGCAATATTAATTAGATCAGACAATGTATTATCATTATCCAAGGAATACTTACCTGGATTAGCCACATTGCCAGTTATTGTTACCTGTTTTGGTGATTGATTTATTGGTTTATAGTATGAGATATAGACGCTATCACCTGAGTTTAGTTCGTAATCTTCAGGAAAATTTTTAGTATTAAAGATTGTGAAGCCTTCTTTTGAATTTTGCTTAATCTTTATCTGATTTTCTTCATTATTACTAACAAATAAATTCAGGCCGCCAGCAAAATTTATTAAATCTTTAAGTGTTTCGTTAGTCTTCAACTCATAAATTGCAGGTCTTGAAACTCCGCCTTCAATACTTACTTCTTTTTTTATTGAGCTGACAATAATTGAGTCACCAGTCCTTAGATTTATGTTATCTGGTATGTTTCCATAAATAAATACATCGTATAGATCAAAAGAAGCTATTACTTTATTTTGCCTTTTTATGGATATATTTCTATATGACCCGCTATCACTTATTCCACCAGAAACTGATAGTGCATTTAATGCATTAGAATAACCATTCATTGTATACATGCCCGGACTCTCAACATTGCCAACAATTAGTATTTGAATGTCTCTAAGTTCTTTCAATGATAAAAAGGATTCTGTTCCAATCAATCTTTTATTTATAGCATTTGCTATGAAATCATCTGCTTGATCTAGTCTCATACCAGCAACATAATATTTACCAACATTAGGTACATTAATGGATCCATCATTTCTAACGTAGACATCAAAGGTATTATTAATCTCTCCAACAAGCTGTAAAGTAACTAAGTCACCAGGCCCTAATATGTAACCATCACTTGCAGAAACCTCATTAATTGGCATAAATGAGCTTTGAATTGATTTAAAAATTAAATCACCAAATCTCTTTAAATCTGATTCTATTTCAGAATCTTTTTCATTGATTCTCTTTTCAAGGGAATACATCTCCTGCATAAGTCTTTTAAGAGTAACTTCTGGTTTTTCAATATCAGTGTTAGGAGCATAATAAGTTTCTATAGCCTCCTCTGCAGCCGCCATTTCCTTCAAAACATCACTTTTCACAGATCCAGGCAAACTATTAACAAAATCATCGTTAATTTCCTGTGATGACAAAAAAATTGAAAATACTAAAAAATATAAAAATAAAATTACTTGTATTCTAGTGGATTTGGTATAAATCAATTTAAGGCCTCTTTAATTTTCTTAGATGTTAATAAAATAACTTTCTCAGTTGAGGGTATTATATATGATTCTAGAGTTTTTGGATTTCTTCCAATTCTTTGTTTAGTTTTTTTATTAATAAAGCTACCAAAATTATTTAATTTTACATTTTTATATTTTAATTCTTTTGAAATTATCTTTAAAAAAATACTAATAAAGTCATCGCAGTTCTTTTTATTTAAGTTGAGCTCTTCTGAAAGAAGGTTTGAAATATTTTTTTTTGTAATAGTCATTTTATGATAATCCAGGTATTGAAACCCCTTCAATCTTTGCAGAAATACTTATTATATCATTAATAACTTCATTAACTTCCTCATCGGTCAGTGTTTTAATACTAGACTGAAAAACAAATCTAAATCCAATCTTAATTTCATTGGTATGATTATTAATATAGAAATCAAATACAAATACATGTTTAAGAATCTCATGCTTATAATCTAAAATCAAACTTTGAAGATTTTTTGAAGAATCTTCTTTAGTTAAAAGAAAAGATATATCTCTTGTTGTAAGTGGGTAGGATGAAATCTTTTTATATTTAGCAATATCCTCAAAAAAATTAGTATTTAAATTTCTTTCCTCGAGGTTTATTGAAATTTCATTTGTATCAATTTCTGCATAGTAGATTGGACTTTTCTTCTTAGTTTCAAATTTTTTCCTATCAATTTCTATGATCTGCATTTTATATGAGCTATCTTTAAATCTGAAAACTTTGCTTATCGAAGAAGCATCTAAATCTTTTGAAAAATCAAGATAGTTCAAACCTTTTCTTCCACTTACAAGGATTGCTAAGATATTTTTTTCATTAATGCCTGTTTTGTTTTTTATATATATTTTTGAAAACTCAAAAATTTTAATAGAATCATTTTGACGATTTTCATTATAAATAAGATTTCCTATTAATGAATCTTGAAGATTTGTCCTTAAATATCTTTTGTTAGAGTCAAGTGGATTATCTAAAACAAGACTTTCACAGGATTCTCCTGTTTCCACAAATGGGTTATTAATTACCTCATTAAATCCTTCTTTAGCTAGAAGTGATCTTATGTTATTTTCTTTAGAGTTATTTTTCAAAATATTTCCTAAGTCTATTTCAAAATCTCTAACAGGAATATTTTGATACCCAATAACTCTAGCTATTTCTTCCGCAATATCATTATGAGTTTCGATATCACCTCTATAACTTGGAATATTTATATTTTTATTAATTTCAAAACCTAGCTTTTTTAAAATATCTTCATATACATTAGTAGGTAGTTTGATTCCAAGAATATCACTAATTTTCGCTTTATCGCTCTTAATCTTTTTGGTTTTTATATTTTGGTAATTAAAATATGTTACTGAAACATCTTCAATTAATGCATGATCTTGAATAATTTTTATGAATCTTCTTAATACTTTTTCATGGCATAAAGGATCGACTCCACGTTCAAATTTATAGGAAGCCTCAGATTTAATATCATACTTAAGAGACTTTCCGAGTATTACTTCTGGATTAAAATAAGCACATTCTAAAATGCATTCAAGAGTATCTTTGGAGCATGCTGTACTTTTACCTCCAATAATACCGGCAATATTGATAATTTTCTTGTCTTGTTCAAAAACAAAAGTATTATCTTCAATATCTAATGTATTTTCTAATAAGGTCTCAAATGATCTATTTTTTTTATTTTTTAAAAAAGTGATTCCGGACAGATGGTTTATTTTATCTGAATCATAGCAATGAGTAGGCTGGCCAGTCTCATATGCAAGATAATTTGATACATCAGTAAAAAAATTGTTTTTATTTATTTTAAGATCAATAAAATAATCATTTAGATAACTTTTATATTTTGTGGGAATTTTTTTTATTTTGAGTTTTAAAAAAGATATTCTTGGGCAAGCTGATGTATCTTCGTTTTTAAAATTAAAATTAAAACTTTTTATTTCATCTTCATAAACGCTGATTGGTATATTTGAGAAGTGAGGGTTTAAATCTCTAGCTAGGCCATTTAATGATAAACAATCGCCTCTATTTGGAGTGAATTCAATATCAAAAATATTATCATTATTGATAATATGCTCATGTCCAAGCTGAAAAAGACTTTCAGAAATATCCTCTATACTAGGCTCTCCCTTAAGTAAATTGATTAAATGTGAGTAAGCTATATTCATTAAAACTGTTTTAAAAAATCAAGGTTAGACTTGTAGAAATCTCTAATGTCATTAATTTCATATTTAAGCATGGCAATTCTTTCTATACCTATTCCAAAAGCAAGACCACTAAAACATGATGAGTCAATATTACAATTCTCTAGTACAACTGGATTTACAATGCCACAACCTAATACTTCTAACCATTTACCATCATCAGATAAAATATCTACTTCCGCAGATGGTTCGGTAAAAGGGAAATAGGATGGTCTAAATCTTAATTGGATATCTTCACCAAATATAGAATGGATAATTTTATAAATGAGGCTTTTTAAGTTTGAAAAGTTTATATTTTTATCAACGTAAATACCTTCGATTTGATGGAACATTGGCAAATGAGTAGAGTCGTCATCCTTTCTGAAAACTTTACCAGATCATATAAATGCAAGTGGTGGTTTTTTTTTCAACATCCCTCTTATCTGCACAGGTGAGGTATGGGTCCTCATTAAATGACTTTTATTATCAACATAAAATGTATCATGCATTTGTCTTGCAGGATGAGACTTCTTTATATTGAGCATATCAAAATTAAACTTCTCAGATTCAATTTCAGGGCCATCAACAATTTCAAAACCATATGAAAGAAGAAGATCAATAACAGAGTCTCTTATTTGATTTATTGGGTGTAGACTTCCAGATTCCTTTTTTATGTCAGGATACATAATGCCTTCTGATTTTGACATCCTAAAAAAATTAACTTTTTGCTATTTCGACAATTTTATTAAAAGTTGAATCATCTTTAATTGAAATATCGGAAAGAATTTTTCTATCTAATTTGATGTTTTTAGTACTTAAGCAATTAATTAATTTTGAATATGATATTTGATTCAGTTTAGCAGCAGCACTAATTCTTGCTATCCATAAAGATCTCATAGATCTTTTTTTATTCTTTCTATCTCTAAATGCATATTGCAAAGATTTTATATTTGATTGTTTAGCTGTTTTATATAATCTACTTCTTGCTCCATAATGACCCTTAGTGGCTTTAAGGACTTTTTTATGTCTGGATTTAGCTGTAGCTGATTTTGTAACTCTTGCCATATTATTTTATTAAGCTAGAGGCCATTTTTTTTACAATGCCTGAAAGCTTATTTAACCCTCGATTATGTCTTTTTCTTTTAGTAGATTGTTTAGTGAGAATATGATTTCTATTAGCTCCACGGCTTTTAATTGAACTTCCTGTTCTTTTAAATCGCTTCGAAGCTCCAGAATGTGTTTTAAGTTTATATCCCATAATTAAGTTATAGTAATTTTTTTATTATTTTCGTTTTTGAGGAGATAATACCATTAACAACTGCCTGCCCTCTAAAGATGGCTCTTGTTCTACATTAGCAATATCTTCCAGTTCAACCTTGAGTTTGTTCAATAACTCAAGGCCTAAATTACTATTTAATATTTCTCTTCCTCTAAAACGGACACTTATTTTAGTCTTATCTCCCCCAAGAATAAAGCTTTTAATCTTTTTTAATTTTATATTGTAATCACCAATATCTGTGGAAGGTCGAAACTTAATTTCTTTGGTGGATGTCTTTTTCGTTTTGACTTTATCCGATGTTGTCTTTTTTTTCTTATAAAAAAGATGTTTTCCAAAGTCTAAAACTTTACATACTACAGGATCTGCACCTTTTGGTGATACTTGGACCAGGTCAAGTGACAAGCTCTCAGCTTTTTCTAATGCATCTTTGATAGGCACAATTCCCTGTTTTATTCCATTATCATCAATCAGCATTACTTCTGATGCAGTTATATGATTATTTATAAGTGTATTATTTCTTTTAGAATTAGTTATGACTGGCACCTATTTATATAAAGGACTATATAAGAACATTAAGAATGATATTTGAGGAAATATTACAGTTTAGACAGTATTTCATGATTCCTGAATTTTAAACCAATTTTCTATTTTGGTAAATAAGATGTTAGGGTTCAAGTATTTCAAGTTTCCAATCAGCTTTTTCTAATGTGTATCTCTTTCTATGATTTAATCTATTCTCTTTACCAATCCATATCTCAATGATATTGGGAGATAATGAATAACCTCCCCAATTTTTTGGTCTAGATATATTTTTGTTTAAAAACTTTTGTAAATTCTCTTCGTATGTTTTTTTAACTTCTTCGTACGAATTGATAACCTTAGATTGATTAGATGAAATGGCTGCAATATTTTTTTCATATGATCTTTTACGGAAGTGTAGATCTGATTGTTCCGGATTTAATTTTATTATCTTGCCTTCTATCCTAATTTGACAATTAATTGAGCTCCAATAAAAAATACCAGCAACATTGTTATTATTTTCAATCTCTTTTGCTTTCCTGCTCTCATAATTTGAAAAAAATATAAATTGATTATTATCGATTTGCTTAATATTAACAAAACGTGCTGAGGGCTTATCATGCATAGATGTTGAAACTACAAATGCCTCTGGATTATGTTGCCCAAATTTAATAGCAGTTTCATATAGTTTTTCTATTTCTTTTATAGGCTTTTCAGAATTTGAATCAAATTTAATCATTGTTTTCAGCTAAACTCTTATGCCAATTCCAAGCAGATTCTATTATTGAATCTAGATCTTTAAAGTCCGGAGTCCATCCTAAGATTTTCTCTGCTTTTAGACTATCTGCAACTAGCATATCTGGATCACCATCTCTTCTCTCTAAGATTTCAAATGGAATCTCACTCTTTGTAACCTTTTTTGCAGTCTCCAATACTTCCATCACAGAAAAACCATTCCCATTACCTAAGTTAAAATTAAATGCTCCTCTGTTACTTTTTAGATATTCTAGAGATTTCAAGTGTGCAGAACAAATATCATTGACATGAATGTAATCTCTTATGCAAGTTCCATCTTTTGTATCATAATCATTTCCATAAACTGAAAATATTTTACTTTTAGGAAATAAAATAGAGTTAAGTATATTTGGTATTAAGTGAGTTTCAGGTTCATGTAATTCTCCAATTTCACCAGATGGATCCGCACCTGCTGCATTAAAATATCTAAGAGATACAGAGCTTAATTCAGACTTTATATAATACTCATTAAGAATCTTTTCCACTTCAAGCTTTGTTTCACCGTATGGATTAATTGGTGATTTATTATGATGCTCATTAATTTTTTTTGATTCTGGAGTACCAAAAATTGCTGCAGAAGATGAAAAGATAAAGTTATTGATTGAGTTTTTTGACATTGAGTTAATCAAATTTAATGAACCTGTAACATTATTTTCAAAATATTCCTCTCTTCTTTCAAATGATTCTCCAACTAGAGACTTTGCAGAAAAATGCATAACAGCATCAAAATGTCTTTTTGATAAAAAGCTTTCAACATCTGAAGCTGATCTCAAGTCAATTTTAATTAACTCTACATTCTTTATAGAGGCTTGATGGCCAGTGGAGAGATTATCCAAAACGCAAACTCCAAAACCATTTGATTTCAACATTCTCACCATGTGAGAACCAATATAACCAGCCCCGCCGCACACTAATATATTCATAAATTATTAATTAAATTTTTAATATCTGTTTCAAGATAACTAGACCAGTAGTTTTTTTTTATGCCAAACTCCATTTCGATCTTATTTGAGCATAATATTGAAGACTTTGGTCTTTCAGCAATTTGTTTAAAAAAATCGTCATTAACAGGTTCGATTACTGAGTCTGACTTTATATATTTATCCATAATTGTTTTGATTTCAAGGGAGAAATCATACCAACTACAATGAGGATAATTTGCAAAATGGTATACCTCATTTTTTAAAATCTTTTTTCCATTCTCGATAGAACTTACGATCTCTTTAATACATTTTGCAAGAGATAGTGAAGATGTCGGTTTTCCAACCTGATTATGAATAACTTTTAAATCATCAGAATTGTAAATTTTTTTAAAAATTGTTTTTAAAAAATTATTTCCGTAACTACTAAATAGCCAGGATGTTCTTATAATAATTGCTTTTGAGCAGTTTAAAGAAATTCCTATTTCACCATTAAGCTTTGACATGCCGTATTTATTAAGAGGCCGAGTTTCATCTAATTCAGAATATTCATCAATCTTAGATCCATCAAATACATAATCAGTGGAGATATGTATTAAGGGGATGTTAAGTTTTTTGCTAGCTTTAGCTATTTCAATAGAAGCTTTTTCATTAATTATAGATGCTAATTCAAATTGTTTTTCAGCTCCATCAACATTGGTGTATGCGGCAGTATTGATAATTATCTCTGGGTTAATTTTGATAATTTCAGACTCTATTATGTCTAAATCATCAAGATTAATATCATTCTTACCTGAAAATGTAACTAATTTATCTTTGAGAATGTTTCTTAAAGAAGAAGCTAATTGACCATTTTTACCAATTACAAGAATTTTCATTTATTATTATCGAGCCTTCCATAATCATCTTCAAGTCTTTCAATGTCGTCTTCTCCAAAGTAGGAACCAATTTGCACCTCAATGAAGGAGACTTTCTTATTGGTTGGATTCTCAATTCTATGAATATCTCCAGCTTTTATAAAAATATGATCATTTGCCTTATGTGACTTAACACTATCATTAACTGTCACATTTGGTTCACCTTCTAATATTGTCCAGTGTTCAGACCTATATTTATGCTTTTGAAGGGATAATTTTTGAAAGGGCAAAACTTCTAAATACTTAATTTTATAGTCTCTGTTATCTACTAACACCTTAAACATACCCCATGGCCTATGATCAATTTGATCAAACGACTTTAGAGAAGGGAAATGTTTTTTTGCGTTATCAAAAAAGGAAGAAAGCTCTTTATTGGTGGTATTACTATTGGTTATCATCAAAACATCAGACTCATCAATAATATTAATGTCAGAAATATCTTTTAATACATATTTTTTACCATTGATATTTTTGATATATATATTATTTGAATTTTCGTAGTACGAGTCTTCAAAACTAGTTTGAAGCTCCTTAAGAGCATTCCATGAGCCCAAATCATTCCATTCAATAGCGGTTTTACAAACAACAATATTTTTAATATTCTCCATTAAGGCATAATCTATTGAAATTGAAGGAGATTTACTAAAGATATTTTCATCAACTAAAATATTATCCTTATCATCTATGCTTAAAGATGATGAACATATATTAAGAATTTCATTTTGATGCTCTTTCATTGCAATGATAAAGTTTTCTGCAGAAAAAAGAAAAATTCCTAAATTCCATAAGTATCCTTCTGAGTCAATGTAATTTTGGGCGGTTTGATTGTCTGGTTTTTCTTGAAATGAATTAACATTAAAAAAATTATCTACTAATTTTGATGAACTCTCTATATATCCAAAATCACTACTTGCAAATGAAGGAGTTTTACCAAAGACTACAAAAGATTTTTTGATTATACTTTCTGCATTAAAACAATCTTTTACTAATTCATCAAAGTTTTCTATTTTAAGATCTGCAGATATGACTAAAATCTTTGAGTTTTTATCTTTTTTAAATGCATAAAGAGCTCCAAGACATATAGACGCACTTGTGGAACGTTTAACAGGCTCAAGAATTATTTTTGCTTTCTCAAAATTTATCTCTCTTAATTGCTCTTTAAGAAGAAATTCTGTTTCAGAACTTGAAATTATTATTGGATCATTAAATCTTTTATCTTCTAGTCTTTGTAAAGATTCCTGAAAAAGTGATAAGTGCGATGATAGTCTTAAAAAATGTTTTGGAGTGTTTGATCTAGAAGATGGCCAAAGCCTTGACCCCTCCCCGCCACATAATATTATTGGTGTTATTCTCATAATTTATTTAATTATATTTTGAAGGCTTAATCCATATCCACTTTTATTAAATCTTGTTGCAACCTGTTTTATTTTTTCGCCATCAATATGTCCTTTTTTAAATGCCTCTTCATGAGGCGAACAAATCAAAGACCCAAGCCTTGATTGAATAGAATGTATTATGTTTGAAGCTTCTAACAAAGAACTAAATGTCCCTGTGTCTAACCACAAATTACTTTTTTCTATGAAAACAGCATCAAGATTATTATTATCTAAATATGATTTATTTAAATCAGTAATTTCTAGCTCATTTCTATCAGATGGTTTCAATAATTTGGCTCTTGAACTTGCCGAATTATCATATAAATACAGTCCTGTAACAGCATAATTAGAGATAAATGTTTGCGGCTTCTCAATGATGTCTATTACTTTATTTCCTTTGAATTTAATAACTCCATACCTTTCTGGATCTGATACCTCGTATCCAAAAACAGTTGCTCCATCTTTGAAAGATTTCTTAAGATTATAATTATCTATATCAGAACCATAAAAAATATTATCTCCTAAAATAAGAGCTACATTTTGATTTTTTATAAAATTTTCTCCCAGTATAAGAGCTTCTGCAATTCCATTAGGATTATCTTGAATAATATATTCTATATTTATTCCAAATTCTTTACCGCAGGATAATAACTCTGTATACGCAGGTTCATCTTTAGAGGTGATAATCATAAGTATGTCATCGACACCCATTTTTATGAGCGTTGCTAGGGGATAGTAAATCATCGGCTTGTCATATACAGGCAATAATTGTTTACAATAATGTGTGGTTAATGGTCTTAATCTTGTTGCATGACCGCCAGCTAAAATAATGCCTTTCATTTATTATTAATCTAAAACTCCTAATCTAGCGCCTTTATATTTTTCATTCAAAATGTCTAACCACCAGCTGTTATTCCTAATGTACCAATTTATTGTAGTGAAAATCGCATCTTCAAATGAAGATAAGGGTTTCCAATTTAAATCTTTTGATATCTTTGATGCATCGATAGCATATCTTAAGTCATGGCCTGGTCTATCCTTGACCATTCTAATAAGGTTTTGAGAACCCGCATATTTAGGATTAATTTCTTCCATCTTGCTAATGATAGTATTTATGAGATCTAAATTACTCATTTCATTTGATCCTCCAATGTTGTACTTCTCACCAATCTTGCCATTTTCTGAAACTTGAAGTATTGCATTAATATGATCATCTACATAAAGCCAGTCTCTTACATTTATTCCAGAGCCATAAACATTAATAGGTTTCTTATTAATTATATTTATAATAGTTAATGGTATAAGTTTTTCAGGGAATTGCCATGGTCCAAAATTATTTGAACAATTAGTGATTACTATAGGTAAATCGTATGTTTTATGCCATGCTAAAGCTAGGTGATCTGAAGAAGCTTTTGATGCGGAGTAAGGAGAGCTTGGTGAATAGTTTGAAGTCTCAGAGAATGGACTATCACTTAAATCAAGAGAACCATAAACCTCATCAGTTGATATATGTATATATTTTACATCTTTATTTTCTTTATAATAATTGCGTAACCCCTCTAATAATTTATAAGTTGCTAGGATATTTGAATTTATAAATTCTATCGGAGAATCAATTGATCTATCAACATGGGATTCTGCAGCAAAGTGAATAATTATATCTGGTTTAAAATTTAACAAAACTTCACTTACTTCTACATTATTAATATCTTTTTCAATATTTGTTAAATTTTTAACTAAAGGATGATTTCTAAATATATCAGGGGATGAACAATAAGATATTTTATCTATGTTAAGTACTATATTTTTATCATCGCTTAAAAGTTTTAAAATAAAATTAGCACCAATAAAACCATAACCACCCGTAACTAGATATTTCATATATTAGATCTCCCTAAAATGGTGATACAAAATCTTTTAATAATTGAAGATTATTATCTTTTTTAGAAACTATAATATTTTCAATAGATAATCCCCAATCAATATTTAATTTAGGATCATCCCATTTGATTCCTGAATCATGTAATTTGCTGTAGTAATTATCAACTTTATATAAAACTTCTGTATTATCTTCAAGTGTTATAAATCCATGCGCGAAGCCGGCAGGAATAAAGAATTGTTTCCAATTTTCTGCAGATAACTTAACAGATGTTATTTTTAGAAAAGTACTCTTACTAGCTCTTAAATCAACTACTACGTCTAAAATTGAACCTTTAAGCACTCTTACAAGTTTTGCCTGTTCATGAGGGGGAGTTTGAAAGTGAAGCCCTCTTAATGTGCCTTTATATTTTGAAAAAGAAAAATTATCTTGAACAAAATTAATATCATTTCCAGACAAATCAGAATACTTAAAAACTTCAGAAAAAAAACCTCTTTCATCAAAAATTTTTTCAGAATTTATAAGGAAGGGTTGCATAATTATTAGATTTTATCAGTTAATAGGGACTAGGGTTAAGAAAATATAGAAAATTTATATAACAAAAAAGTTAAAAGTAGTGATGTTTCAAATTATTAGCATAACAATCATTTGAAGGTAAATATTTTATGAGCGAAGTAGCTTGTAAATACTGGAAATATTACACCTATAGAGTGTGCAGCAATTTCAGTTAAATTATTATTATTAAAATATATAAGTAAAAAGTTGTTGAGATAAATGCTTATTAAAAATGTTTGTAATAATGCAGCAAGGTTTACAAGAACATATCTCACGATCTGTGTTATTAATGATTTCTTTGATAAATCAAATACATATTTCTTCATTAAAATGAATCCTGTTGTAAGACCAACTAAGAATGATAATAAAATTGAAATCTCATATGAAAAGAAGTTAGAGAATATAACTCTTGTTCCTATATTTGCAAGGGCTGCCGCACCACCTGCAATAAGGAATTTTAAAATTTGTTTAATCAAAACAAGCCTGTTTAGTTGATAATTTTTTTTCTTGAGAAGACCAAATCAGTAAAATTAAACAGAGGAAAAATGAACTTTTTCTTTACTTCAAAACCATAGTTTTCAAGAATTTCCTTTGGTGATTTTTGAGTATTTTGATCATAAATTTGATAATTTGCAGATTCAATTTGAACATAACAAATATTGAATTCTTGAAATAACTTTTTACCTCCCAATAGGACTTCTCTTTCTGCTCCCTCAACATCAATTTTGACTAAAACTTTTAAATTTTTATCAAGTTTGTCAATAAAAATTTCATCAAGAGTTTTAACATCAACAGTTTCTTTGCCATGATAAAGTTCACCACCCAGAAGAAATGTCTTTAATTTAATCCATAAATTATTAGAATTTGATTTTTTTATAGAGCTTGTGCTCGATAGATTATTTATAATTAGATCAATTTTTCCACTTGAATCTGACAAAGCACAATCAAAATAATCTAAAACATTTTTTGATTTTGTATTTGCTAATAATGACTGTCGAACTGATGATTGAGGTTCAAAAGAATATACAGGTGTTTTGTCATCAATTACGAGATTTATGAACTCACCTTTATGAGATCCAACATCAATAACTAGATCAAAATCTAACTTATTGTAGAAATTTTTAATTCTTGATGTGTGAAAAAAATCCGCAAAATTATAAATTTTTTCAACTAAATTAGACAATACATCTTTAAACACAGCCTATCTTAACCTAGAAGAAAGGTATTGAGAACCAAAGTATGATTTTATAAATTTATTCATTAATTATGGATGTTGCCATTTCTTTGCCAATTCTTACACTTTCAGATATGCCTCTATCTTCAGGATAATAATAACAAGTATCAGCGATTTGAAGAACTGAATGCGGAGTTTGAATATTTGGTATCTTTTTTGCAAATCCAGGCTCGCATATTGGTTGAGCATTTCTTAATCTTCCAACATATGAAGCAATCAAATCATTGTCTGTGATTTGTGTATTAATTTTCTTTAAATATTGAAAAGACTCACTTACAAAATCACTGTCTTCTCTTTTCCAAAGATTATTTGAAACTGGCATGTAGTATGGGATATATACAATGTTGTTATCTTTAAAATCCCTTAAGTTTGAGAATTCAATGATTCCAGGAATATTCCAGTCTTTCATAGATATATTCAACCAGAAATGTTGTGAAACTTTTTTTGAAAGGTTTAAAACAACACAAACAACTCCAATATTATTAATATCATTATATTTTTTAGATAATTCTGAGTTGAAAGGTGGCTCAATTAAAGGAAGTTCTTGCAATGGCGTAGTGCAAATCACATGTGATGCTTTAAATGCAGAAGATTCAGTTTCTACTATTCCGTAAGTCTCAAAACATTTTATAGTTTTAACTTTTTCTGATAGCAATATTTGTCCTCCATTTGACTCTATCTCCCTTATTAAGGCATCTACAAGTGTTTGTGTTCCTCCCTCTAAATGGCCAAGTTTTTCTCTAAACAAAGAATATCTTGATACTCCAATTCTTTTAATTCTTGTCCATATCCATGCCGCAGAAATATTGTCGGTGTATTCATGGAATTTTAAATTAAATAATGGCTTCCATAATTTTTGAAAAACCGAATCTCCACACCATTTTTTAATCCATTCAACTGCAGAGATTGCTTCTAGAGAATTCCAATTTGATCTTTTTGTTTGTATAAATACGAATAATCCATATCTAAATTTCTCATATAAATTTAAACCAGGAGAAAGCAAAAGGGAGATTGGATTACCCCATTTAAATAATTTATTATTAAAAAAATAGCCGCTAGAGGTTTCTTTCCAAATTAATTTATCTGAAATTTTTAGTTCTTCAAGTAATTCAAAAGTATCATAATCAGGTGTACAAATAAAATGGTAAAATCTTTCTAAAGAGATATCTGAAAAATTAAAATGTGCAGCCATACCTCCTGGTATATTAGTGCTTTCTAGAACAACCACCTTTTTTCCATTTTTTGAAGCATGGAACGCCGCTGCTAATCCCATTGCTCCAGAACCTATTACTATTAGATCCTTCAAACTAGAACTCCAGCTCTATATTAGAAAATTTTTTATTAAGAAATGTTTCTTGAACAGCATCATCAAAATTTGTTCTTTGAATTCCAAATTCCTTCTCCCAATTGTTAGATGGAAAGTCTTCTGGAATTATTAGCGCATCAAGTTGTGCTGATGTAAAAGGTGGATTTTTAGAAAATAAGGAATAAATATCTAGTAGAATTCTAAATAAAAATATTGGTAAGTATAAAATTATAGTTTTAGTTTTTTTTATTCTCTTTATTGTTTTGATTATATCTATATATAAAATTTTATCTAAACCAGAAATATCATATATCTTGTTTACAGGTCTTTTTTTAATACATTCTGCAATAATATTACAAAAATCTTTTACATATAGAGGTTGTCTTGAATAATTTCCGTTACCAGGTATTGGAAATATTGGAGTTTTGGTCATAAATCTTGATAGCCATCCTAAGTGTTTTCTATCGAACCAACCAAACATTAAAGTAGGTCTTAATATACAATAATTGCTTAACTCATTAATTATTATATTTTCCTGATTTATTTTTGTTTCAGTGTAGAAATCGCTAGCTTTTGAATTAACGACCGAAGATGATATGTGGATTACATATGGATTATTTTGCGTTTTTAAAAAATCACAAATCTCGTTGGTAGAATTAATATTATTCTTCACAAAATCCTCTTTTAAAGTACTGCTGATCTGAGCATGAGCAAGAATAAAAACACTTGCATTATTTGCAGCATTGATCCAACTCGATGAATTATTTATATCAGAACTAATTACTTTACTACAAATGTTTAATGACTCTAAGATCTTAGTATTTGTAGTATTTTTATCAATCCCAATAATATTTGTATATCCAAGATCGTAAAGTCGAAGACATAAATTATGTCCAACAAGTCCGGCAGCACCAAAAATTACAATTTTATTGTCTTTATTCATATTAAAATTTAATTTTTCTAAATATAAAATCTGGAATAAGTTTTATCAAAAACATAATATATCTCCAAAAAAAAGGTAAATATACTTCGCCGGTTTTATTTTTTCTAATTAGATTATAAACTTTTTTATTAATAGAGTCGGTATTGACCATCAAGAAGCTTTTATTTAGTTTAGAAGTCATTTTTGTTTTAATTGGCCCAAATTTTATTATTAATAACTTTGTATTAAGACTTTTTTTATAATTAACTAGTCCTTGAAAAAAAGTTTGTATTCCTGAAGTAGATGAACCATAAATTAAATTTGTTCCTCTCCCTCTGTCTGCCGCTACAGAACCAAATAATGTAATATGAGCGTTATCCAATTTAAGAACTTCCAAGATATTTTTTATCAACTTAACTTTTGATATGTAGTTGGTTTCTATAATTTTATATATGTTTTCATCTTCTAGTTTATTATTGCCTAGAAAGCCATAACTTATAACGATATTTAATACGTGCAGATTATCTTGTTTTATTGTTTTAGCGATTTCTTCGATAACACCTATAGAATTTAATTCTCCCTCAATTAAAAAATAGTTATGATTTAAATTTTCAACAAACCAATTAGGATTATTAAATTTTCTTGCTACAAGGATGATAGAGTAATTATCATAGGTAAAATCTTGCATCGTAGATTTAGCAATATCGGATTCTGCTCCAAAGAAAATTATTGTTTTATTCATCAAACAACATCCTTGAAAAATTAGACTCAATTAATGGGTCAATATTATTTACAAATTTATGATATGAATTTTTTTTCTTCAAAATCATAGCGCATTCTTTCCTAGAGTCTTTAGCAGGATAAAGCGCTCCTCCGCAAGATTTAACAATTTCGTCAATCTCATTGAAAAGTTTCATAGTTTTTTGGCCTTTATTAGGAAAGTCTAATGCAAGAGTATATCCTTCTGAAGGAAAAGACATGAAACCACCAGATTTGATATCTCCAAAGACCTTTAGAACTGAAAGAAAGGAGCCCTGTTTGCTATCCTTAATCAATTTAAAAATTGATTCAAGCTCATTTTTAGCAGAAATAGGAATAACAAATTGGTATTGATAAAACCCTCTACTACCATACATTTTATTCCAGTCTTTGAGATTATCTAATGGATAAAAATAATCATCAAAATAAACTTTAGAATTTTTCTTTTTAAGTAATTTAATATAAAAATAAAAAATATTGAAAATTTTTATTGTTACTCTATTTAAAATAAATCTTGGCAATTCAAAAGGTACTCTCAGTTTTAATTTTTTTCTAATTTCAAAATTGTTATCATTTGAATGATTTGCTGCAGTAATAATTCCTCTGAGGCCTTTTTTTGAAAAGCAATCAACCCATGCGACCACATATTCATAATTAGTTTCAAATTTAGCTGATTTATTAATAAATTCTTGTAACCCATAGAAAGGTTCATTTTCGACGAGCATAAAACTGCTATTTACCTTCTTTAAATTAATCTCAGCCCATTCAATAATGCCGGTTAAACCTAAACCTCCGATTGTTGAAAAAAATAATTCCGAATTTTTAACAGCTGAACATATGAGCTGCCCATCCATATCAGATCTTTTAATACAGAGAGATTTAATATGACAGCCAAGAGACCCTTCTTTAATATGATTTTTTCCATGAACATCATTTGCAATAGCACCTCCAAGGCTAACATATTTACTTCCAGGTGAAACTGGTAAGAAATATCCTTTTGGTAGAGTAAATTTTACTAACTCCTCAAAGGTTATTCCTGAAAGACATCTTATTACACCTGATTGCTCATCAAATTCTATTACTTTATTAGAGTGAGTTGTATCAAAAATATATCCGTTTGAATTAATACATGTCTCTCCATAAGATCTACCTTTTCCATATGCAAGAATTTTTGAATTTTTACTACGAACATATCTATAAACTTTCTTTAATTCACTAAAGTCTTTATATTTAAATACTCTTTGAATATCTTTATTGACCCTCCCCCAAGAAGAATATTTTGTAGAGCGTTTAAATTTCATAATAAAATTAGTAACTTATTTTTGACAACAATACAAAGATAACAACAAGTAATCCGCATGCGCGACTAAAAGAATCTTTTAAAGCAAAAATAATTGGATCGTCATTAAGCTCACCTCTAGTGCATACTAACCATACCCTCATTAACCATATAGATATTATTAAGTTGCACAATATAAGAATTTCATAATTTATAAATGATTTTGTTACTGCATCAAGAAGAATATACATTGAAAAAAGTATGGTGCTTGAAACAGCAAATGAAATGCCAAATAATTCTAAAAATTTAGTATCACTATAAGAGTAACCTCTACCAAAATTTTCCTTACTCTTAAGATCTTTTAACTTATAAAGTTCAGTTAGTCTTTTTGCAATCGAGAGAGAGCTAAATATAAAAAATGAAAACAATATCAACCAAAATGGTAAATCCTGAGATAGAATAGATACTCCAAAAATGATTCTTATTGTAAATAATAAAGCTAACGAAGCAATATCAAGAATTGCAATTTTCTTTAAAAAAATTGAATAAATAGTCGTAAAAAAGTAATAGGCTATTAAAACTATAATAGATTTGACTGATAAAAAGTATATGCTCATTATGATGGAGGCTGACATTAAAATTATTGATAATAGCAATCCCATTGGAATACTTATATCGCCTGAAGCTAGCGGTCTTTCTTTTTTAGACCAATGTAATCTGTCTTTGAATAAATCAATTAAGTCGTTAACAATATAGGTACTGCTTGCTAAGAAAGAAATTACAAAAAATCCAACAATCAACTGAATAATATAATCCTGAAAATTAAGAGATTCTGAGAGCAAAAAAGGAATAAAAATTAAAGAATTTTTTGCCCATTGATGAATTCGAGTTAACTTTATTATTGACTTTAGTAAATTTTTACCATCATTAAAAATGACGAAAGGTTTTTTCATTTTTTTGATAGCTTTAGTAACGCTCTTTGAAACATTAATCCCAATTATTTCGCTAGATTCTTTCCATACATTTAAGTCTTTATAGCTATCTCCAACATACGTAAATTCATTCCCAATTTTTTGTTTTATTAAGTTCGTCTTTTCTGCACCTACAAGATTAGTTTCTTTGTCAGATCCATAAATATCATCAAATTTAAAAATTTGAGCTTTCTGAATATAATTTTTAACTATACGTTCGTTTGATCCAGTAACTAAATATATTCGACGTCCCTTTTTCTTTTCATTATTAATGAATTCTATTATTTCTTGCCTTATTGGTAGGATTAAATCAACTTCATAAAAAATATTACTTAAATAGTCTTTTGCTTCAGACTTTCCTATAAAAAGTAATTTATACAAAAAGATTGGAATAAGATAAGTTTTCTTAAAAAATAATCTAGTAAGTAGTTCAAATAATAAATCACTTTTAATGAGGCTATTATCAAAATCTAATACTAATGGAGAATTGTCATTTAATTTTGAGTTTATCATTTAATCTTTTTATGAATTTTATTATTTAAACTGTTGCACTTGAGAATTGACAAATTTTTGAAATAGATTATATCTTTTTCGCAATAAGAAAGGGATTTTATCTCTCCGCAAATGTTTGATTTGCTTATTAAATAAAATTCTCCCGTTGGAATTGATATTGAGTTGCAAGAAGCAGACATAAGGACTGGTTTTTTAATATAGTATGCAACAAAAGGTGACCATTCAGGAGAAGAAATAACCTTTAAAACATCTCTTTCATTTTTATTTTGTTGAGAATCAAATTCTATTATTTGATCATAAAATTCTCTTAATGGACTAATGTCATTTAAAAAGAGCCCATTTTGCATATTTTTAAAAAAAGATACTGGATAAATTATTGATATTAGGAGATATATGCTTAATTGAGACAGCATTAAAATATTTATTATACTTTTGTTCATCTTAAGATATTGTTATTGTTGTATGGTTTTTTGTCTAACGAAATTAAATACAGAATTAATAGGACTGGAGTATAAATATAATAGTAGTCATGTGTAAGATGAAGTTGAATAAATACAAATGGTCCAAACATAAAAATTAGAAATAATGTAATAAATAAATTTTTACAGCTTTTTTTCAATAGAAAAAATACTGTAAGTGGAGAAACAAAAATTAATAGTTTTATGATTAATTCAATTATATTCTCTATAGATGTTCTGTCTTTAATAGTTCCCAGCATCCATGTCGGATTTGAAGAAAATATTGAGGAATAAAAACCAGAATTCATAAGTACGTCCATCCATTCTTTCCATAAGTAAAAAAATATTAGGCTTATCAAGAATGTAATAAATAAAAATATTAATTTCTTATAGTTTTTTCTATCTTCTTTGAAAATTAATAACAACAATGGGATTGAGAAACAAAGAAAGATAATAATTTTTGATAAAGCAGCAATTACACTTATAAATAGGATTAATAAATAACTTTTTTGATATTTTGAAATTACAAAAAATGCTAATAAAGATGTAAATATTGAATAGTATTCAATATTTATTGTTGGAACAAAAACAATATGGATGGGGTTTGCCAAATAAAATAAAATTAATTGTTTCTTGTATTTATTGTCTTCTAACAAATTATATAAGATTATGGATATTCCTATGAAACTAAAAAATGATATAAGTTTTAGAAATATAATTTGATTTACTGGAATAACAGAAGTAATTAAATAAGTAAAATACTGAATAAACGGAAATTCAAATCCGGCGTAGGTATTATCATTTCCAAAAACAGGTATCTGAGGATAAAAAATATTGTTATTGAAATTAAAATATTCTGTTGTAATTGCAATCTGTGATTGCCTGAACATATGAATTTCAGAAATATATGGAATTAGACACAGACCCAAAATTATCATTAAGTATGAGAATAAAATTGAATTCTGAATATTAATATTCTTACTTTTGAAAGTCATATTTCTTTTCTGTTAAATAAAAAACAATTATCCAATAAAGCGTGAATGCTTTGCTTGAAAAATATATATCTACTAAAGATAGATTAATGAAGAAGGCTACTGTAACTAAAAACGTTTCTTTTTTTCGGATCTGTTTTGTCATACAGGCAAGAAAAAGAATAATGCCAATAAGACCCGTTTCTCCAAAAATTCTTAATAAGGATGAGTCTACTGCAACACCATAAATGCCTGGAAAATAACCAAAAATAATTACTGATATATCTGACATACCTGATAGGATAAGTAAATAAGTATAAATTCTAAGCAATGTGCTCCTTCCACCATCTTCACTTATTAGGCTAATTACATCTTCTCGCATATTCCAATTATTTATATACTCTTCTTTTGAAGTATATGAAAAATCATTTAATAAATATGTGAAAGTTTCAAAAATACTAGATATTTGTGGTAACAAATTAAATAAATCATCAAAGCGAGAAACTGCAAGAAAAATCATAATAATTGATAGCGGCAAAATTAGAATCCAAGCTCTAGGATTAAAAATTAAAGCTCCCAAACCTAGTATTGATGCTCTGGCTTGTGAAAAAAATAATAATATTATAAAAAAAACTTTTCTTTGGTTTCCAGGTAAAAAAGTTAAAAGTAGAGCGATTGCGCCTAGCTCATATGGTCCACCAAAGATAGATGTGAACCTTCCTTGCCAGGTCATTCCACTATTTAAAAAACTAAATGGTGATCCTAATCCTAAAAGAATAAATATTGCTTCAAGAAAAAAATAAAAAATTAAAAAATTTGTAAATATACTGAAGAATTTCTCTAGATCTTTTGTATTCATATTATATGCTGCAGCAATGACAACAATATATTCTAAAAATCTTGCTCCAAATAAAAAGCTGATTGGTGACAATGACAAAATCCCTTTAAAAAAGTACCATAAGGCAAAAAAAAGTAGAATTTTATTTACTTTAAAACTGCCATGTTTGTACAAAAAGAATGCGATGATGATTGAAACAAAATCGGAGGATTTTAAACCTGAGGCTGCTGCTGATAAAGCAGAAAATTCATAATTTGGAAGACAGAAATAAACTATAAGCAACCAGAAATAAACTTTTGATGTATTTACTGCATAGGAAGTATTTAGTGTTAAATTTGTCTGATGACTTTGCATGGCACTCCAAATGATATTGTGCTTTCTGGGATATCCTTAGTTACAAGAGAATTAGCGCCAATTACAGAATTATTTCCTACTCTAACGCCATCAAGAATAGTAACGTTGTCGCCTACCCAAACATTATTACCTATTATTATTCCTTGCCTAGATATTTCTCCACTCGTAAAAGTACCATCACTTTCTTTGTGCTCCTCTGCATTTAATGAAAACCTTGAGCCAATTTGACAATTAGAACCTATTTCGACATAACCACCTATTCCAATTTTAGCAAATGGACCA
>MDSV01160036.1_pt1 | contig 25233 bp, 19 predicted proteins | sample 810851 | NCBI WGS metagenome assembly MDSV01 (sample SAMN05326640, study PRJNA326480) | marine metagenome | isolation source: seawater | place: Atlantic Ocean: North East | collected 2012
ATGGGCAGCAAGCCTGGTGCTGCAGCCGCGTGGGCCCACATGGTCGCCGGCGACATTTTCGTCACGCGCTGGATTTGGAAGCGCTGCATGGAACACGGTGCCCCACGCTGGGTGGCGGCGCCGGCGGTGTTCTTCGGCGTCATGCTGATGCCGGTTGGACTGGCGATTTGTGCTCTCGCGGTCAGAACCACCGCGCAGGGCGCTGAGGCGACCGCGGAGCAACCTGCTGCAAGCGGCGCGTGATGGAGGGCGGAACTGCCGGACTTGAACCGAAGTCCGTTCGCACGTTCCGCTTAGGCGGGATGACCCGGCAACCGGTCCAGCAGCGTCTGCTCATCGACCAGACGCTCTCGGCAAGGCGGCGGGAAGGGGTAGCCCCCTGACAGCACCTGAGCGCACCAGAACACGGTCCTGCCGGCCAAGGCTTCACGCCAGGCCGTGACGTCGTCGCCTGCCTCAAGGCCCTCGTAGGCAGAGAGTGCGTCCTGCACTTCGCGTATCCACGGATGGCCTTCGTGGTCAAACACCCTCGCCTCCTGCGTTCGCTGTGCTGCACGCTGAATGAGCGCGCGGGCCGTCTCCAGCCATCCGTCCTCGTGCACGACTTCGGGCGTTGCGGTGCCCTGCAGCATCAGCGCCACGGCCTCGCTCAACCAGATGTCGCCGTGGTTCACCGCCCAGCCCCAGCCGTCCTTCTTGTCCGAAGCGGCCCTGAACAAGTCGATGGCTGCGACCCACTCGCCCTGAAGGATGCACTCAAGTCCGTCGTACCACATGAAGCGGGCCGCTTCAAGCAGACGTTTCGAATAGCAGCCTTCCAAGTTCTGTTCAGCGTAGTACCGCACCCCGTCCTCACCAAAGGTCAGGGCGTAACCGAGGTACAGTTCGCACTCGAAGAGCGTGTTTTCCAGCAGCTTGTGGACGTTCATGTGGTAGCCGCCCAGGTGGGCCCACCACTGGCCTTGGTCCAAGCGAGGGTGTTCCTCCGCCAAGGAACGCAGACGATCCAAATCAGCGAGCATGGTGTCGCATGTTGCGCGGTTCGTCGTCCCGCCGCGGCTCCAACGGTCCCACGTTTCGCGCAAACGGGCCATGATACCCTGCGCCTTCTTGCTGGCGTCGTCCTGCTGGAGGGCAAAGGCTGCCCGGTCGAATCCGGGGGGAGGCGTGTTGCCTTCCACCGTGAGACGGAGTTCCAACCGGACAAGGCCGACGTCTGTGTTCTCCCACGCCTCGGTGCTCACCGCCACGAAGTTGACCTCGTAGGTGTCCTCACGGTATGGGTCAAACCGCACCTCGCCATCGAGGCCACCCTCATCCGTGAACGTGAGTCCTGGTGGAAGTCGGACCAACATCGGCGCTTGCATGAAGCCTGCCGAGACCGGCAGTGCGCCATCGATGGCGAAGGCCACCTGCCCGCCCACCTGCACCGTCCCAAGATCGACTTCGTGGCGCGTGACGGTCAGGCCGTTCCTCGCCGCGCAGCGGTAATGCTCGCTGTACAACTCCGCATAGCTCCATGACCTTGGACAATCGTCGCAGCAGAAACACCGCCCTTTGCGGTAGCTCTGGAACGGGGCTGAGGTGCCTCCTTCGCAGCGGAGGTTCTCCGGCCCGCCACGCGTTGGGAGTGCGTACTGCGAGGCGTCAAAGCTCGGCGCGGCCAAGGCATCGGTACGCCCGAGGATGTGGAGGTCTTCGGGCGTGGGCACCCGGCAAAACCGGTCGTCGTCTTCGGGCACGTAGATGAGCGAGCGGTCCTCTTCCAATACCACTTGATACGGCGCGAAGAAGTCCTCTGGCCACGGGTCTTCGCGGTAATTGTGTGCGATGACGCGTCCCATCTTCCAACCCAGTTCACCAAGGTTGCACAACACGTCCGTGCCAATTTCAAAGCGATACGTGACCATCACCATCCCTCTCATGCCCTACGACGGGCCACGGCGACACACGCCAGCAGCAAACCGAGCATCATCGAGGCGCCGGCGTTCAGCGGCGTCTCGACCGGCGCCTCGGGTGGCGCCTCCTCAGCGTCCACAGGGGGCGCCGCCTCAACGGTGATGGTGCCCATCATGCCGGCGGACTCGTGTGGCTCGCAGACGAAATCGTAGGTGCCGGCGCTGCCAAGGGGGAATTCCACGGTTTGATCGACGTCACGCTCAGGGTCGCCGGTGTCGAAGGTCCCGTCGTCCGCGACGGCGTTGTGTGCCAGGGCTTGACCGCTCCAATAGAATCGAACTTCGTCGCCTTCGGTGATGGTCACCTCGGACGGTGAGAAGCGCAAGTTGGTGCTGTCCACCGAGACGATGACCGTCTCCGCGGCGGCCGTCATGCAGAACAACGGCAGCAAGAAGCACAGCACCACGGCTCGACGCATGATGGAAGAATCGGCGTTTCGTTCTTGAAGGCCTGTTGTGACCTGTGGGTCTCGAACCGCAGAGGGCCCGTTTATACCGCCGCAGCACCTCTTCTTCTTCATGGCACGGTGGCCGTGGAAGCGCGGTCGTGACGCGCGCCTGTTGGGCCGTTGGTACGGTGAACAAGCCGAGGAGGAGTGGGTCCACCAACGCTGCCGTTTGGCGGTCGCCTGCATCGATGAAGGCGTGAACGTGGCGGATCTTGGGTGCGGGCTCCAGGTGTTGCGCGAGCATTTGCACGCTTCGTGCACCTACACGGGCTATGATTTGGGCGACATGCACCCAGACAACGTCATCCTCGACCTCGACGAGGCCTTCACCCTCCCGCAAGAACACGACGTTGCGGTGCTGCTCGGCGTGCTGGAATTCCTCGCTGACCCTCAAGCCGCCCTTGCACGCGTGGTCGAGGCCGTGGACGCAGTCGTGCTCAGTTTCGTGTGCGTCCATGAGGCCTCAGAAGCCGACGTGAAGCGACGCGAAGCGGTCGGCGCAAAGCACCACTGGAGCGAAGACGACCTTGCAGAACGTCTTCATGGCCTCGGGCTGACCGTGACGCAGCGCCACCTGGTGTGGGAACGGCCGGGCGAGCGGCACGTGGTGCTGGGGCTCACTTCAGCGGACTGAGGTCCAGCGGACCGGCGTCGAGCAGGGTCACGCCAGGGATGAACAGGTTGGCACAGAAGCCGTGCCGGTAGACGATGGCGCCAGCCCCCCACTCCTCGATGTAGCGGTTCATCTGCTTGGCCATCTTCTTGCGCTGGAACTCAACGTCCGCGCCGTAGAAGTGCTTGGCGTCAATCCACGCGACCGGCTCACCGTTGATTTCCACGTGGTCGAGGAAAAGCAAGTCCGGCGTCTTGATTGGACGGCCATGCTCTTTGGATTGCTCTTTGACCATCTCGGGCTGCCGACGCAGCCGCACGCCTTGGTCCTCGAACCAATCGGCCAAGATCTCTTCGAACAGGTCCGCGGCCCCTGCGGATTCGCTCTGGTCGACGTTGGAGACGCGGTCCGCGGCTTCAGCCGCTTCAAACTCCTCTCGCTCGCGCTCCTTGAGGCGCTTTGGATCCTTGAACGACTCCTTGATCTTCGTCTTGCCCCAGCCTTTCTCGGCCAGCACCGTCCGGAAGATGTTCATTGGCGGGAAGTCGAAGCGCTTCGACAACTCGACGATGGACACACCGTCGTCGTAGGCCGCCCGCAGGGCTTTCCCACGTGACTGCATGCGGTAATGCGAGTAGACGGTCTTCTGTTGCAAGAGGGCGCTGCGCAGCGACAGGGCCTGCTCCAGTGACATCGCCTTGCCCTTCAATTTGGCACCGATCTCGTCCACGCGTGCATCGGGAAGCCATCCAAACTCGCCTTTTCGCACCACAAGGCCGGCCGTTTCCTCCTCGGTGGCCAACGGCACCGGGGTGAGCGGCCACTCGAAGGAAAAGCGGCCCGGCGCCTCCATGCCTTCAGGGAAGCCCATGACGGGCTCGTCCCGCTCGAAGCGGCCCTCGGCCTTGGCGTTCGCATCGGCAATGGCATCGGCCGACCGGACCCGTGCATCGGCAATTGGTGGTCCGCCATACCGCTTCGGGCGGCGGTTGTTGTTGCCCCGGTTTCCGCCGGAGCCACGGCGGCGACGCCCACGGCCCCCGTTGTTTCCTCGTGGGGAGCGCTGGTCGCTCATGGGAGGGAGCCTTCGACGACGCTCCTTGAACGCGCCGGTCAGGGGCCGCATGCGGCTTCAAGGTCAGTGACCCACCGTTCCGCGAGGCTGGTCACGTCGGTTCGAAGCCTTCGTTCAAGCAGGCGATGAAGCCCTTTTGGCGCCCATTTCACGGCGGCTTCGACGCCGCCGCCCTCCTCGGCCAACACGGTCAACCGCAATTGGAGGCCGTGGAATGCGCGACCTGCTGGACGTTCTCCTCGAAGTTGCCCTTCGAGTTCGAGCAGCACCTCGGCGAAGACGGGAGATGTCCCGTCCCTGACCTCGAGGACGCGCCAACGTTCGACCAGCGGGGCGCCCCGAAGCAAACGATGGATTTCGAGGATCATGCCTTCCTCCGGTCGGTCAACGACGGGCGCCATCATGGCCGGTTGTCCGACCATCCAGTCCGGCCAAGCACCCAGTTCGAGCAGCTTGCTGGCCCCACGCATGGCCCGGTCCGGCGCGAGCATCCGCTGTCGATGCGTCCATTCGGCCACGCCCTTCGAGCCTCGTATTCACCATCATCCCTTCGCACGAGGAGGGACTATCCTTGATACGCAGAAGGTCCCATTGGAGGGTATGCGTCGGGTGGCCCTTCTGTTGGTCGTGCTGCTCACCCTCAGCCTCTGGCTGCCCGTTGCGGTCGCTGCGGACGAAGTGGAGGCATCCAGTTGGACCCTTTCGGCCGCCGGGTTCGGAGACGACGTGCCGCATGATCTCGCCCGCAGCGGCGACCGCATGGTGGTGGCGGGAACCTTCACCGGATGGATGAGCCTTGAAGACGACCTCGATCCGCTGGAGACCAACTCCACCGGCAACAATGAGGACGGCTTTGTCGCATGGACCCATGCCAACGGAACATGGTCACACGGCACCGTGGTCACTTCAGAAAACGGCACGGAAAGCGTGGACCGCATCGGCGTGCTCGCGAACGGCGACCTCCTGGTGGCCGGCCGTGCGTGCGCCGGAACGGCAGGTTTGGCCTGCAACACCACCTTTGGAGGCAGCATGGTGCTCGAGAAGGCATCCGCAGATGACCACGGCTTCGTCTTTCTCGCACGGATCACGGAAGCCGGGGTCTGGCAGTGGGCCCGGCAATTGAACTCTGAACAACCCGTTCAAGTCCTCGACCTCGCCTTGCAGGGCTCATCCGTGTACGTGGCCGTGCATCACCAGGGCCCAATCGAGGTGGACGGTCTGGCCGACCCCGTCGCAGGGCAGGACAAAGAAGCCGTCCTTGTGGTGGAATTCGATCAGAGCGGAACGACCTTGCGAAGCCTCAGCATCCAGACAAGTCAGATCATCGAAGAAGTGGCGTCCCTGTGCGCAAACCGACAAGGGCAGATGCACCTCGCCCTCACCTATGGTGAACGGCTCATCGCCGGAGACCACGTCCTCACAAGCCCGAGCGGAACCGACACCGCCGTGGTCCGTTTCGGAGAGGACGACACCTTCGCGTGGGCCACGAGCACCTCGAGCAACGAGGACGTTCAAGCCGTGCGCTGCACGGCCGCGGCCGACGACGGCGTCGTGGTCGTCGGCACCCTTCGTGGGACGGCGACCTTCTCGGCCACCAACGTCACCGCCCCCCAAGGCATCGACGTCTGGGCGGCCCACGTGTCCGGTGGAGCCACGTGGTCCGACATCGAAGTGTTTGGAGGGCCGGGCACGGACGTCCCGGTGGACGTCAGCGTTGACGCAAGCGGCGTTCGCATCCTTGCAGGCATGAGCACCGGAGGCCTGACCATGGGCACGTCTGTTCTTGAAGATCAAGACGGCCGAGATGCCGGCGACGCCCATGACGGATGGTTGGTGCATCTCGGGACAACGGAGAACACGCGATGGGCGCGAAGTTTGGGAGGCCAAGGCGATGAACGCGTGGCAGCGTTGAGTTTCGATGCCAACGGTCGATGGGTGTTGGCGGCAAGTTTCGACGAAGATCTGGACGTCGACGCCGTTGAACACCGCGTGGAGGGTGGCCGCGACGTGCTGCTTTGGGCCTATGCGGCCGACCTTGACGACGACGGGGTGCTGGACGCCATTGACGTCTGCCCCAGAACAGCAGACCCTGACCAATTGGACTGGGACGACGACGGTCTCGGGGACATGTGCGATCCTGACGACGACGGGGACGGCGTGGCCGACGACTTGGACGATTGCTCGATCGGCAACACCGGATGGTGGAGCACACGTTCCTCCGACCACGACGAAGACGGCTGCAGGGACAGCGACGAAGATTTTGACGACGACGAGGACGGTGTGTTCGATCACAACGACCTGTGCCCAAAGGGCCCCGTCGGTTGGGTATCGACGCCTGAAGAAGATCAGGAAGGGGACGGTTGTTCAGACGTCGACACGGACGAGGACGGCTGGGTTGACCAAGCCGACGTCTGCCCCAACGTCTACGACCCAGGGCAGGCCGACCTCGACGGCGACGGCGTTGGAAACCTCTGCGACGAGGACGCTGACGGCGACGGAATCTTCGAGGCTGAAGACGCATGTCCGCTCGATTTCAACCCCTGGACATCGACCGCGTCCAACGACCATGACCGTGACGGATGCCGGGACGAGGGCGACGATCAGGACGACGACGACGACGGCGTTCTCGACGCCTACGACCGCTGCCCTGCTGGCATGGTCGGATTTGCTCCTTCGGAAGATCACGACGGCGACGGTTGTGCCGATGAGGAAGACACCGACGACGACGACGACGGGCGCGTTGACCCCGCAGACGGATGCCCACGGGGCGTCGTGGGTCGCCTCAGTCTTGCCTTGGACGCCGACGGTGACGGTTGCTCCGATGCCGAAGAAGACGACGATGACGACCAGGACGGCGTGGCCGATGTCACGGATGCTTGCGCTCGAACCCCCTTGGGCGTGCTCGTCGACGGGCGAGGGTGCAGTGCGTTGCAAGCCGACGACGATGAAGACGGCGTCTCCAACTTCCTCGACCGCTGTGGCGGCACCGCTGAAGGGTTGCGTGTGGACCTGAACGGTTGCGCGCTCCCAGGACAGAGCAGCGATGCAACGAATGGAGGCATTGGCTTGCCTGCCACGACGCTCCTCGTGTTGTCCCTCGTGGTCTTTGCCGCAGCCGGTTGGACCTTCGTCCGTGGACGTGAAGCCTCGTCCGAAGAAGAGTGATCAAGAAAAGACCACGGAGGGAGCGAACGGCATCGCCGCTCCACCCCGGTCCGTCGTGTCCTCCGCGGTTTCCGCCACCACGACGTCGACGTGTTCGAGGTCCAAGGTCTCGGCGATGAAGCCGGCGTTGGCCGCAAGGTTGGCCGCTTCGTCAAGTCCGCTCAGGAGCATGCGCCGGGTCTCGTCGTCCCACTTGAACACTTGAGGAAGCATCCGCTTGCCCCAGAATCCCATGATCTCCCCGGTTCTCGATTCGTCGACCACACCGAGCGACGCAATCTGTCCGGCGAAGGCTTTGATCGGTTGGTCGGCGGCGAGGTGGTGCAAGGCCGCCTCTCCAAGGGCGCGGCGCCATGGTGCACTGATGACGACGGTGGCGTGGCGCGGTGGACCCTCCAAATGACGTTCTGCGACGGTCTTTACGCGACGCGCTTGGTCGATGACCTCGCGCAGGTGCGCCTCACGGTCCAAGCATGCCTGAGCAGCGGCATCGAGCGCGTTTGGCATCTCCATCACGCGAGCTGAGAGCAGGTCGTGATGGCCGGCGGTCGCCCACCAGTGTTCGGCCATGTGGGGCGTGGACACGGCCATCAGGTGAGCCCAGCGTTCGAGCAACAAGCGTCCCAATTCAGCGGTACCGGATGCGCGTCGGAGGTACCACTTCAGGTCCTTCACCACTTCGAAGTGGCTGATTTCGACGGCCTTGCGAAGGTCGTAACTCTCCATGGCTTCGGCCCATTCCAAAGTGCGCTGATCGAGACGGGCGAGCAGCCATTCGTCCATCGCATGCGCTTCACCGTCCCACGAAAGGAGGATTTCGGGCATGGACAGCAGGTGCTGGACGACACGGTGGTTGGCTTCGACGGCCGTATCGGACCAATCCATCCCGGCCGTCGGATTGGCCGCGAAGAGGATGAACAGCCGTACGGTGTCTGCGCCGTACTGTTCGATCATGGCCTCAGGGGACACCGTGTTGCCCAACGATTTGCTCATTTTTGCGCTGCGCTCGCCCAATGCATCGCCGCACTGGGGGCAGGGCGCACCGCTGGCGGACACCGGCAGTGTCACGGCGCATGACTCGCACCAAGGCGCCGATTTGTTGACCATCCCTTGGCAAAGCAGGCTCTGGAAGGGTTCGTCCATGTCGTGCAAACCAAGGTCGCGAAGCGCCTTCGTCCAGAACCTCGCGTAGATGAGGTGCATCTGGGCGTGCTCAATGCCCCCGCAATAGAAATCGACGTTCATCCAGCGGTTGGCGACCGCGGCATCGAAGCAGGTGCTTTCGTTGGTCGCGTCGGTGTACCGGAGGAAATACCAGGAGGAATCCACGAAGGTGTCCATCGTGTCCGTTTCACGTCGAGAAGGTTCACCGCACGTCGGGCAAGCCACGTTGAGGAAGGTGGGCGAGGTCGCAAGCGGGTTTCCGGTCCCTGTGAACGCCACGTCCCTTGGCAGCACGACCGGGAGGTCTTCCTCCGGTACGGGCACCGCGCCACAGGACGGACAGTGGATGATCGGAATGGGCGTGCCCCAGTACCGCTGGCGGGACACAAGCCAAGGACGAATCTTCCAGTTGAGCGTTCGATCGCCTGCGTTTGCGCCTTCGAGCGCGGCGATGACCGCTTGTTTGGCTGCGTCGCCTTCCAGCCCGTCAAATCCAGGTTGTGGTGAATTGATCATTGGACCAAGGTCCTCGAAGGCTTTCTTCATCGGTCCGTCATTGCCTTTGGGATCGGCGATGACGCGCCGAACCGGCAAGCCGCAAGCCGTGGCAAATTCGAAGTCGCGCTGGTCATGGCCAGGTACGGCCATCACCGCACCCGTTCCGTAGGAGGCGATTACGAAGTTCCCGAACCACAGGGGAACGCGTTCGCCGGTGAGCGGATGGGTCACGTGCAAACCCGAAAACATCCCCTTTTTCTTCTTCATTTGCTTGATCCGGTCAAATTCCGACAAGAGCGCGACTTCGTCTCGAAGTTCGCGCCATGCTGCCTCCTCTGGTCGCCCGGTCATCAGTTCAGACGCCATGGGGTGCTCGGGAGCCATGGTCAGGAAGGTCACGCCAAACAAGGTGTCAGGCCGCGTGGTAAACACGCGGATTTCACCTTGGTCGTTTTCCAGCTTGAACGCGATCTCGGCTCCTTCTGAACGGCCAAGCCAATCTTTCTGCAGGAGGGCGACGTGCTCTGGGAAATCGATGGTGTCCAAACCGTCGACCAATTCCTGAGCATAGCTGGGCAAGTCGAGGAACCATTGGCTCATGTCCTTCTGAATCACCGGACCGTTGCAGCGCCAGCAGCGACCGGCCTTCACCTGCTCGTTGGCCAACACCGTCGTGCACGGTTCGCACCAATTCACCGGTGCTTGTTCCCGGTAGGCCAACCCCTTCTCGAGGAATTTCAGGAAGAACCACTGGTTCCAGCGGTAGTACTGCGGATCGTGGCTTTTCACCAGACGGTCCCAGTCGTAGGAGAAACCCATCCGCTTGATTTGTGCCGTAATGCTGGCCATGTTCCGCTCGGTGATGTCATGCGGGTGGCCACCTTCGGCGATGGCGGCGTTTTCTGCGGGCATGCCAAAGGAATCGAAACCCATCGGGTAGAGCACGTCGAAGCCGCGCATGCGCTTGTAACGGGCCACGGCGTCCCCGATCGAATAATTTCGAACGTGGCCCATGTGCATCTTGCCCGACGGGTAAGGATACATCTCAAGGCAGTAGAACGTCGGGCGGTCGCCCTCGTTCGGCGCCTGAAACACCCCTTCCTCGTCCCAGCGGCGTTGCCACGCCACCTCGTCGACACGGATTGGCTCGTCGCTCATGGCCGGTCCTCATCGGTGGCGAGCGGCGGCCCTGACTTGAATCCAACCGCCTAAGCACGGCGTTCGGTGTCGGTCCGCTCGAGCAGGTACACCGCTTCTCGCGTGAGCACGTATCGGGAACGGACGCCCATCTTTTGCTTCTCGACCAATCCGTACCGCTCAAGCGTGCGCAAATGGTGGGACACCAGTTGCTGGCTTCGCTCCAAACGCCGGGCCAACTCGGCTTGGGTCGGGAAATCGCCCATCAGACCGTCGTCGTCCAGCATGGTGAGGATGCGGCCCTGAAGCGAATTCGGATCCATCGACAACGGAGGAACGGGAAGCTGATCGTCGGCGATGCCGGGGTGCAGGTCCCGCGTCAACGGGTACAAGCGGATGAGCCGTCCGTCCTTTCGGCGCCAGATTTGCTCTTCTCGCTCAAGGACTCGAAGGTGATGCGTGGTTTGGCCGTTGGACATGCCCAAGGCGTTCATCAAGGCCCGGAAGTGGCAGCCAGGGTTGGCCTCCAGGTACCCCATGATGCGACCACGCTGGAAGCGCCCGTCGCTGGTTTCCTTGGTGCGTCCAATCAATCCGAACAGCCAGAGGCCTGCCGTCGAAGCAGGCAGGCGCCACGTTTCATTGGTCACGAAAGCGGTCACCAGCAAACCGAGAATGGAGGTGGAAACCACGGTGGCGACCACGGCCGTAGGGGTCACGGAAAGTGAGGAGGGCTCCTCTTCCACGCTTGCTTTTTCTTCGCTTTGGGCCTGAGGCTCTTCGACGACGAAAGCCGCTGCTTCCCGCTCTTCTTGCACCTCGAGCACCGCCGTTGGGGCGGCATCGACGCCAAGGCATGCTGGAGCGGATTCAGCCTCTTGAACGGTATAGACGCCGCGGAGACCGGCGCGGGGCGCCCAGCCTTCGGGGCCTGCGTCGGCCAATGCGAGGTACGTCGAGGGGCCAGTCTGGAGGACCCAGCAGGCCTCGCCTGAAGCCTGCAATCCGATCCATGCACCCTCTTCGGTTCGCGGAGCAGCAGCGGGAACGAAGGTCTCGACTTGCTCCTCTTCGACAGGGGCATCAGCACCGATCGCCAAGGATGCATCATGCGACATGGGGCGAGCGGCTTGCAGGTGGAACTGCATGGCGTAGGTCCCGGCCGTGAGGACGGCGCCCTCGGACGTGGTGAGGGCGACGCCGCCCATCGCCAACCGGAGAACGGCGTCTGGAGAGGGGAGGTGGTACTGGCGGCCGTGGCGGCCTTCGCATCCGACCATTTGGTCGAGCAAGGTCGCCCCTTGGTCGTCGTAGAGGATCACGCGACCTGAGCACACGCCCTGAAGCACGAGGTCAGTGGAGCCCTCGCGCGGACTGACTTCGATGTGCAGCGAAGGGCGGTCTTCGTCGTCCACCTCCAACCATGCAGCAAGGTCGAGCCCGTCGTCTGCAGCGCAACCCTCGGGGACGTCGTGCTCCACGACGACCGCGGTGGTGGTGCTGAGGGAAAGGTCGTCCGAACGTGCGACGACCGCATAGGTGCCGCTCGGGACCGTGCAGCCTTGCTGGTCGACAAGGCCCCAGCCGAGTCCCTGATGGTCGATGTGCGCCCCGGCGTCGAGCGAGCGGCGCTCGTCCACGTCAAGGCATGGCGCATCCCAACGGCTGTCGTAGACGATCTGCCCTGTGGCGTCAGCGGCCCACCAATCTGCTCGGCACGACGTGGTCGTTTCCAAGACGAGGTCGTCGAGGCCGGCGTTGTGGATGCGGACGGTCGGTTGGACGATGTCGCCCGCCCGGTAGACGGCATCCTCGCGCCCAAGGAGGATGGAAAGGGACAGGTCGTCGGCGGTGCCTTCAACGCCCAATGGTGCATGCACCACGGTTCGCTCTCCGCCTGGGGTGGACAACACAAAGCGTCCGTCGGCGTCGAGATCGTCGGCGTTCAGGGTGATGGGGGACACCATCCGAACTTCCCACGGCGCCAGTGCTTCGGCTTCGTCTTGGCAGGAGGTGAAGGTGGACCATGCGTCGTTCACAAGGTGAAGGCTGCACCCTTCCTCAGGCCAGACCAAGGTATCGGGCCCGGCATTTCGCCAGCGCAAGAGGAGGACTTCGCCGTCATCGGTGGAGCCCGAACGCATGACGCTGATGCCTTCCAAGAGGAGGTCTTCGGGCCAAGCGACGGACCGTTGCACGTCAATTGGGGTGGACGAAGAAGCCCCCGTGGCGAGATGGGTCACACGAAGTTCGTAGGCGCCAGAGGGGAGGTCCAACGCAGACGCGCTGACCGTGAACGTCTCTTCCAAGGCGTGTTCGCCCGGGGAAAGGGACAACCCGCGTTCTTGGCCGCGGCACGCTTGCGATCCGTCGTGGACAAGGGCCCCGGCGGCGTCAAAGGCGGACAGCACCAAACCGCAGGAAGGGTCGGTTTCGGTCTCAACCGTCTCATCGGTTGGGTTGGCCAACGTCGCGGACAAGGTCAGGACGTCCCCGTCGGTCAACCATGGTCGATCGAGGGGGGTCACGGTCAATTCGACCTCAAGGCCTTCCGTTCCCTCCGCGGAGGCCATACCCGAGAAGGGCATGGCCACAAGCAGGGCCAGCAAGAGGAGGGCCACCACCCCGCGCTCACGCTGGTCCATGTTGGGTGAACACTGCTCCCCCTTGAAAGGGCAGCGGTCCCTGAGGCAATCATGCCGGAGCCGACCGCAACCGTGGTGCATTCAACGGCGGCCTGCCAGGTCTTGCAGGCTCAACTTGGTGAATGGGACAACCTGAATCACCTGATCGTGTGCACGGCCAGCAAGGAAGCGGTCGTGGTTGACCCCTTCGACGCAGCCTACTGGTTTGAGACCGCAGCAGCACATGGTTTTCGGCTGGTTGGGGCTTGGCTGACCCACAGCCATTGGGACCACACAAAAGGAATCGAAGAGGCCCTTGCGCTCGGCGGTGAGGGTTTCGAAGTGGTCGTCCATGAGGCGGAGAGGGAACGGGGTTGGAGCGGCCCCCACACACGTGCCCTCGACACCCCTCCAAACGTCGCCACGGCCCTCCATGTGGGCGAACTCACCTTCGAGGCCATCCGAACGCCGGGTCATACACCAGGTCACCTGACCTTCCTGGGTCACGGCATCGTCGTGTCGGGCGATTGCCTGTTCTTGGGACGTTGCGGTCGTGCCGATCTCCACGGAGGCGACCCGGCCTCGCTCAGGTCGTCCTTGAAGCACCTGAGGAGCCGCATGCAGGCCCTTCCAGAGGAGTGGATCGTCCTGCCAGGCCATGCCTACACGCTGCCGGACGGGCGTACGCCGTACCATTTGACCTTGGGCGAGGTGCTCAACGAGAACGAAGCGATGGCCGCCTTGGATTCTGACGAAGCGTGGACGGCCTTGCCGTTTCTGGCCTTTGACGACGCGTTGGCACGCCGCGCCCGAGATCAGAGTTGATCCAGGTCAGGCATGCTGGGCATGGAGGAGCGCTGAGACTCTGCCTGCTCTTGCTCGTATTGCTTCCATTGCGGCACCACTTCAGCGGCGGCGGCTTGTCCAGTCCATCCAAGGGCCCTGGCTTCGTCGAGTTGGCCTTGAGCCACGTAGTAGTTGATCCACTCCAAGCGTCGCTCGTCTTCTTCGTTGAAGGCGGCGTTGGTGAGCTTCTCGCTCTGGCGGGCACCCATCACTGCTTTCCGACCGGCGTTGCGAGCGATCATGGCGAGGGCCACTGCAGCGAGCATGAGGCCCACCACACCGACGAGCACCAGCGTCAAGGCGTCCACTTGACCGGCGAGGTCACCGCCTCCCAGGGAAGCGTCGCCGTTGTTGTCGTCTTGAGGCGCCGTGATGGTGCACTCCACTTGCCCGCGCACACCCACTTCGATGGACGGGTCGTATGGGCAAGGGTCAGCGTCGTCTGACGTGCCGTCTTCGTCCGCATCGGGACATCCGAACGTGTCGTCGGTCGAGGTTCCGAAGACCTTCCTGCAGCCGTCTGACTGGTAGGCGTCGAGGGTGATGTTGTCACCGTAACCGTCGCCATCAAAGTCGAGTTGTTGGCTGACCCGGAGCGGGAAAGCGTCTGGAAGATTTCCAGTCGGGTTGTCGCCGCGACCGTCGCCGTCTCGGTCCGACCACTGGGTTAGATCGTTCGGGAAAGCATCGCCTTGTTCTTCGCGGAGCATGATGAACATGCCAGCGTTGGCCTCGTCTTCCACAGAGACGATCTCGAACACGTAGTTGTCGCCACGGCCGTCACCGTCGCTGTCGGCCCACTGGAGGTTGTCGTCTGGGAAGACGTCGTCCACGTCAGCCCACCCGTCGAGGTCTGCATCAGGACATCCGTAGCGGCCAGACTGGTTCGAGCGCCCGTATTCATTGACGCAGGCGTCTCCACCGCTCACCGCGGTGTTGTCACCAAAGCCGTCGTCGTCGGTGTCGTTCCATTGGAAGGGATTGTTCGGGAAGGCATCCTCGTTGTCGGTGTACCCGTCCGCGTCACTGTCTGGGCATCCACGGCTGAGAGGCGTTTTGGAACTGCCTGCATCCAGAGGGCAGACGTCGCCAGATTCAGACACGCCGTCGCCGTCTTCGTCCACGAAATTGTCACCAAAGCCGTCGCTGTCCGTGTCCTCCCACTGGAGAGGGTCGCTGGGGAATCGGTCGCCGTTGGTGCCGCTGGGATTGTCGCCGTAGCCGTCGCCGTCGGTGTCGGCCCACTGCGTGGAGTCGTCAGGATACAAGTCAGCGTTGTTGCCGTCGGGATTGTCACCGCGGTTGTCACCGTCCCTGTCTTCCCACTGCGTCCCGTCATCGGGGAAGGGTTCCCCGGAGTTGGACCAACCGTCACCATCGCGGTCGGGGCATCCAAAGACGTCACCGTCCGAGGTCCCGGCTTGGTTGGGGCAGGCGTCCGGTTCGTTGCCGCTTTGGTTGTCACCGAAACCATCGCCGTCAGAATCGCACCATTGCGTGGCGTCGTCCTTGAACGCATCTGCGCCCGAGCACTGGCTGTTGGGGCCCCAATCGTCGGTGGGGTCCGACCAACCGTCGCCGTCACTGTCCGGGCAGCCAAGACGGTCCCAGAAGGAGTCCCCGGGCACGTTCGGACATCCATCGGCGGCGCCGGAGTTCGGGTTGTCGCCGATCCCGTCACCGTCCGTGTCCAGCCACTGCGTGCGGTCGAGAGGGAAGGCATCGGGCAGCATGGCCCCTTGGAGAAGTTCACCGGGCCAGTGCGACGCCCGGTTTGCGGTCCATGCCGGGTTGTCGTAGTTGTCGCCCCAGCCGTCACCATCGGTGTCGTTCCATTGGAGCGGATCCATCGGGAACGCGTCGCCGCGTTGATTCACGTGTATTTGGTTGGAATCCAAATCATACAGGTAGTTGTCACCGTACCCGTCCAGGTCGGCGTCCGCCCATTGCTCAGGGTCGTTTGGCCACACGTCCGCGCCGTCGACAATGCTCCACACGCTGTCGGGGTCGGAATAACCGTCGCCATCGGTGTCCGGGCAGCCGTAGCGGTCCATCGTCGAATAGCCGACCCTGGTCACGCACGCGTCGGGCTGAGTGGCAGGTGCTGGATTGTCGCCGTACCCGTCGGCGTCGGTGTCGTTCCACTGGCTTCCATCGGAGGGGAAAGCGTCAACGATGCCGTCTCCTTGATCGGTGGAGTTGTACCCGTCGTTGTCTTCATCGATGTCTGCAAACCAGAAGTACACGCCCTCGTCGTTCCGGCCATGAGCGGTCACGAAATGGGTGCTGTCTGGACTCCAAGCAAGGCCATAGATGGTGCCGCAGTTGCTGTTTCCGGTACAGCCTCCAGGTTGCGGCCCGCTAAACGAATCGAGGGTGGTGCCCGTGGCCGTGTCGCCGATGTAGACCGTGGTGGCGTCTGCGCCGTACCAGTACAAGCCTGCAGCGATTTGCTTGCCGTCCGGGCTGAACTCGATGGAGGCGCATGACGTGGTCGTCTGAGCGCCCCACACCACGCTCCAGGAGGAACCCGTGTACTGATACATGTCCAAACTGGCAGAACTTCCCTCCCAACCTCCGCACATGGCGATGTAATTTCCATCGGGCGACCAGGCGATGTTGTTCACGGCTGCTGGTGGGCTGCTGATGCTGCTCACGGTCTGCTGGGAGGTCACGTTGGAGATGTAGAAGTCGCTGTTTCCGGCCAGCGCGATGAATTGTCCATCGGGGGAAAAGGAGGCGGCGTAGAAGCGGTCTTCGCTGTTCGGGTTGAGGCTGTGCAAGTTTGAACCGTCTGCCACCTGGATCAAGAAGACCTGCCCGTTGGTTCCACCGTTTCCAGACCGCCCAATGGACACTGCGACCAGGTCGCTGTCCGGATTGAAGGTCACGTCGTTGACGTAATCTCCACTGCCCACGTCAACGCTGATGGTGCCATGAACCGAGGTCAGGTTTGACGCATAGTAGATGTCCATGGTGTCGTCGTCCAAACCTGCAGCGATGTATTGCCCATCGGGGGACCAAGCGATGCTCGTGACATCTCCGCCGGAAATCGCGTTCACGGAGCGGACGTTGGTGAAGGTGCTCGCGTTCCAGACGCGAACGAACCCGTCTTCCGATGCGGTGACGACATGGGTCCCATCAGGCGAGTACGCCACGTCGTAGTAGTCGTTGCTCGAGGAAATGGTTTGCTCGTTGGTGAAGCTGGGGTTGGCGATGGTCCAACCGTCATTGAAGTCCGACGTTCCGTCGCCGTCGGTGTCGGGGCACCCGTCACGATCCACAGTGGACGTCCCGTAGGCGTACGGACAGGCGTCGTTGGCGTCTTCAACGCCGTCGCCGTCCGTGTCCGCTGCCGAGGCAAGAAGGGCCATCGGCATGAGGGCGAGGACCATCAAAAAGGCAAGAAGGATGGCCCGGTTGGACGCGGTCGTGAGAATTGCCATGCTTTTCGATGTCCACGCCAATAAAGGGGTTGTGGTGTTCTTGTGCAAGAACGCCTGCACAAAATCCAACATCGACATGAGCAATGGGCAGGCAAAGCCTTGAACAAATGAGGAAGAGCGAGAAGCGTGCCCGCTGACCTGCCCAAGGTGTCCGTGGCGGTGCAGGACCGCATTCTCCTGCATTTGTTGGAGCACCAAGGCCATGCCGATCGCTTCGAGGTGCCGCAGGCCGTTACGCGTGACGGCATCGCAGAAGCATGTGCATTGCACCCACCCAACGTCAGCCGGGCCATGCGCACACTGACCCGCGATGCCCGGGTGAGCGAACATCTCAGAAGCGTCGAAGGTGGCGAACGGCGACGCAAAACTTGGCAGTTGACCGACGACGGAGCCGCGGCTGCAAAGGACCGTGCGGAGACCTTGTCGAAGACGAAAGTGTTGCTGCGAGGCGAAGACGGTCAACTCCTCGAGGTCCCCGCCCATGAAGCCCGAGGCCGTTTGGACGCCGACATTGGCTTGCTGCGCATTTTGATGCACGCCCAACACGAGGGTGTGCTGACCTACGGCGACATTCGATTCGGCCTCATCCGAAGGAAAGGCGATGCCGCGGACGGCGAGCTTCCTCCAGGTCGACTCACCATGATGGCCGGGGCCCACGCCACCTACCACACCTCGCCACCAAACACGCGCAAAGTGCACGGCCGGGAGACGGAACGCACAGCCCTCGACGCGTGGTACGATGAACGCCGACCGGCGATGCTCGTCCACGGCATCGCCGGCATCGGGAAATCCACCTTGGTCGCGAATTGGCTTGCGGCCCTGCAGAGCAACGATGAGCACCTTTCGGTGTGCTGGTACCCCTGCCAGCCGTGGGACACCGTGACAGGATTGGCCGTGAGTTTGCTCCACCGGTTCGGCATCGACGACCGTCATGACCCGTACGACCTGATGTCAACGCTCCCGCTGCACCCTGGCGCACAGTTGGACATCGACCTCTGGCGTCGTCGGTTGTTGGCGTACCTAACGGACGCCCGCACCATTCGCGATCGGTTCGACCCTGGCCGGCGCGGCCCGCCTCCGTATTGGTTGGTCGTCATCGACGATGCGCACCACCTCACGGAACAAGGGGGTGCATTCTATGGCGCGTTGTTGTCGTTGGCCGAGAAAACGCCGGTGCGCCTCCTGTTCATCTCCCGGCGGACCATGGATTTCTACGATCAGCGCGACGTTCACACGCGCGACGTGATGAGGGAACTCCCGCTCGAAGGGTTGCCTTTGGACGTCGTCGAGCGTTGGCTCGCGGACCTCACCGGCGATATTGCCTCGCCGGAGGACGTGTTGGCCCGGACAGGTGGGCACCCGCTCGCCCTCGAATTGCTGGAATTGTACGGAGACGTGGTCCACGGCGATTGGTTGCGTTTCTTGGATCAAGAAATTCTCTCCGCGCTGCCGGAGGGCGAGCGAGAGCTGTTGGCCACGCTCGCGTCCGCCGATGCCCCCGTGCCGTGGTCACGCTTGGCCGAGGCCGTAGGTTGGGAAGGCCTTCCGCCGCAGCATCTGATGGACCACGGACTTCTGTTGGATCTCAAGGACGGGATGTGGTTGCATGAAGCCCTCCGCGAACGGTTGCTTCGCGAAGTGGGCGAAGCGCAAGACGCGCGTCGTGCCGCCCTTGAGGGCTGAACTCAGAAATCCGCGCCTTCGCCAAAGGCGTCGGACATTGCGCCGTCGATCCATGCCAGAACCTTCGCCTTGGGAAGGGCCCCGGTTTGGTTGCCCATGAGTTCGCCGTCCTTGTAGAGGTACATGGCAGGAATGCCACGCACACCAAGGCGTGCAGCATGCATCGAATCGGTGTCAGTGTTGACCTTGGCGACCGTGATTTCGCGCTCCCCAGCCACTTGTTCAAGCACGGGGCCAAGCGCCTTGCATGGGCCGCACCAAGGCGCCCAAAAGTCCACCAAAACCCATCCTTGGCCGACCGTCTGTTCGTATTGATTGTCGGAGATGGAAATGACCTGTCCCATTCTGCTCGCCTAAGCCACCCTCGGGCAAGGGTCCTATGAGGCTTTGTCCGAGGATGGAGCGAACGCTCATGTGGGTCGGTCACCCCGGGCAAACATGGCGGGCGTGGTCATTGCACCCTCGGTGCTCACGGCGGACTTGGCCGATTTGGCCACCTCATGCCAAGAAGCGGTCGACGCCGGCTTGGACTGGTTGCACCTCGACATCATGGACGGGAACTTTGTGCCGAACTTGACCTTCGGCCCGCCCGTCATTCGCAGCCTTCGTGCTGCGCTCGGCGACGGCCCCACCTTTGATGCTCACTTGATGGTCAGCAATGCCGAAACCTGTTTCCAAGATTACGTGGACGCGGGGTGCGATCACCTCAGCGTGCATGTCGAAGCCGTCACGCACCTGCACCGACTGCTCCACGCCATCCGTGATGCCGGGGCAGGAGTGGGGATCGTCCTCAATCCCGCCACGCCGGTGGAGGTCGCGCTCGAAGTGCTCGAGGATGTGGACCTCGTGCTGGTGATGAGCGTCAATCCCGGGTTTGGTGGGCAATCGTTCATCCCTGGCGTGGAGGCAAAGGTCCGTCGTTTGGCGGAAGCCATCGCGCAACAACAGTCCCGTGGAGGTCGCTCCGTCCAACTGCAAATCGACGGTGGCGTCAAAGCGCACAACATCGCGGAGTTGCGCAGTTGGGGCGTGACCAACGCCGTGGTGGGCTCCGGTCTTTTCAACGACCGTGCAAGCGTTGCAGAGAACTTGGCTGACCTCAACGTGGCCCTCGGAAGCTGAGGGATGCGCATGCGAATCCTCGTGATGAGCGGGATGCATCCGCTTCCCACCAACGTCGCTCGTGGGACCTTCGTGGCCGATCACGTCCGCCTCCTTCGAGACGCTGGTCACGACGTGCGTGTCGTGAACCCGCTTCCACGCATGCTCCAGTACCAAGAAAACCGGAGGTCAACCCTTTCTGGTGTGGCCAAAGCACCGGCCCGCCACACCTTCGACGGAGCCGAGGTGTTCGTCCCGAGGTACTGGGGTTTGTCCAATCAAGCCTCCTCGTGGCTGACCTCGTCAAGCATCCAAAAACGAGCCAAAGCGGTTCAAAACTGGCTGGCCGGTTGGTCGCCGGAAGCCGTGGTCGTGCACGCCCTTTGGCCCGTCGGTGCACTGGCCCTGACCCTCTCCAAGGGATGGAAGGTACCATGCGTCGGCGTCCTGCACGGTTGGGACCTCGACGTGGGGCTTGAGCATCGAGACGTAGGGCCTCGACTCAGGAACATGCTGACCAAAATGGACCACGTGGTCCTGGTTGCCGAACAACAACGCGCCATGCTCAGAGGATTGGAACTCAAGGCCAGCTCGGTCATCCCTTGCCACGTCCCGGTCGAGGAAGATTGGCGTCAACCGGTCACGTCTTGGAAGGGACGTTGGAGGAGGGACCGACTCGACGTGCTCTTTCCATCCGACCCTCGTCGGCCGGAAAAAGAGCACTACTTGGCCCTGGAAACGGGTCGGGAACTTGAGACCCGTGGTTGGATTGTCGGGATGACGACGCTTCGCCAACAGCCCCGACCCATTGTATGGGACAGGATGATGGTGGCCTCGCTGACCCTGATCACGTCCTCCCGGGAAGCCGGACCGTTGGTGGCCAAGGAATCCATCGCCTGCGGCACACCGGTGGCCGCCGTCGATGTCGGTGACTTGTCGAGTTGGTTGCCAGAAGCCTGCATCGCTGCCGAGCGTACCCCTGGCGCCCTCGCCGATGCCTGTGAACGCGTGTTGGAGATGGATTGGACCGGGCTTGACTTCGCTCTGCCTGAACCGTCCCTGAGGCCTGCGGCCGAGGCGGCTTGGGAGCACGTGCTTGGCACCTTCTGAAGTCGGGACGGCGGCGGCTTTATGCTGCGACCCCGGCATGATGGTTCATGAACAAAGGCTTGACCATCACCGGCGGCATCATCCTCGTCCTGAGTTTGCTCGGGGTTGTCGTGGGCGGAGCCATCACGTCGAGTGGCGCCCAATCCCTCGAAGACTTGGAAGAATTGGAGGATGCTTGGAACTACGAAAACGCAACCAGCGGCACCATCACGTACGCTGATTCCGACGGCCAAGGCGAGTTAGGATTCTGGTTTTACCTCGACACGCCGATGAAAGACCTTGACGAGAACGGAGAGGGCGATGCGTGCGAGGCCTTCTTCGACGAAGGAAATAATGTCAGCATGTCCCGTGACGATTCGTCCGCCGGTGAGGAATTCTTCGTTCGAGAATGCAGCATGCCGGAACCGGGTGAAGACAACAACGTCGACCAAGGCATGACGCGGATCGGGTCAGCATGTTCGGTGTTGACTGGCGGCCCATCGTGCTCCGACGGCGATTACACGTTCAACGCCACATCTGGCGTCCACGTGATGTACGTCGACCCCGTGCTTGAAGTCCTCATGGGCAGCCTTGGAGGCCTGATTGGCGGTGGCTTGGCCACGGGAGCAGCGGCGTGCTGCGGACTTCCGTTGGGACTCATCCTTCTGATTGCAGGCTTGGTCAGCAGCGGGGGCCCAGCGCCGCAACCTGCGCAAGCCTACGGTCAGGCGACCGTGATGCCTTCGACGCTTGGCAGCATGGCCATGCCAAACCAAGCTCAATCCATGGCGCCTGTCCAAGCTGGCATGGCGCAGGTGCAACCACCGCTCAGCACGGCCGAGCCGGTTCCTGTCGAGGCCGAGGCTCCTTTGGCGGGAGACGTTCAGGAAACCACACCTTGGGATCAGCCCTCTGAATCGCCCTGAACCGCCGTAGCACGGCGTGCTGCAGGGACGGCAAGTCCTGTCAGGGTGGCTGCAACGGCCAAGGAGGCTCCCCAAGCGTGGGTCCAAAGCCACGGAACAAGAAGGCAACCCAGCGTTGCGATGGTCCATGCTTGAACATGAAAATCACGCCATGAAGGACGAAGGACGAGGGCCAACAAAGCCAGCACGGTACAGACCGAGAGCGCGGCCCAAGCGGCACCAATTGGTCCGTTGGCCGGCACGAGCAGGGCTCCGGCAACCACCGCGAAACAAAGCCCAGTCGCTGCATGACCTGCATAGCGCCAAGGGTTCATGCCGGCTTGAATGCCAGCGAGGGAGGGTGTGGCCATCATCGCCAGCCCCCACCCGGGCAAGAGGATGAGAAACAGATGTCCTGCGTCCGCGCCAAGCACGCCACTGGTGTAGGAGGCGGGGAACACAAGCGAGAACAAGGGTGGAACGGTACATGCTCCTGCAAACAAGCCCATGGGCACCAAAGGTGCGATCCACGCCTCAGCCTCACGCATGGTGGCCGACATGGCGGTGCTTGAGGAACGCACCGCGCCGAGGGCTGGAATCAAGGCAGAACGGACGGCAGCAGGTACAACCAAGCCTGCGGCCCACGCCATTTGGGCGACGTGAAATACCGCCACAGCATCGTAGCCGTGGACCTCGGCCAGAAGGAATTTTTCGATCCTCGAAACGTAGGGAAGCACCGCGGCCGTGAGGGCGAAAGGCGCTCCGGCAAGAACGAGCGGGCGCCACGACATGGACCATGCAGGTCCAAGGTCGGAAAGATCGGTTTGAGACGGCCCAAGGGTCCGATGAAGAAGGAAGGCCGAACACAGCAATCCGGCTGTGGCACCGGTGATCAGCACCATGGCATAAGGGAACACGGCAGTCTCGCCGTTGGCCATGAGCAGGGCGTATCCGCCGGTCATCACCGAGCGTTCGACAACCTTCGACCATGCTTCGAGCCTCGCCTCGCCCGCGGCACGCAAGGCTGCTCGAGGGGCGTATGTGGCCAGATGCAGCAAGGACACCGCAGCGGCTGCAGCCACCAATTCAGGTACATCGGGGTGACGTTGCAGCACCGCCATTCCAGCCACAAGGGCCACGGGGACAGCGACGGTTGCCTGCATGCCCCAAACGCGCCACACCGCAGGTCGAAGCGAGGAGGGTTGCATCGGCCCGTCCCGAGCCAGCAGGGTTGGCAACCCCAAGTCGAGCACCAGGAAAGCGGCAATGAAGATGTCAAGAAGCAGGATCCAGCGGCCGTAAACGGTCTCCGCCAAGGCGGAGGTCAGGAGGACTTGCCCGACAAGCGCAAGCCCGATGGCGCTGAGTTCAGCGGTCGAAAGCCAAGCGGCATCTCGGCGGGCGTCAAGGGGACGCCCGGCCGACTCCGACATGGTTTGGAGGGTGTGGGAGTCACGCCATGAATGCACCCACACCCATGCGCAGATTGAAGACCGTCCGCGATGACCGGAAGTCATGGTCGAGACGTCGTGGGTGGAAGACGAGGTGCGCACCCTCATCCCGGACGCCACGGTCGAATGCGTGGACCTGAACAACACCGGCGACCACTTCCACGTGCGGGTCATCTCGCCCTCCTTCGAAGGCATGCGGCCCTTGCAGCGCCAGAAACTGATTTTGAACCACTTCAAGCCCCACATTGCGGCCAACGTGGTTCACGCCCTCGACCTGAAGTGCATGACCCCCGCACAAGCGGAAACGGCCGGTGACACGGTCTTCCATCCGCACGCCGGCGGCACCGGCATCCACATCAGGCGACGACCCCCCAAGGAGGAATGAACGGCATGAACGACGAATTCAATTGGACCCCCGACGAACTGCAAGCCATCGTGGACGAGCACGCCCTTGTGCTCTTCATGAAAGGCGAGCCAGGTGCACCGCAATGTGGCTTTTCGAACCGGGCTGCTCAAGCCCTGCAGGCCTTTGGCGAACCCTTCGCCTCGGTCAACATCCTCAGCGACCGGCGGGCCATTCCCTCCGTCTGCGGCTGGTCTGACTTCCCGACGATGCCGCAAATTTTCGTTCACGGTGAGCTCATTGGCGGATCGGACATCGTGCTCGAGATGCTCAACGACGGCAGCCTTCGCGAGATGTTCGATGAAGGCCGTCAAGCCTGAACGTTCAACGTTAGGACTGCTTTCTTTCAGTTCAGGAGGTTGATTGAAGACCCCCACGCGGGTCCCATCAATCATGATGACCAACGAACGACGTCGCCTCGTCGTCGAAGGCGGAGAGCGCATCATTGACTTCAACAACAAGGCGTTCAAGCCCGTTCCCGAGGAAGGCATCGCCATGGCGAGTGACGCCATGCGGCGCGGCGTGATGTACCGCTACCAACCGCCGACCAAGGAAGACTCCCTCACGGCACGCTTCGAGAAGACCTTCGCTGACTACATGGGCATGAAGCACGTCATCGGCACCAACTCCTGTGGCTCAGCGATGTACATCGCCCTCAACATCGCCGGCGTGGAACCCGGCGACAAGATCCTGACCAACGCCTTCACCTTCCACGCCGTGCCCAGCGTCATCCACCACGCCCGTGCCGAACCCGTGTTGGTCGAAACCAACCGAGAGTGGGGCATGGACGCCGAAGACCTCGACCGCAAGGCGGCCGAATCCGGCGCCAAGGTCCTGCTGATGTCCTACATGCGTGGCCACGTGCCCGACATGGACGCGGTGATGGAGGTCGTGAAGAAGCACGACCTCTTCTTCATCGAAGACTGCGCCCACGCTTACTGCACCTCGTGGGACGGGCGTGCGCTCGGCACCTTCGGACACATCGGCTGCTTCTCCACCCAATCGAGCAAGGGGATGAGCGCCGGCGAGGGCGGCATCTTCGTGACCAACGACGACGAGTACGCCGCCAAGGCCGCGCTGTACGCAGGTTCCTACGAGAAACTCTGGCAGAAGCACCACGGCCTCGATCCGGAGATCATGGATCGCCTCCAAAACGAGATTCCAGGTTACTCCATGCGCATGCACGAAGTCACCGCGGCCATGCTGCTCCCCCAGATTCCCAGGCTGGCCGTCATCCATGAGATCCACGTGCGCAACCACGCCTTGCTCCGCTCCATCATCGGCGACCACGCCAACATCGAGGTTCCGTCGCCCCACCCGAAGGCGGGGAACTTCCACGACACCATGCAGTTCCACTTGGTGGGCATGACCACGCCGCAGGCCGAGGCCTTCCTCGACGTCGCCAAGGAAGAAGGCCTGCCAATGCAGATCTTCGGCATCCGCCGCAACGCCCGCGATTACCGATCGTGGACTTACGTCGATGCGCACCGGGATGACCTGCCCATGACCGTCGAGAACATCGCATTCGCGGTCGACCTGTCGATGCAGCCGCACCTGACCGAAGACAACGTTCGCGTCATGGGCCGCGTGGTGCTCGAAGTGCTCGACCACGTGCTGGCTTGAGCC
>MDSV01044919.1_pt1 | contig 25231 bp, 26 predicted proteins | sample 810851 | NCBI WGS metagenome assembly MDSV01 (sample SAMN05326640, study PRJNA326480) | marine metagenome | isolation source: seawater | place: Atlantic Ocean: North East | collected 2012
CTGGAGAGTATGGGTATGATAAAGCTCAACTTCCTCCACCAGACATGAGTACTGCTTGGGCTTGTTCAACTAAATAATATTATATTAAATTTCAATCAGGCGACTTAATTAAAGTCGCCTGGTTTTTTTTATAAGGATTTAAAAGTGGGATATATAGAATTTTTATCTGAACATGGTGCTACTTTACTCTTAGGCACAGTCACAACCCTTAAAGTCTTAGTTTGTTCTATAATTTTGTACGTAATTATTTCGATGATATTTGGTTTGATGAGGCTATCCAAAAACCCAATTATTCAAGGAACCGCAACTGTATACATCGAATTTTTTAGAGGAACCTCTTTATTGGTTCAATTATTTTGGGTTTATTATGTACTCCCTTTTTTTGGAATTTCACTAGAGGCATTTACAGCAGGTGTAGTTGCTTTAGGATTAAATTTTGGTGCTTATGGTGCTGAAATTGTCAGAGGAGGTATTTTAGCAGTTCCCAAGGGCCAATGGGAAGCAGCATTTGCATTAAATTTCAGCCCATCAAAAAGAATGAAAAATATAATTATTCCACAAATTTTTCCAATTATTTTACCACCAGCTGCAAATTTGACTGTAGAACTTTTAAAAGCAACAGCGTTAGTTGCATTGGTTACAGTTGTTGATTTAACTTTTGAAGCAAGACAGATAAATTCAATTACATGGTTATCAGTTCAATGCTTTGGAACAGCATTATTGATTTACTATTTCATATCTAGATTTGCTCTAGTCCCATTTTTAAGATGGTTAGAGTTGTTAGCTGCTAGAAAAGTTGGAAAGGGTAAGGTTTAGTTATGGAAATGGGATGGCGGTGGGATTTTGCCTATGAAATTTTACCTCAAATGCTAGTAGCAACATTTAATACTATTGTTGCTGCAGGTGTGGGCTATGCAATTGCATTAGTTGTCGGCTTATTTTTTTTATTGGGTCAAAGAACTCCTTCAAAAATAATTAATGTAATTAATAGAGAGGTAGTAGAATTTGTTAGATCAACACCACTTTTAATACAATTATTTTTTGTGTATTTTGTACTTCCTCAATTTGGTATTACTTTATCAGCATGGGTTTGTGGAATGATTACTATTGGACTTCATTTTGGAACTTATCTTTCTGAGGTTTATAGAGGTGCACTAGAAGGAGTATCAAAAGCACAGTGGGAAGCTTGCCGAGCTCTAAATTTTTCAACAATCTATACTTATCGACGAATTGTTTTGCCTCAGGCATTTCCAATAGCTATCCCAGGAATGGGAAACTACTTGGTCGGAATATTCAAAGATACCCCGTTATTATCAACGATTGGTGTTGCAGAATTATTTCATGCAGCAACAGCAGTAGGTGGATATAATTATAGATATCTTGAACCATATACAATGGTTGGTGTAATATTTTTAATTCTTTCAGTTCCTGCAGCAATGGGTATAAGAAAGTTAGAAAAAAAGGTTAACGTAGCTCAAGGAAAGATTAAAAATTAATGAATACTAAAAATGATAATGATATCATAGTAAAATTCTCTGAAGTTACTAAACAATATGGAGATTTAGTAGTTTTAGACAAACTCAATCTAGAAATTAAAAGAAATGAGATGGTTTCAATTATTGGACCATCAGGATCTGGAAAAACTACAGTCCTTAGAGTTCTTATGACTCTTGAAAAAATTAATCAGGGAATTATTCATTTAGATGGAGAACCACTCACACATATGCAAGAAGGAGAAAAACTTATTCAAGCTAACGAAAACTATTTAAGAGCAAGACGCTCAAAGATAGGAATGGTGTTTCAACAATTTAATTTATTTCCCCATATGACTGCCCTTCAAAATTGCATTGAAGCACCTATTGAGGTGCTGGGAATGAAAAAAGAAGAAGCAGAAGAAAGAGCCTTAGAATTATTAGAATTAGTTGGCTTAACAGATAAAAAAGATGAACATCCTTCAAGATTATCTGGTGGACAACAACAGAGAGTAGCTATTGCAAGGGCACTAGCTATGAGACCAAAAGTAATGTTATTGGATGAAATAACATCGGCATTAGATCCTGAGGTAGTTGGTGAAGTTTTAAATGTTATTAGATCTTTAAATAAAGAACACAATCTAACGATGATAATGGTCACTCACCAAATGGGTTTTGCTAGAGAAATTTCGGATAGAGTATGTTTCTTTAATGAAGGAAAAATTTTTGAACAAGGACCACCAGAGGAATTATTTGGAAATCCTCAAAATGAAAGAACCAAACAATTTCTTCACGCTGTGCTCGATGCAAACTAAAATATAGAATTATTTTGTTGTTAGGTTGAACTAATTCTTTTTTCTCTGATCAATTTCGAAAGCCTCTAGTCTAGAAAAAAGTTCTTTTTGTAAAGATTTATCTTTTTCATCTTCAATAGCTTTTCTCAATTGATCTCTTTGTTTAAGTCTTTCTTCTTTTTGAAGTTCTTCTGCTAACTTGATCTTTTGTTCTTCATCAAATTTCCTTTCCCACTCCGCTAGTTTTTGAGCTTCAAGATCTTTTTGCTTAGCATTTTCTTCTTCTATAAGTTTTTGTTCTCTTTGTTTTTTTCTAAATTCTTTGATTTCTTTTTTCTTTTGATCCTCTTCTCTTACTTTTAAATCTATTTCTTTTTTATTCTGATTTTCAGTTATTAATTTTAATTCTTCCTCTTTTTTCTTTTGTTCTTTACTTATGTTAATTTGTTCATTTTCTTTATTTAATAAATTTTTTTCCTTAAGATCATTTTCATCTTTTTGTGACCTTAAATTCCCATCTTTAATGAATTGCTCTTTTTCTTTTACTCTTAGATCTTTCTCTTTTAATCTTAAATCATCATCTTTAATTTGTAACTGTTGATCTTTTTTCCTTAGCTCATCTTCTTTTCTTTTTTGCAAATCATCTTTTTTTCTTAATTCATCATCCTTAATTTTTATCTCTTTTTCTTTTAATCTAATTTTAATAATTTCTTTTTTAAGAAATTCCTCTTTTAATCTAAATTCTTTTTTTTCATTGCTTTTCTTCTTTTTTTTGAAATCATCAAAAACTTTATTTAAAAGCAATCCGATTTTTTTTGGTTTATCTATTTTTTTTTTTATTTTTAGCCATTTGAATAAAATTGATTTCACCAGAATTTTGATTTTTTTTCAATTCTAACTTTGATAAATTTGTAAAACTGAATGTCTATTTTGAGTTACAACCTATAAGCGATAATAACAAATTTTTTACATCTTTATGTCTTAAAATTTGTTTCTTCTATAGGTTCTTCTATAGGCTCAGTTGTTGGGTTAAGCTCTATACCAACAGGTGTAATAGTTTGCGGCATAGCAACAAACTGAGAATCTGGATTATCAACTGTTTTTCTTACTTTCATTCTATAAATCCCGAAAATTCCTATTACACTGTGAAAGAAAAATAAAAATATGAAAAAACCATTAGAGCCAACCACATCCATGAATATTGAGCATAAAAAAGGGCCACTCATCGCGCCAAGTCCAAAAACAAACTGAAGTCCAGCACCTGCTGCGACAAATTTTTCTTTAGGAATATAATCGTTAGTGTGAGCTAGTATTAAAGAGAACATTGGTAAGCTACAAAAAGAAAAAAGAATTAAAAAAATATAAAACCAAGTTTTACTGGTTGCTAACCCATCAGGCAGATACATTTGTCTAGATACAAATATAGCCAAAATAGCAAATATTGATGCACCAAAAGTGGAAAATACAATGACCTTCCTACGATCATACATGTCAGATATTTTTCCAATTGGAAATTGAGAAACAGCACCTGAAACTGCTAAAAGGAAAGTTACAATAGAAATCTCTAATATTGAAAAATTCATTGATGTTGCATAAACAGCTAAAAGAGTAAAAAGAGCTGCTTGTATAGTCCCATAAAAAAAGGAACTTACCATTCCAAAAGGCGAAGCTTCATAAAGATCTTTTAAAGTCATTGCTTTTATTCTTTTAAAAGTAGGTGGTTTTTTTTTAGTTAACAGAATTGGAATTAAAGCTGCAGAAGTAATTACAGAAATTAAGATAAAAGGTTGAAAATTTTTAGGAGAGCTAAAGTTAAGTAGAAACATACCCACGCCCATAGATCCATAAAGTATGACCATGTATACCGATAAAACACTGCCTCTATTTTTATTGCTTGATCTATCGTTTAACCAGCTTTCTGCAACTGTATAAATACAAACCATACTTATTCCCGTCAAAACTCTTAGCAAAAACCAGATGAATGGATTTATTATAATAGAATGAATCAAAATGACCAAAGAAGCTAATGACGCAAATGCTGCAAATACTCTTATATGACCAACTCTAGATATTATATTTGGTATCGTTGCTGCACCTATAAAATATCCGACAAAATATCCAGACATCATAAACCCTGTTGCAGTTAAACTAAACTCTTCCTGTACTGCTCGCACACCTAAAAGAGAGCCTTGAAAACCATAAGCCATCATGATGCAACCCATGCCTAAAAACAATGCCCAAGAATTTTTTAAAACTTTATTCATTAATGCCGTAGTTATTCGCGATGTATTATTAAATCAAGTCTTAATTATGACAAGCTCAAGAATTTCTTAGCTTTAAAAATGAATGAATTGCAATAGTAATAATGATAACTATGCCACCTTGTAGGGTCTCTATACTTGGTTGCTCTTTAATTACGAACCAAACCCAGATTGGACCTACTATTGTCTCTAATAGGAAAAAAAGATTTACCTCAGCAGCAGGTATAAATCTTGGTGCAATAGTCACTAAAACAAAAGGTATCGCAACACACAAAATGCACATTAGTGGTACAATGATCAAATCTTGATCACTAAGTACAAAACTTTCAATAAAGAACAACGCAAAAGTTGCCACAAATAATTTACCAACTACAGCTGCAGGAACTAGGTTCTTTGTTTTAGCTGCTCTTATTGTTACGGCCCCAACCGCCAAACCTATTGCAGTAATAAATCCCAAAAAGTCTCCATAGAAATTTCCTAACTTAAAAGAGTCAGAAAAAATATAAATTATAGCTAAAAATGTTATTATTATTGAGATCCAAGTTTTTTTATCTGGAGGTTCTTTTAAAAAAATTGCACCTAAGATAGCTGACAACATTGGAGCAGTAGCAATCATTACAAGAGTGTTTGCTACATTTGTATTTTGTATTGAAACTACAAAAGTAATATTTGTTATACTAAAAGTGCTTACGTAGATCAAACCATGATAGCCACTTGTAAAAAGCATTTTAAAAAAATTTAATTTATAAATTATCAACATTATTAAAAAAACTGAGAAAAATGGTATAATTCCTCTATAAAAAACTAAACCCCATGTATCAACATTTGAAAGTCTAATAAACAAAGAGTCGGGAGTAATAAACATTACTGCTATAAAAGCGAGAAGAGAACCTTTTTGCTGATCAGTTAAATTATTCATGCTTTTAATTCTTTCCAAAAAGTTTTTGCAAGATTTATTTTTGATAAATCATATAAAGTTTTTAGCCCAGTTGGGGATGTAATATTGATATCACCATTTAGTTTTTCATCTATAAAATCAACTCCTGCAAAAAATATTTTTTTATTCTTTAAATCATTTGCAATTAATTTAGATATTTTTCTCTCTGTTTTGCTCAACTTAGTATTTATAGGTTTAGCACCCTTACTCATATTACTTAAAAAAGATCCTTTTTTAGGGACTCTTGAAATAGCACCTGCAACTTTACCATTAATTAAAAAAACTCGTTTATCACCCTTTTTTATATTTGGTAAATATTTTTGACACATAATATGACCATGTTTTTTAATAAATTTTTGAATAAATTTTAAATTAAATTTATTCAATAAATAAATATCATTACCACCAAAGCTGTGAATAGGTTTTAAGATTATTTTTTTATTAAATCTAAAAAAATTTTTAATTTCATTTATGTTTTGAGTAAAAATAGTATTAGGCATGAATTTTTGATACTTTGTTGAATAAAGTTTTTCAGAAATATTTCTAATTGATGTTGGGTTGTTAATGATTTTTACCTTATGATTAATTCTGTCCAAGATATAGGTTGTGGATATATACTCCAAATTAAAAGGTGGATCTTGTCTTATTAGTATAAATTTACATTTTAAAAGGTTTAATTTTTGATTTTTTAATATTTTAAAAAATTTTTTATTAATATAATTAAACTCTATAAAAAATCCTTCAGCTATAACTCTAGAATTTACGATTGATAAATTTTTAGGTTCATAATAAAAAATTTTATATTTTTTTTTCTGGATTTCATTGGCAAGAAAAATACTTGTATCTGTTAGTTGATTAAGTCTAGAGGGATGGTTTCCTTGTATAGCTACAATTCTATTTGTCATACAATTCACTTAAATCTTCATTTCTTGAAAATTTACTAATCATATGATCTGCGTTCGTGGTTTTGTTATCAATTACTTTTTGCAAGTGATCTAAAAATAAAGTTTCATTCTTTTTATTTTTATTAAAAATGTCTCTTTGTTCTAATCCTTTCCTTGATAAATCTAATAGAGTTGATGACCAATAAAGTAAATCTTTACCCATCAATTGAGTATTAAATCCCTTTTTGGGTGCCTCTAAGTATGCATTTATTATCTTATTCTTATCCCATTTAGAAATTAGCTCATAAACCTCTTCAAGGTTACCATAAAGCATTCCTATATTAAAAGCAGGACCAGCACACAAACAGTCCCAACCACAAGTATCCATTGATCTCAATTCTATATATTTTTTCAATCTGTTTTCAGTAAAGATTGTACTAAGATGTGTTGATAGATCATTTTCATTAGGTAGTCGTTTACCAATTTCATCTATCTTTGCATTCATAAAATCTTTAAAGATATATTTTTTTCCAGAAATATAATTTTCATTTTCTTGAATAAATAAAATCGGAAAATTGATTACAAAATCTGCATATTTTTCAAAATTTAAATCTTCTAGAAATAATTTTGGCAATCCTCCTCTTGAAGTGCTTTGCCAAACTTTTGAGCGGTAAGACAAGTAATTACTATTTTTTTTTTTCAACAATTGAGGAATTTGCAAATAGAGCTATTGAAATAGGAACAATCGAGTTTACGATTTTAAATTTTTTAACAAAATCTTCTTCAGAATTGTAATCAATATTCAATTGCGTCCCACAAGTTCGATACATCATATCTAAACTCAACTCACCTCCAAAAGGCATATCTTGAGTCATTAGTTTGTATCGTTTTTTTGGATTATTTGGAATTTCATCCAATTTTGAAATTGGATCAAAGCCAGCACTTACTATTTTGATATTTAATTTTTGAGTAACTTGTCTCAGTTCAAATAAGTAGTCTTGTGACTCAGCGCATGCTTCGTGAATGTTATTTAGCTTTTCACCTGATAACTCTATTTGGTTTCCAGGTTCAAGAGTGATATTTTTACCACCTTTATTTAATCCAATAATGTTACCCTTTTCCAAAACTGGATTCCAGCCAAACTCTAATAAGGCTGCAAACATTTCTTTTATTTGAGAATAATCAACTCTTTTATTATTATCATTATTGAATAAAAATTTTTCGTGTTCAATTCCAATTTTAAAATTTTTTATCTTTTTAATTCCTGAATTAAAATATTCAATTATTTGATCTTTTGAATTAATCATTAGTTATTAAATAATAACTTATTTTTTTATTTAAAGGAAAGAATATGGTTTTCTTGAAAATATCTTTTTAACAAGTGGTTTAAAAAAATCCAAAGGATAAGATTTATAATTTGGATCAAACGAGTTTTGATCATATTTTTCGCAAAAATCTACTGTATCTTGATAGTATTTATGGCTTTTATATTTATCTCGCTTATTTTTATTTCCACCTAAATGATGAGCATAATAAAACATTTGGAATTCTCCATGTTTTTCAATTATCCAGTGAGTTTTTTCTGATACGTAAGGCTTTAAAATTGCTGCTGCATACTCTGAATGATTCATAGGTGCCAATTCATCTCCAATATCATGAATTAATGCAGCTACAATCATTTCCTCATTTTCACCGTTTTTATGAGCTCTTGTTGCACTTTGAAGTGAGTGTTCCAATCTCGAAACCTGGTATCCTTCAAGTGTTTCGGTAAGTCTTGATAAAAATTTTAATATTCTATCTGCAGTTTTACTTGCAAAATTTTTTTCATGCTTATCCAAAAAAAGATAATCCTTTTTAGTTCCTTTTTTCATTTCTGTAAAACTTACTTTTTTCATCTATCAATTATTTGAAGCAGTGCTTAACAATGAGAGTTGAGTCACTTTGTTATCACCTAATTCATCAATAGGCTTAACTGGATAATCTCCAGTGAAATAATGATCTGTCAGCTGAGGATAGTTTTCATTTCTTTTATCAAAACCAATTGCCCTATACATTCCATTTAAAGACAAAAACTTAAGTGTTTTTGCTCCAATATATTCACATATTTGATCATTAGTTTTGTTGGCTGCAAGAAGCTCTTTTTTAGTAGGAGTATCCACTCCATAAAAGTCAGGATATTTAATTTCTGGACAAGCAATTTTAACATGCACTTCTTTTGCACCAGCATCATATAACATTTTTACTATTTTATGCGATGTGGTCCCTCTGACCAAAGAGTCATCAACTAAAACAATCTTTTTATCTTTAATTGCAGATTTATTTGCATTTAATTTTAATTTTACACCTAAACTTCTTATTTTTTGACTGGGCTCAATAAATGTTCGTCCTACGTAATGATTACGTATAAGCCCTAATTCAAAATTTTTTCCAAGATGTTGCGCAAAACCAAGGGCTGCAGCGTTGCCGGAATCTGGGACAGGAACAATAATATCAGCATCTACATTATTTTCTTTGGCCAATTCTATGCCAAGATTTTTCCTGTACTCATAAGCTGTTTTATTATTTAATATACTATCAGGTCTGGCAAAATAAATATATTCAAAAACACAAGGCCTCACTTTTTTTGGAGGGAAAGGTTTTATACTTTTTAATTGATCATTCTCTATTAGAACTATTTCTCCATTCTCAACCTCTCTTAAAAACTTTGCTCCTATAATATCAAGAGCACAAGTTTCTGACGCTAGAACATAACTATTTTTTAATTTTCCTATAACTAGTGGTCTAATCCCAAATGGATCTCTAACACCTATTAATGAAGTTTGAGTAAGCATTACTAATGCATAACCTCCTTGAATTTGAAAAATTGCATCCACAATTTTGTCTATTGTTTTAATTCTTTTAGATTTAGCAATTAGTTGAACAATCGTTTCAGTGTCAGATGTTGTATAAAAAATTGCACCATCCTCGACTAATTTTTTTCTCAGGGAAATTGAATTTGTTAAGTTTCCATTATGAGCAACACCAATACCACCAGCGTTTGTGTCAGCAAAAAAAGGTTGAATATTTCTTAAAGTATTCTCACCTGTTGTACTATACCTATTGTGACCTATTGCGAAATCTCCTTGAAGGTTTTTAAGAACCTTTTCTTTATTAAAATTATCACCAACTAATCCAAACCTTTTTTCTGAAAAATATTGTTTTCCATTAAATGTAACAATACCACATCCTTCTTGACCACGGTGTTGAAGAGCATGAAGACCAAGTGCGGTCAAAGCCGAGGCATCTTTAGCGTTACTTATACCAAAAATCCCACATTCCTCTTTTAATTTCGGATTAAAGTTCTTCAATTTTTTCTCTTGAATTTTGATATGTTTTTTCATTAGGAAACTCTTTCAATAAGTAATTACTACCTTTTTCTAAATATGGAAAGATGTATGATTGGTCTTTATTTATAGGCCATTTATCGTAATTATAGACTATATGCACACCTGAAAAGATACATATAGAAATAATGTATGCTCTTATAAATCCAAAAAAGAATCCAAATATAGTGTCTAAACTTCCAATTCCAGAATATTTTATAGTTTTACTGATTCCTTTATTAATTATTAACACAAAAAATATTACAACTATAAATATTGTTACACCTAACCCTACGTCTAATATATATTCATTATCTATAACATCTTTTAAATAAGGTTTTATGATTGGAAAAATTATCAGTGTTATTACATAAGATAATAACCACTTAGCCATAGATAAAATACTTAAAACAAAACCTTTTCTGTAACATTTTATAAGTGAAAGAATGGTTATTATCAAAAATATTAGATCAATAATTGACATGACTTCATAAAAATCTTTAATAGCATTGAGCATTTAATTATTTTCCAAATGGCTTAATCAATAATATCAAAGAGGGAAGCAGTGTTAATACTGATATCATTGCTAATAACATCGCTAATCCTGTAAAAATCCCAAAATAAATTGTAGGTATAAATTTGGAAAGAACTAATATTGAAAAACCAAATACTATTGTAATAGATGTGTTTAAAATTGCTCTTCCCACCGTTGAATGACAAAGATCAAGCGTTTTATTATAGTCTCTTAAATTTTGAAACTCTTCTTTAAATCTATAGATGTAGTGAATGCTATTATCAACTGCTATACCTATTGTAATTGCTGCAATGGTAATGGTCATCATATCCAGTGGAATACCTAATAAACCAATTATTCCCAATATAAAAAAAGCTGCTATAAAATTGGGGACCACACCAATTAAAGATAATTTGATATTTTTAAAAAGAATCATAAACATCGCAAATATTCCAAGCATCACTAAACCTAAAGTTAGAATTTGAGATTTAAAAAGACTTTGCAACAAATTGTTAAATAAAATTAAAACTCCAGCAAGTTTAAATTCATTTTCGTCTAAACCAATTTTATTTTTTAAGTCATAATTAATTTTTTTTATTAAATCATTTCTTCGCAAATCTTCCTGTGAGTCGATTATTCGAAGATTGATTCGAGCCTCATTATCATCAATTGAAATGTAAGGATCTATTATTTCTGTTTTAATGCTTTCTGGTATCTTAGAGTATAAAACTCCCATTTCTAATGTACCTAAAGGTTTATTGTTGTTAAGTAGTGTTGCAACATCAATTATTGAGGAAAATGACAAAACCTTACCGACTTGAGGTAAGCTATCAAGATAATTGTGGACAGATGAAATTTTGTCTATTTTATCTTTTGTAAACCAATATTTTTGATCATTTTTATCTTCATCATCACCCCAATCCTCAAATTCATCTTCCTCCTCTGTTTTAGAAACCTCTTTACTTGGAAACTTCAAAATTACTTCGAGGGGAGTAGTTCCACCAAGTTTTTCATCTATAAGTTTCATACCTTTATAAATTTCTGTTTTTTTACTAAAATAATTTATAAAACTATTCTCAACCTCTAAACGACTTATACCGATAATACTTAATAGAATTACTATACTTGTGATTATGTAAATTAATTTTTGATGGTTTTGAGAAACATAGGAAAAGAAATATGTTATTTTAGAATTATGATTTTCTTTTAAAGAAATATTTTCTTCGGCAACAAAGTTTATTAAAGTAGGAAGTAAAGTAAAAGTGACAACAAAAGACGTGATCAATCCGAATGTCATCATCCACCCAAAATCAATAATAGGTTTTATTTCACTAAAAATTAAGGATAAAAATGCAATAATTGTTGTTAAGACGGTATACAAAATTGGCCAAAACATTTTTCCCGTTGTAAGAGTTATTATTTCTAAAATTGTTTTATTTGGATTACTTTCTTTTAATTGCAAAAATCGTGTACTCATATGAATATTCATAGCCATAGTTAGAATAAGCATTAGAGCGATAAAGTTTGAAGATATAACAGTAACTTTCCAATTTAATAATCCCAATAAACCAGTCATGATTACAACTGAAAAAAAACAACTACTAATAGGAACAATTATCCAAATTAATTTTCTAAAAACATACCATAAAGTTAAGATAATAAATAAAAGAACCCCTAAACCAAAAACAATTATATCACTTTTAATAAATGACATCATGTCATCGGCAATCATAGGTATTCCACCTAAATGAATTTTTCCGATATTTTCATAACTTTTAATTACATCTCTAATTTCTAATATATTTTTGTGATTTTGTTTTTTAATTTTATCTTTAATTATTTCAATTTCTTTTTTAGATTTATTTTCAATATCTTCTAGTAACTTATTTTTTTTTATATTTACAATTATACCGCTTGTATTACCATCTTCACTTATAACAAAATTTCTAAAGACTGGACTGTTTAAAATTTCATCAAAACCTCTTTGCCTATCAACACCCCCATCTTTTAGTGTCTTAAAACTTTCTAATCTTTCTTGTAAAGGAGCATCTGAATTACTTAATAAAGGTATATCAAGTAGAGTAATTACACTGTGGACCCAATCTAAACTTTGAATCTTGTATTTAAGACTTAATAAATTATTTATTGAGGAATTTGAGACCATGTTATCTGTAGGAGTGTAGGTTAAAACAAGAAATTCTTTTGAACCATATCTCTCAGTTATTTCTTGAAGATATTTTAAATCTGGGTCACCCTCAATAAGGAGAGTTTCAGATGATGCATCTAATCTAAAATTTTTTGAATAGTAGCTAAAACTTAGCAATGTGATAAGCAAAATTACAAAAATAGATTTTGGGTATTTTAGAACTGTATTTTGGTAAAATTCGGCAAACATTAACCTTTTTATATTTTAAATTATGTAATTTGAGTATCTTTAAATTTAGTAAACATTGCCTCAAACTCCAGCATTATATTTCCAGTTGGTCCATGTCTTTGTTTACCTATTATAATTTCTGCTAAATTTGATACTTCATTCATTTTAGCCTGCCATTCAGCATGTTCTACTGTTGCAGGTCTTGGTTCTTTCCTTTCTAAATAATAAGCCTCTCTATACACAAACATTACAACATCAGCATCCTGTTCAATAGAACCGGATTCTCTAAGATCTGACAATTGAGGTTTTTTATCATCTCTTTGTTCCACAGCTCTTGATAATTGTGATAGAGCAACTACTGGCACAGATAATTCTTTAGCAATAGCTTTCAAGCCTTGTGTAATCTCTGAAATTTCCTGTACCCTACCATCTTTATTGTTAAGAGTTCCTCTCATTAGTTGAATATAATCAACTACAATCATATCTAGTCCATATTTTCTTTTAATACGTCTAGCTCTATTTCCCATTGCTGCAATACTTATTGCAGGAGTTTCATCAATATAAAGTGGTAATTCAGCAATATTTTTTGATGTCTCTAAAAATTTATCAAATTGTTCATCAGAAATTCTACCACGCCTGATGTCGTTTGATTTAATTCTTGATTGCTCAGCTAAGATTCTGGTTGATAATTGTTCGGATGACATTTCTAATGAAAAAAAAGCAATTGATGATTTTTTTGCGTTGTCTTGAAGTTTTTGAGCTGCATTAAAAGCAATATTGGTTGCCAAGGCTGTTTTTCCCATAGACGGACGACCTGCTATAATAACTAAATCAGATTGATGGAGACCTCCAAGTCTGTCATCTAAATCTCTTAATCCGGTAGGAACTCCAACTATTCCTTCCTCATTTTTATAGGCTGCAGATGCCATCTCAATGGTTTGTTTCATCGCTTCATCGAACTTTACCAAGGAAGAATTAAATGAGCCTTTTTCAGCAAGGTCATATAATAATCTTTCAGAGTTTTCTATGATATTTTGGCCACTAGTATTCAAATCATTAAGCTTGGCAGTATCAATTGTTTGTTCAGAAATCTTAATAAGTTCTCTACGAACAAACATATCATAAATAATTCTTGAATACTCAGTTGCTTGTCTCGTTGATGTTGAAAATTTAGTAACTTTAACTAAATATTCTGGCACATTTAGATCATCTTTCTCATCTTCAAAATAATTTTTTAATGTTATTGGATTTGCGAGCATCCCTTTATAGATTAAGTTTTCTATTGCTCCAAATATTTTTTGGTGCATTGGATCATAAAAATTATTACTGGAAATTATAGTATTAATTTCATCAAATATTTCATTTGTAACTAATATCGATCCTATCACCGCTTGTTCTGCTTCAATATTGTTTGGAAGTTCTTTGAAATTATCTTTAACTAAACTCAGGTTATTTTCCATTTATATAAATTAGCTTATTTTAAAAAATTTAAAATTAAGAAATAACCCTGGGGAAAAAAATGTATAATTATTGAATTGTATCAGTTGTTTCAACGTTGATTGTAATTTCAGCATCAACTTCTGAGTGTAATGAAATTTTAACTTTAAATTTACCTAATGATTTTATTTCTTTAACAGGTTGTATCATTGACGGTTTAATATCAATTTTATCTTGTTCTTTTATAAGTTTTGAAATTTCAGTTGGTTTTACAGAACCATACAATTCATTATTCTCAGTACTCAACTTTTTAATTTTATATTCTTGTTTATTTATTTTTTCAAAAATTGATTTAGCTAGTTGTTTTTTCTCATTATCTTTTTTAGATAAATCTGTTTTGATTTTATTTACTTCAGCGATGTTTTCCTTAGAAGCATAAAGAGCTTTTTTATTTGATATCAGAAAATTCCTTGCAAAACCTCTTTTTACTTCAATAACATCTCCAATAGAGCCAATTCTTTTTATATTTTCTAATAATATTACTTTCATTTAAATCAAAGCCAGATTTCTTGCTCTCTTAATTGATAATGAAAGCTCACGTTGTTTTTTTTGACTAACATTTGTTATTCTTGAAGGAAGAATTTTACCATTTTCAGACATATATTTTTTTAATAGTTTGATATTTTTGTAATCTACTTTAGGTGCACCTTTTATTGAAAGTGGACAACTTTTCTTAAATTTGTATTTATTAGGTTGAAATATACTTAATTTTGCAAAGTTACTTTGTTTATTTCTTTTATTTCCACTTTGTCTTTTTGGCATAATTAATTACTTTTGTTTATCTTTTTCTTTTCTTCTTTTTCCTCAAAATAATTTGTTTCAAGGTCAAATTTTTTAACTTTTACCGTTAAGTATCTCAAAAGTTTTTTGTCTATTGCTTCATTCTTTTCCAATTCACTAATCACCTTGCCATTTCCCTTAATTTTAAAGTGAATATAACTTCCCTTTTTATTTTTTTTTATTAGATGTGATAGGTTTATTAGACCCCAATTTTCAGTTTTTATAATTTCTCCATCATTTTTTTCAACTAATTTGGAATATTTTTCGGTAAGTTGTTTTATTTCACTGGGTGAAGTATCTTGTCTAGCAATTATAGTATGTTCGTATAAATTCATATATGTTATTTAATAAAAAGTGAGGATATACTATTTAAATAATTTAATTACAATAGTTAAATAACCTAAAAATTAGAGATTTTAAATGTTTTCAGTTGTATTTCCAGGGCAAGGTTCTCAATCAGTTGGGATGGGTAAAGAATTTTACGATAAGTATAGTATAGTAAAGAATTACTTCCAGGAAGCTGACGACACTTTAAATTTTAAAATTTCAAATCTTATCTTAGAAGGTCCAAAATCAGAATTAGATTTAACAATAAATACGCAGCCCGCAATTTTTCTTATAAGCTTCTCGATATTCAATGTGATTAAAAAAGAATTTGGTTTAGATTTAAATAAAGGAAAGTATTTTGCAGGACATTCATTAGGTGAATATTCTGCTCTAGCATGTTCGGGATATTTAAATTTTAATGATACTCTTAAAATACTAAAACAAAGAGGGGAGTCTATGCAAAATGCTGTTCCAGAGGGCAAAGGTGGCATGTTGGCTGTATTAGGAACTTTAATTGAAGATATTGAAAATTTATTAAAAGAAAATGAGTCAAAAATTAATGCTCAAATTGCAAATGACAATTCTAATGGACAAATTGTTGTAAGTGGAAAAATTGATGATATCAATCAATTATCTGATCTTCTTAAATCAAAAAATATAAAAAATATAAAACTACCAGTAAGTGCACCATTTCATTGTAGTCTGATGAAAAAAGCTACAGAAAATATGAAAGAAAAAATTAATGCATTAAACTTTTCTAACGGTCAAAATAATTTAATTTCAAATGTGACTGCCAAAGAATCATATAAAATCAGTGAAATAAAAGAATTATTAGTTAAACAAATTGAAAATAGAGTAAGATGGAGAGAGAGCGTAATAAATATGATTAATAATGGAGTTAATCAATTTATTGAAATAGGTCCTGGCAAAGTTTTATCTGGTTTAATAAAGCGAATAAATAAAGATTTAAAATTGATATCAATTAATTCTGAAGCAGATATAAATAGTATAGACATAAAATGATAAATTTAAAAAATAAAAATGTTATTGTAACAGGTGCATCTGGTGGAATAGGAAATTCTATTGTAGAAAAACTCCATGAGGTAGAGGCAAATATTCTTGCAACAGGTACCAATGTTGAAAAATTAGATAAATTAAAAAAAAAATTTGATAAAATTAAGATTCTTCAATTTGATATTTCTAATCATGACAAAATTGAAAACTTTATAAATGAAGCAACCGACCTATTAGGAGGTAGTTTAGATTGTATAGTAAATAATGCTGGAATAACAAAAGATAATTTGACTATTAGAATGTCAATCGAGGAATGGTCAAAAGTGATTGATATCAATTTAACTTCGACCTTTTTAATGAGTAAATTTGCGATAAAGAAAATGCTTAAAAATAAAACAGGTAAAATAATTAATATTACTTCAGTGGTTGGACACACTGGTAATGTAGGGCAAGCAAATTATACTGCATCTAAAGCTGGTATTGTTGCTATGTCGAAAAGTTTAGCTTTAGAGTATGCAAAAAAAAATATCAATATAAATTGTATTTCACCAGGTTTTATCAGCACAGCTATGACAGATAAAATTGATAACAAATTTAAGGAACTAATAATTGCTAAAATTCCCGCTAACCGACTAGGAAAGCCAGAAGACATTGCAAATGCAGTCGTTTTTTTAGCTTCACCAATTTCTGACTACATTAATGGAGAAACAATCCATATTAATGGTGGAATGTATTTAGGTTGACAAAAAACCAATTTCAACTATTAACGAATTATAACAAAAGGATTAATATGTCTGACGATATTTCAAGCAAAGTTAAAAAAATAGTTGCTGATCACCTTGGTATTGACGAAGCTAAAGTGACAGAAGAGTCTAGTTTTATAGATGATTTAGGTGCTGATAGTTTAGATACTGTTGAGTTAGTGATGGCATTTGAAGAAGAGTTTGGTTCTGAAATCTCTGATAGTGAAGCAGAAAAAATCTTAACAGTTGGAGATGCTGTTAAGTTTATAGAAGGAAAAAGAAATTAAATTAAATTAATGCCCTTAAAAAAAGATGGGATAATGGTAATTTTATCATCCCCATCCGGGGCGGGTAAAACCACCCTTGTAAAACTTTTGTCAGAAAGACAAAACTTTAATATATCAATTTCCCATACCACAAGAAAACCCCGAGAAAAAGAAATCCAAAATAAAGATTATTATTTCGTTAATGAAGATGAGTTTAAAAAGTTAATATCTAATGATGATTTTTTAGAATACGCCAAAGTTTTCAATAATTTTTATGGAACAACTAAATTACCTGTAATTAAAAAACTACAAAGCGGAAAAAATGTAATTTTTGATATAGATTGGCAGGGAGCAGATCAGATTAAAAATAAAAAATTAGATTTTAAGCTAATAACATTTTTTATTTTACCGCCCAGTAAAGAAATATTGTTTGAGAGACTATCTAATAGGGAAATGAAGGATAAATTAATTGTTGATGAAAGAATGCAAGAATTTAGTAGAGACGTTCTACATTGGATCAATTACGACTATGTGATTATTAATGATAATTTAGAAACATGTTACCAGAAAATAAAAAATTTAATTGATAGTGAGATTAACAATACCCCAAAAAATTATGATAGGGACTATATAAGAACTCATGTAGATAAACTAACATCGTAATTTCTCATATTCTTTAACTATTTGATAAAAATTTTCTAAACTTAAGTTTTGTGGCCTTAAATTAAGATCAATTCCAAGATCATTTGCTATTGTCTCATAGTTTTTAAAGACTTGTTTAAAAGGGTTTTTTATCATTTTCCTTCTTTGATTGAAAAAAATATTTGTAATATGTTCTAAATTTTTTGCTGATTTAAATCTATAAATTGTATCTTTTGGTTGGAAATGAAGAACAATACTTTCAATTTTAGGTTTAGGAAAAAAACTATTAGGGCTGACACTGATCATTTTTTTTATTTTTAATCTCCATTGAGACAATATTGATAACCTTCCATATTCTGAAGTATTAGGAGAAGCAATAATCCTTTCTCCAACTTCTTTTTGGAACATTAGAATTAAATCCTCAAACCAAAATTCTTCATTGAGATTTAATATCCATTTACATAAAATTTCAGTTGAAATATTATATGGTAAGTTGCCAAAAACAATTAATTTCTTTTTTGAAATTTTATTTTCATCAATTTTCAAAATATCATTATTTATAATTTTAATCCTTTTTGAAAATTTATTATCTAAAAAATTACAAAGTGTTTCGTCTTTTTCAATAACATAAAAATTACTGGGTTTTTTATTTAACAACTCTTCAGTTAAGTTACCAGAACCTGGGCCAACTTCTAATATCTCTTTATTAAATATTTTTGTAACTGATACTATTTTATTAATTACATTTCTATCGATAAGAAAATTTTGCCCTAAACTTTTTTTGGGTTTTAATTGCACTTTTTTTCTAAAAAAAGGATTGCTTCCATTAAACTTTCAGGACTCGAAATATTCTTGCCAAACATTTTGATATTGGGACCATGATCTGGTGAAATTCTTGTAAAAGGCAATCCCAAAGTAATGTTTATAGCACTAAAACCATAAATAGTTTTGATAGGAGTTAAAACTTGATCATGATACATTCCAATTATTACATCGAATTCTTTAATTTTTTCTTTTAGAAAAATTGTATCAGCTGGAAAAGGACCAGAGATTTTGTATTTTTTGTTTTTAAGATAATTTATCGCAGGCGCAATTATTTTATCTTCCTCACTAGAATTAAAATTACTTTCACAGTGTGGATTTAACCCGGTAACACCAATTTTAGGGATTATTCTAAGATTTTTTTTATAAAAAGTATTTATTAATTTAACATGTTTTATTATTTTATTTTTTGAAATTTCTTTATGAACATTTTTCAATGGTATATGAGTAGTTATAGGACTTACTGATAATTTTTTATTAAATATCAACATAGCAACTTTATCCTTTCTTTTTGATTTTGAGGCCAAGTATTCGGTTATTCCTTTAAAACTGTTTTTTAAAAAGGTTTTTTTTACAATAGGCCCATTAATAAGTCTTATATTCTGATCTTTTTTTAACAAACTAAGAGCACAAGAAAAACAATCGGCGATATATTTATTACTATTTTTAGAGTTAAATTTGACATTAATGAAATTGATAACATTTTTTTTCAAAATTTTTGTATTTAACTTTTCAATATTTTTCAGTTCATTTAATTTAAATTTTTTTTTAAAAATTTTTAATTGAGATACTAAAATATTTTTATTTACTATTAAGATAATGGGTAACTTTTTTTTTTTATTAAAGATTTTAAAAAAAATTTCTAAAAAAATACTTTTAGGATCTCCAGCAACAATTAAAATAGGTTTACATTTCCTCGACATAAATTTTGTTCTCTACTTGTTTAAAATAAATAATTGAATATTCGTTTAGTTGTCTGTTTTGCTCATTTGAAATTATTTTTTCTAGTTCAGTGTTTTTATCAATCATTGATGAAATTTCTTTTTTATCATTTAATAACAGAATTATAGCACCACCAGGAGTTACAATTGGTTTTGAAAATTCCCCAATTTTTAAGTTTTTGATTTCATCAAAAATTTTTTCTGAGACTTGATTTTGGTTTATCCATCCTATGTCACCTCCAATTTTTGAACTGTTAGAAATACTGTAAATTAAAGCTGATTCTTTAAAACCTATTTCCTTAATTGAATCTAGAATAATTTTATATTTATTTTCATAATCGGTTTTATTCTTTTCAGAAAAAATTATTTCAGATAGTTTAAAAGAGTTCAGTTTTGAATTTTCTTTAACTAATTTATTCAGTTTTAAATCAATTTTTTTTTTATCAATTTTTAGAGAATTGTTGTATTTATCATAAATTAATTTATTCCAGTGCTGTTCTATAACTAATTTTTTTTTAACATCTTTTATATTCACATCCTTAGCTATCAAATAATTTAAAAATTCATCTTCATTATTAAAACCTTGATTCTGATATATGTTTTTTAAAATATTATTTATAATTTGTGATTGAGAAGATTTTTCATAGTTCATTATATAAAATTTTTCTATTTCTATTTTTTTTATTTTTTCTCGAATTAAAGATTTACTAGCTATATTATATAATTTTTTCTTATCGTAATTGACTAAATTCTTGTTTAATGAAACCAAATAGTTCATTTCATTTTCTACATCTACAGATGTTACAACACTATTTTCTATTTTGTATAAAATTTTTATTTCCTCATTTGCAATAATTTTTTCCGAAAAAAAAATTAAAGATAAAAAAATAAGTATTATTGAGTTTTTCATTTATTTAAATTAGGTGAATTTATAGATGAAAACGGAGTTATTGTTAAACTGAAAAATATTTCCTCACTTGGTTTTAAATCTCTATCTTGATAATAATCTTTATTATACTCAATAGCTGCAACTAAACAGTCATTTTTATATTCATAAATTATATTATAAAATTCAGTTAAATCAGTTTTTCTATTTCTTCTCGTGTTGTATGTAATTCTATTATTATTGAGAGCGTAACTAACATCTGTAAGTAAATAGCTATCAGACCCAAAATCATTATTTTCCTCAAGAAATTCGAATGAGGTAATGAAATTATTGACTTTAAAAGAAGTTTCTACTTTATTGTAATTAATAGTATCGAGGTTGTTGTCTGCTGAAAAATTGTAATTTAAATTAAAGTTTTCATTAGATGGAAAAAGGTTAATATTTCCTACAATATCTGATGATTTTGTATTCATTTTTGATGAAATAGGAAGTCTATCATCATTAATATCTCTATAAATTTGCGCTAAACTTGCAGTCAATAAATTTTGATCATTAAAGTCTCTTAAATTATAATCAACTCCTAAAGTTAAAGACTGACCTCCCTCCAATGAATCGCTGAGACCGAGCCTATTATTTGAGAAAATATTTGTAGTATTAATATTCCTATCAAGATTTTTTAAATTTTCTGATTTATTCGGACTAAATCTTGCTGATAACTTTGGTATCAAACTGCTTACATAATTTTCTGTTTTTTTTGATAAAGGTAAAGAAGAGCTGAAAATTAAATTACCATAATTATCAGACTCAGTTTCATCTTGATATTTATCTGATTTATTTCCTTCTTTAATCGCATTTCTAAATAATAGATTAAAGTTTGATATTGTTCCAATTTTTGAAAAAAAAGAGTTGGAAATATAATTCAAATCATTTATCAAAAATTTTTCATCAGTATTTGTATCTTTTTTTATATTTGAGCCTGAAATTGTATAATCTAAATTTCCTTTAAGGTCATTTTTTGTATCAAGTAATTTTGAAAATGTAAAATTTGGAAATACATATTGAAATTTATCTGAATCTTTTTCTGTACTAAGATCCTCAAAAGTTGCAACTTCAGCAAAAAATTTAAAATTTTCATTATAAACATTATATTTTACATAAGAACTAAGTAAACTTTGACTAGTATTATCTCGGGTATCTGATTTTATATTGTTACTTTTTAGATAGGTATCATTTGATGTTTTTTCAAAATTTACCTCAACATCAGAAAAGAAGGAATCGTCACTTAAATCAATTCTAGTATTTGAAAAAAAATGAGATTTTGAAATTTTATCTAATTTTTTTATACTAAAATCTGTAATATGCTCTGATACTTCTTCAACCTGACGGTATTCTGTCTGTAAAAGTAAATCGTTATTAAAAAAAAACCTTGGAGTAATAGTGAAATCCTTATTATTTGCTATTACTTGATAATAGGGCAAACTAAGAGAACCTCCATTTTTTGAGGAATTGATTATTGATGGAACTAAAAAACCTGATTGTTTCTTTACTGTAGGATCTGGATGAAAAAATTTTGGAAAATAAAATACTGGAATATCATAAAGCTGTAACCAAGAATTTTTGTAATTAATTGTTTTGGTTTTTTTATCGTGCTTAATTTCCTCTGATTTTAAAGACCAAGGAGGACAATCATCTCTAACTTTACATGTTGTAAATACACCCTTTTGAATTATTGACTCATTTTTACTACTTGTTATTGAATTACCTTTTAATCTTGCGTTCTCTCCAAGTTCCCCTTTTGCGAAGTAGATTTGAATATCTTTAGCGGCTATTTTATCAAGGTTTAAATCAATTATTGCCTCATTAGTTTTATAGATATTTTTGTCAATATCTTTTAATTCCATTTCATTAGTGCTGAACAATTTTTTTTTCACTGAATAATTGAACCCACTTGATTGTAGTTGATTTTTTAATCGATCTTCTAAAAAAGTTAATTCTTTCGATGAAATTTTTTGATCTGATCTTAAATACTCGATATCACTTCCTCTTAAATCATAATTTTTTTCAAAATTGATTTTCGTAGGACCTTTCGAAAAAATTCTTTCGATTTTTTTATTATACTCAAGCAAGTCTGAGAAGATGACTATTTTTTTTATATTGTCAGATACAACCACATTTCGATATAATTTTAAAAAATCTTTTTTTTTATCATACTCTGCTTCATCTGAACTTATTTCCAACCCATCTTTAGTGGTAATTTTAACCCCATCCTTGGCTAAGATTATATTTCCCTCTTGTTGTATTTCTATTGTATCACTTTCAAAAATAAAATTTTCTGCATAATCTGAAAAAAATTGCAATGTAAATATTAGTAGAACACTAATAAATAATATAATCTTATTTTTCATTAATTCTCACCATTCCAAAAAAAGATATAAGAGTTAAAATTAATATAGGTATCCATATTGAAACTAATAAAGGCAACTTTTCATTTTTGCCCATAGTTCCAAAAAAGTAGTTAATATAATATATGCAAACAGATGCTAGAATTGCAGTAATAATTAAAAAAAGTTTTGGACTTTGAAACTTTATATTAAGCATTAAAATCGCCGATAAAAGGCTCATTATTGTTATTAAAAAAGGATATGAAATAATTCTTTGTAAATGATAATCTATTTCAGTCGTTGAGTAATTGATTGTTTTATAATTTTTTTTAAGTTCCAATATATTCCAAAGTGTAAGTGTTGATAGATTTGAAAATAAATTGTTAATTTTTTCTGAGTTAAAATTTGTTTGAAACTCTAACTTTTTTTTTGACTCTGTTTTATTTTTGTCATCTAATATTATTGGATCGTAAATAATCCATAAATTATTTTTAATATCAATTTTTTTTGATTGAATACTTTTTTCAAAGTTAAAATTTTTATCCAACTGTATTATATCAACATCAATTAAATTATTATAATCAAACTTTTTTGCATTTATAAATAAAATTTTCTCACTCAGCTCATCTTTAATCCAAAGACCATTTTCAGTAATTGTTGCCAGATATTTATTATCTTTTGTGTAGTTTTTTTTAATATCTAAATATTTAAATTTTAATACAGCTGAAAAATTGTAGAAAATAATTACTATCAAAAAACCTATTATTAAAGAAGTTGATGTAAGTAATGATAATATTTTTGAATTATTTAGACCGTGGTTTTTAAATGTTATCAGCTCTTCTTTATCCATAAGTTTAATAAATAAAAACTGCGAACTTAATAAAAAAATAAAAGGAGCAATTTCATATAATAATGAAGGTATATTTAAGAGTACAAGTAAGATGGGAAAATAATAACCAACTTTGTATTCTGAAAAAAAATTGAGCTCTTCAAGAACACCCATAATAAATCCTAAAGCAAAAAAAATAAAAGTTATCTTTAATAAAATAGATAAAAATTCTTTAATAATATATTTTTGATAAACTTTAATAACCATTTAGCTTGAAATTTTTGCTTTATTTTTAAAAAGCAAATATCCTCCTAAAATTAAAATTATTGGAAGCAATATAGTTGCAATACCAAAAGAAAAACTAATAGTAACTGTATTTACAGAAATCTGAGATAAAACAATTAAGAAAATCCCAAGTAAGAAAATTTTTATTTTAAAAGATTTATAATTAATATCGTTATTAGATTTTAAAATTATAAATGAGGCAATAATACTCAGCAAAGGTATATATAATGGCAAATACAATCTTTTGTATGCTTCTTGTATTAAATTTTTAAAAATTGTTTTATCACATTTTAAATTATCAATTTTTTTTGAAATACTATAATTTGACTTTAGTAAATTTAAACAAGTGAATATTGTTTGACTTTTAATTTCTTGAATTTTTGGAGTAGTTGTAGTTTTAGTCTTATATTTATTTAAATTAAAATTAGTTTCCTCAAAATTAAAAGTAGTTGAATTTTTGCTGTCACTAAAATTTATTATGAGACCATCTTTAAGTGTTAAATACTTATTTTCAGGATTATTAATTATTTGACCACTATTAGCTAAAATAATTTTTGCAGATCCTGACTCGCTATCATCTTTTAATAAAATTTTTTGAATCTTATTTTCATTTTTTTGCTCCAAAAAGATAGTTAAATTTTCAACTGTATCTATAAATTTTTTAGGTTTAATTAAAGACGGAAAAAAATCTAAATTTGAAGTTCTAATATATGACCTCGCTTTATTTTGTGTAAAAGGAGTAATAAAATATGAAAGTAAAAAGGATAAAATCAAAAATAATATTGAAAAAGAAATTATTTTATTTAAAAATTTAGTTTTACCCACACCGTTAATCCAGTAGATGATAAGTTGATTTTTATCCTCATAAAGTGAAAGAATATAAAAAATTGATAAAAAGTATGAGAGTAGGAGTAATTTGTTAAAAATTTTAGGGAAATTTAACGAGGAGTATAGAAAGTAAGTTGCGATACTATGACCATCATCTGATATAATGTCTAAGAAATTAACTGCCTGAAGGATCCAAACTATAAGAGTTAATGTGATAGAGCTAACTAGAAAAAAAACAATAATTTCATTGTAAAGATTATTAAAAATATTTTTTTTCATTGAAATACCTCAAAATAATACATATATATTTTCAACTTTTAGTTTACAATTAAATACAACCTAAAGTACATATTTATAAGAAATGTCAATAAAAATTAGCTCAAAAACGACTA
>MDSV01160716.1_pt1 | contig 25229 bp, 24 predicted proteins | sample 810851 | NCBI WGS metagenome assembly MDSV01 (sample SAMN05326640, study PRJNA326480) | marine metagenome | isolation source: seawater | place: Atlantic Ocean: North East | collected 2012
ATGCAGTAGGTTGTGACAGTACAGCAACATTAAATCTTACTATAAATAATAGCGACCTAACCACAAGTTCAGAATCGGCATGTGATAGTTATGTGTGGGACGGGGTCACCCATACAGCATCTGGCAGCTACACTAACAACTATACTAATGCTTCAGGCTGTGATTCGACACACACATTAACTCTAACGATTAACAACAGCGAAACAGCCACAAGTTCAGAATCAGCATGTGATAGTTATGTGTGGGACGGAGTCACCTATACGGCATCAGGCAGCTACACCAATAACTATAATAATACGTTAGGCTGCGATTCAATACACACACTAAACTTAACAATAAAAAGCAGCTCATTATCCGTTAACTCAGCAACAGCGTGCGACAACTATAGCTGGAATGGGACAACGTATACAAGCACAGGAACATATACTTGGACCACAACAAATGCAGTAGGTTGTGACAGTACAGCAACATTAAATCTTACTATAAATAATAGCGACCTAACCACAAGTTCAGAATCGGCATGTAATAGTTATGTGTGGGACGGAGTCACCTATACGGCATCAGGCAGCTACACTAATAATTATACTAATGCGTCAGGCTGTGATTCGACACATACGTTAACCCTAACAATTAACAACAGTGAAACAACCACAAGTTCAGAATCGGCATGTGATAGTTATGTGTGGGACGGAGTCACCTATACAGCATCTGGCAGCTACACCAATAACTATACTAATACGTCAGGCTGTGACTCTACACATACTCTAACCCTAACAGTAAACAACAGCGAAACAACCTCAAGCTTAGTAACAACTTGTGATAATTATATTTGGGACGGAGTTATATACACATCAAGCGGATCATACTCTAATGTGTATAATAACACCCAGGGGTGCGATTCAAGTCATACGCTAGAGCTTACTATAAACAAAGTAATAACATCTATTTCCCAGGATGGAGATAGTCTTTACGCCACAACATTACCGCTTGACGCTTCTGAAAATACGAACTGGTATAATATACAGACAATAGATGGAGAAACAAAAATGTGGTTAATGAAATCAAACTCGGCAAACTTTACACCTATGTTTGATTGTTCGTATTTTATCACCACTGAAGATGAAAACGGCTGTGTAGATACAAGCGAGATTTACCTCTATGGAGCAACAGCTAGCAGGATTGGAAACCCAGAAACCTATCCCAACCCTACAGACGGAAAAATAAACATACAATTCGAGAACACAAAAAACCAATTAGTTAAATTCAATTTAGTTGATGGCAGCGGAATTACTGTTGCTGAATATATAACCTCAGACAATCAAATGGAGATAGATATTAGTAAATACCCATCAGGAACGTATTATTTATATTTTAATTCAGAAAATAATGAGCGGGGGCGGGGTTGCAATAATGAAAAAACACAGAGAAAAACAAATAAAATAATTTTAAACAAATAGCATGAAATATATAGTAATTTTAATTTTTGTTGCAATTGGGCTTACATCTTGCTCTAAAAGCGACAATCTTCAACCAAGCTGTGAGCAAGGAGGTCAAGAAGTAAAGCTAGTAACAGAACAGAGCAAGTAAAAATGGAAAAGATATGTAAAGCAACCATATTGTTGTTTTTAATTTCCACCGCCGCTTATACGCAAGAAAATTTAAAATATGCAGAGACAATAAAGTCTGCAGATTTAAAGAAACATGTTTTTATTTTAGCCTCTGATTCTTTAGAGGGAAGAGAAACAGGAAAAAGAGGACAAAAAAAAGCTGCGCTTTATATAAAAAACCATTTTAAATCAATAGGAATACCCCCTTATAGAGGAAAAAAATACTATCAAAAATTTAAAGTTAAAACAAAAAGACATGTTTGTAAGTGTGAAGATTGTGATGTTAATTTCCTTCAAAAAATATTTGGAAACAGAAAAAAAATAAAAGGAGAAAATGTGCTGGGATACATAGAAGGTGGAGAGCTAAAGGATGAATTATTGGTGATAACTAGCCATTATGACCATCTAGGAAAACACGATAGTTTAATATATAACGGAGCTGATGATAATGCAAGCGGAACTGCTGCAGCCATGGAAATAGCCGAGGCATTTATGATCGCTAAAAGAGAAGGTTTTGGACCAAAAAGAAGTGTTTTGATAATGGCAGTTTCTGGAGAAGAAAAAGGGCTTTTAGGAAGCAAATGGTACACCAACAACCCAATCTATCCGCTAGAAAAAACGGTGGCAAATTTAAATATAGACATGATAGGCAGAATAGGAGATTTCCAGAAAGAACCAAATTATGTTTATTTGATAGGATCTGACAGGCTCAGCACAGACCTTCATAATTTAAGTGAAGAGGTTAATAAAAAACATATTGGCTTAAGACTAGATTATACTTTTAATTCAGAAGACGATCCAAACAGGTATTATTATAGATCAGACCATTATAATTTTGCCAAAAATAACATACCAGTTATTTTTTATTTTAATGGAATACACGAGGACTATCATAAACCAACAGACACAATAGAGAAGTTAGATTTTAATAAAATAAAGAAAATAAGCCAACTCGTGTTTTTAACAGCCTGGGAAATAGTAAACAAAGAAGAAAGTCTAGTGGTAGATAAAGCAAAATAAAATGTATAAAATAGAAAAGGTTTCTTCTGAAAAAATAAGACCCCTTAGACACAAAGCTTTACGACAAGGAAAGCCATACTCAACAACGGGCTATTTACGTGACCAAGATCCACAAACACTACATTTAGCAGTTTTAGTAAAAAAAGAAATAGTTACATGTGCAACATTTTACCCCGAAGAATTTAAAAAAACCGAAAATATTAACGCATATAGACTTAGGGGAATGGCAACATCAAAAGAACACAGAAGAAAAGGTTATGGAAAAAAAATAATGAAAGAAGCAATAGACCTTTTAAAACAAAAAAAGTGTGATTTATTATGGTGTAATGCCAGATTAGTCGCTTTAGATTTTTATAAATCACTAGGGTTTATAACAACAGGAAAAATGTTTGAAATAAAAGACATAGGGCCTCATTATGTGATGTATAAAAAAATACAATAGCTATTTTTTTATTAATTCAAAAATACCGCAACCCCAAAAACAACCAAAATTGTTTTTCACGCCCCCACCCACATCCATGTTTTCGTGTAAAAGACCCTCATCATCAACATATGAAAAAGAATTAATAGAATAATTTTTTTCAAAAAGGTCTAATAAATATTTAATGCTAAAAACACGATGAGCATTAAACTCTATTCGTTGTTTACCGATTGGTGTAGAAAAATAAAAGACACCACCGCTTTTAAGCATTAGGGTTATGTTTTCTATTGCTTTAATGTGCCCAAAATAATCTATAGAATCACCATATCTTCCCAAACCAAAATGCTCTATGGCGTGCAAAGAAGAAACAGAATCACAGTAATTAATATATTTTTTAGGCAAAGACATTAGGTCAAGCTGTTTAAAGCGAATGTTTTTTACAATTTGATTAAGCGGTCTAATATCAAAAACCTCAACAACCCTAAAAATAGCCAAGTGAGAAATTAGACCATCAACCCTAGAGCCTATATCTACATGTTTAACAGGAGAAGCATGATAGATTTTTCTTGCCACTAATAAGTCTTGGTGAAAATAATGACCTTTTGCGTTACCAGAGCTATTGTTTTTTTCATCAAGAACAGGATATAGTTTTCCTACAGGAAAGAGGCCATCTTTATTTTGGGCTTTTAAACGATAAAAGTCCTTTATATACCAAAACAAACCAAAAAAAGAGTTTTTGAAACGCTCTAGATCAAAACCAAAGAGTTTTAAAAAAGAATTAAAACGAAACATTTTAGAGGTCAAACTTGATTCCCTGCGCTAATGGTAAATCAGAGGTATAATTTATAGTGTTGGTTTGTCTTCTCATATATATCTTCCAGGCATCACTACCGCTCTCTCTACCCCCACCAGTTTCTTTTTCCCCACCAAATGCTCCACCTATTTCCGCACCACTAGTTCCAATGTTTACATTTGCTATACCACAATCGCTACCAGCAGCAGATAGAAATTTTTCAGCTTCACGAAGGTTTGTTGTCATAATCGCCGAAGATAAACCCTGTTTTACATTGTTTTGCATATCGATAGCCTCACCTAAGGAAGAATACTTCATTAAATATAAAATAGGGGCAAACGTTTCTTCTTGTACTATTTCAAAGTGATTTTCAGCCTCAATAATTACAGGCTTAACATAACAACCGCTTTCATACCCATCACCACTTAAAACCCCGCCATCAACCAAAACTTTACCCCCCTCTTCTTTTGCTTTTACAATAGCGTTTAAATACATTTTTACTGCATCGGCATCTATAAGAGGACCAACGTGATTTTTTTCATCCAAAGGGTTACCAATTTTTATTTGTGTGTATGCGGCGGCTAATTTGTTTTTAACTTCATCATAAATAGATTCATGAATAATTAATCTTCTTGTGGTTGTGCACCTTTGCCCACACGTCCCAACAGCACCAAATAATGCGCCAATTATTGTTATTTCTAAATCAGCATCAGGTGTAATAATAATAGCATTATTCCCACCTAACTCTAAAAGAGATTTCCCAAACCGTTCAGCAACCTTGGCACCAACCACCCTTCCCATTCTTGTTGACCCTGTTGCGGAAACTAAAGGAATTCGAGAGTCACTAGTCATAAGCTCACCAACGGTATAATCCCCATTAATAATACAAGATATTCCTTCAGGCAGATCATTTTCTTTAGCAACTTCTGCCCAAATATTTTGGCAAGCGATTGCACATAAAGGAGCTTTTTCGGAAGCCTTCCAAACACAAGTGTCTCCACAAACCCAGGCTAGAGCAGAATTCCAGTTCCATACAGCAACAGGAAAATTAAAAGCAGAAATAATTCCCACAACACCAAGTGGATGATATTGCTCATACATTCTATGTCCCGGCCTTTCAGAGTGCATAGTTAATCCATGTAACTGTCGAGATAAACCAACCGCAAAATCACAGATATCTATCATTTCTTGCACTTCTCCAAGCCCCTCTTGTAGGCTTTTCCCCATTTCATAAGAAACCAGCTCTCCTAAAGGTTGCTTATATTTTCTAAGCTTTTCAGCATACTGGCGAACAATTTCCCCCCTTTGAGGAGCAGGTGTTAGTCTCCAGCTTTGAAAGGCTTTAGCGGCAGAGCTTATAATCTTTTCGTACTCATCTTCAGAGGTTACACTAACACTCCCAATAGGCTTTCCGTCTACAGGAGAAAAAGAAGTTATATATTTTCCACTAGAAGAAAAGTTTTGACCCGTCGAGCTCCCATCGTTTTTTTCTTTAATTCCTAATGAAGTAAGCGTATTATTAATATCTATCATAAATAAAAGGTTTTAGGTAATGAACCCACAAATTTATAAAACAAATCAAAAAAAAGGAGTCTTTAAAAAAGAAAAGAATTAACCCACAATTTCGTTGTCTCCAGAAACCTCATCGGATTCCATATCTTTCTCTGAGACAGCAGATTGATTCTTAAAAGAAATCATAGACCAAGTCATAATTAAACAACTAGTAATGATAACAAAAAGCAAGATACCATGAAATTCTTTTCCTAAAACTAAATGTTCAGGTATTGCAAAAAACAATAAAATGGTTATCAAGCCTCTAGGAGCCAAGAAGATTTCAGGGAAAATATTTTTCCCATTAAATAAAAACAAAATTAAACCCCGAATAAGATATATCAAAAGTATTATTATTAAACCTATCCCAACAACTTTTAGGTTTAAAAGCGTCCCAAGATAAACAGACCAACCAAAAATGATAAAAAAGAATGTCCTAACAACAAAAGCGCTTTCAGCGGTAATTATTTTCATATCCTCTAAAACACTCGCAACTTTTTTTAAATCCATAAACTTTTTAAAATCACCACCAAAGAACACGTTGTAATTGTTTAATATAACCCCAAAAATTAGAATTATAATTAATGATGAAAGGTGAAAAAGCTTGCCTACAGAGTATAAAAGAAGAAGAATAGCAATTAGCAAAAACAACTTTCCGTGACCGGTTATTTTTTGAAAAATATAGATTAAAAAATAGGAAATAAACACAGAAACAACAATAGTCAGAGCTAAGTTTCCAAAAACTTCCCCGTAAACCGCTCCAGATGAATTAGACCCAACAACAGTTAAAACAGCATAAAAAGCAATAATTCCAATAATATCAGAAAAAGTGCTTTCATAAATCATAAATTCTTTTTTATCAGGACTTAGATCATCAATACTGGGTAAAATTATAGCAGAGCTTAAAATAGAAAGCGGGATAGTGTATAATAAAACATTTAAAACTTCAACATCCATTAAAAAGCTTAATGTTAGCGCTGAAAGATATGAAGTAGCTACAAAAGCAATCAAGGCAGATAAAAAAGAACGAGTTATTAAAGAAAACTTCTCCTTTAACAAGTGAAGATCCAGAGCAGCCTCTAAAACAATTAAAATTAAACCCGTCACACCAAGAACCTCTAAAACAGGCAACAAATCGGGTTTACCGATCCCACTAAAACGCAAGGAATAATTAATTAAAACACCCAGGCCTATTAGCATTAATACTGCAGGCACGCCAGATTTTTTCGCGTATAAATTAAAGAAATAAGATATAATTATTGTGAGAGAAAAGATAATTATGTAGTGATATGATGAGAGGGCAAGTAACATTAAAACAAGCGTATAATATCATTTGCGTTCGCATACACAACTAAACTTAACAACAACACCATACCAACAGCCTGAGAATATTCTATAACCTTTTCATTGGCAGGTTTGCCAGCAATAATTTCGTACAATAAAAAAACTACATGCCCACCATCTAAAGCTGGTATGGGCAACAAGTTCATGAAAGCAAGCATAAGAGATAAAAAGGCGGTTAAATTCCAAAAAACCTCCCAATTCCAAGTTGCCGGAAACATTGATCCGATAGCACCAAAACCACCCAACCCTTTATACGCTCCAGTGCTAGGGCTTAGAATTAAAGCAAATTGATCTATATAGCTCTTAAGTTTTTTGACAGCTTTTTTATAGCCAGCTGGAAAACAAGCTAAAAAACTATATTTAAAATACGCCATGTTGTATGTGCCTAATTTTTCTAACTGCGTGAAGCTTGGAATAGCAGGAGCAAAACCAATTCTACCATCCTTAGAAACAGGAACCAAATGGGTAAATATTTCTTCATTTCTTTTCACAGTAACAACAACTTCTCTTCCAGCGTTTTCGGCCAACAAGGGTTTTATTTCATCAAAATAATTAATACTCTTATCACCTATACCCACAATCATATCATTCACCATTAAACCATGTTTTTTTGCATTTGAGCTTTCAGAAAAAGAGGAAATGATAACAGGTATTCTTGGATAAACAATCATTTTTTGAGGGTTGTTCAAAAAAAGATCAATAACATTGTTGGGTATATTAACCTCAACCAAAGAGTTTTCTCGCTCAACAGTTATGTTTTTGGAAATAATTATTTTTTCTAGAACGTCAGAAAAACGATCAATGTTTTTGCCGTCCGCTGAAATAAATTTGTCACCATTTTTAAAACCAAGGTCAAAAGCAAGACTGTCTGAACACCAAACCCCATTAGTAATATTTTTAGTTGGTAAATAACGGTCTCCATAAAAATAAAGCGTCATAGAGTATATAAAAACACCCAATAAAACATTTACAATAACCCCCCCCAACATAATAATCAACCTCTGCCAGGCAGGTTTGGATCTAAACTCCCATTCTTGTGCGGGTTTTCCCATCTGCTCTTTGTCCATAGATTCATCAATCATCCCGGCTATTTTTACGTACCCACCTAAAGGCAACCACCCTATTCCATATTCTGTGTCGCCAATTTTCTTTTTTATAACAGAAAACCAAGGATCAAAAAACAAGTAAAATTTTTCAACCTTTGTTCTAAAATATTTTGCAGGCAAAAAATGTCCAAGCTCATGCAGAACAACAAGGATTGATAAACTCAGCAACAATTGACTAGCTTTAATTAATATCTCCATATTCTAAATTAGTTTTTTTGCCAAAACCCTAGTTTCATTATTTGTTTTGATGTAATCATCTATTGTGGGGTTTTTTACAAAAGTAATTTTTTCCATGCAATTAGCAATTAAATCAGACATGTTTAAAAAACCAATTTTGTCATTTAAATAGGACTCCACAGCAACTTCATTTGCGGCATTTAAAACACAAGGAATATTTCCCCCTCTTTTTAAAGCCACGTATGCTAAATTTAAATTTTGGAATGTGTTTAAATCAGCTTTTTCGAAAGTTAGGTTTGGATAATCAAAAAAACTAAACCTAGGAAAACTGTTTTTCACCCTATATGGATAAGCTAAAGCATATTGTATGGGTATTTTCATATCAGGTATGCCAAGTTGAGCAATTACAGAACCATCTTTAAACTGCACCCCAGAATGAATAATAGATTGCGGATGAACAACAACCTCAATTTGCTCAGGAGTTAAATCAAAAAGCCATTTTGCTTCAATCACCTCCAACCCTTTATTCATTAAACTTGCGGAATCAATCGTTATTTTAGAACCCATTTCCCAATTAGGGTGTTTTAAAGCCTGCTCTTTTGTTACAGACAACAGATCAGTTTTTGTCAACCCCCTAAAAGGACCACCAGAGGCGGTTAAAAATATTTTTTCAATAGGATTAAAAGATTCTCCAGTAAGGCACTGAAAAATAGCAGAGTGTTCAGAATCAACAGGGTAAATAGAAACATTATGTTTTTCGCACAGTCCGCTGATCAGTTCTCCAGCAACAACTAATGTTTCTTTGTTCGCCAAAGCTATATTTTTACCATGTATTATAGCGTTAATTGTTGGCTCAAGACCAGAATACCCAACTAGCGCTGTTAGTACAGTGTCTATGCTTTCCATTGAAACAATGTCAATTAACGAGCTTTTTCCCGCATAAACCTTTATATTAAAATCAGAAAGCTGTTTTCTTACAAAATCATATTCACCTTCATTGTTTATAACAACTGCATTTGGGTTGAATTTTTTAGCCTGATCAATCAGTAGCGCACTATTATTATTTGCAGTTAGCACCTCAACTTCAAATAGTTTAGGGTGTTCTGAGATAACCATTAATGCTTGTGTGCCAATTGAACCCGTAGAGCCTAAAATGGCTATTTTTTTCTTTTTCATTTTACAAACTTACTTAATTTATCAGCAATAGTTCTGTTATTCGCAAGCCTTGGAACCTTATTTTGCCCCCCTAGCTTACCAATAGAGTCCATATATAATCTAAAACCGTTTTTACGAATTAACGTAATTTTTAACAACTGTAACACGCCACCTTGAATCAAATCTTTATAATACGAGTTGTGGTTTTGTAGTTTTTGATCAAGAATTTTAGAAAATAACAACACATCATCTGGCGTTTTTTCAAACTCAATAAACCACTCATGATAAGGCAACTCATTTTTTGTCTCAACCAAAGGGGCGACATGAAATTCAATAATATTAGCAGGAACCTCTAAAACACACTCATTTATAGCACTTTCTACCTCATCAGCAATAACATGCTCACCAAACGCAGAAGTAAAATGTTTAATACGCCCAGTAACAATAATTTTATAAGGATCAAGACTAATAAATTTCACAGTGTCTCCAATATTGTAACCCCATAGACCTGCATCTGTGCTGAGTATAATTACATAGTTTACCCCAATTTTTACACCAGAAAGAGAAACTCGTTCTAGAGACCCTTTTTTAAAATCATCAGCCTCTACAAACTCATAAAAAATACCATGGTTTACACAGAGCAACAAACCTTTTTCAGATTGAGAGTCTTGGTATGCAATAAACCCTTCAGAAGCAGGATACAACTCAACACCGTCAACTTTTTTCCCAATCAATTTTTCAATAATGTTTTTATATGGTTTGAAATTTACGCCACCATAAATAAAAAGCTCAAAATTTGGAAAAACATCTTTTATTAGAGAGCCGGTTTTTTCTTTCAATTTTTCAAAATACATTTGTACCCAGGGAGGAATACCTGCAATTAATGACAGATCTTCAGTGCAGGTTTCATTGACAATAGAGTTTATTTTTGTTTCCCAATCATTTATAGAATTTGTTTTAATTTTAGGAAGTCGGTTTTTGGTTAAATAAGCAGGAACATGATGGGCAACAATACCAGAAAGCCTACCAGTTAAAATACCGTTAGTATTAGTTAAAACAGGGCTGCCTTGAATAAAAATCATTTTTTTATTTACAAGAGCATATTTTTTACTTTCTGCTAAATAAGTAAGAATAGCATCTCTTGCCGCAACAATGTGATGAGGCATGGAATCATCAGTAATAGGAATATATTTTGTTCCAGAAGTTGTTCCAGAAGTTTTACAAAAGTATATTGGTTTGCCAGGCCACAGAACATCCCGTTCGCCCTTTTTAACACGGGCGATATACCCCTCTAAACCTTCATAATCCCTAATAGGAATATTTGTTTTCCAATCATTATAGGATTTTATTTTGGAAAAAGAATGATCTTTACCAAAGCGGGTTTTTTTCGCGGTCTTTATTAAAGAATGAAATATTCTTTTTTGATAGAAAAGCGCATTATATTTCCACTTATTATTCTTCCAAACAATATATTTTGCAAAAGGAATACTAAAAAAAGACTTTAACCCCATAATCAAAATGCAATAAATTTTTCAGGATCAACAGCCACACCATTATACCAAAGCTCAAAATGAAGGTGAGGACCGGTAGTAAGCTCTCCAGAGTTACCAATTACAGCAACATGTTCTCCAGCAACAACATAATCCCCCACTTCTTTTAGCAGCAAAGAATTGTGTTTGTATAGTGATAAATAATTATTTTGATGTTGTATTGCAATAACATAGCCCGTTTCAGACGTCCAATGACTAATAACAACCACCCCATCAAGAACACTGCTTATTCTTGATTTTTCTTTTGCAACCAAATCTACACCAAAATGCTTGTTTTTTTGACTAAATGGATCAGTTATAATGCCATTAAGAGGTTTAAAAAAAAGTATAGAGTTTTTTTCAAGAACTTCATTTATATAAATTGCCCCCTTTTCTTTAGACTCCACTTTTAATCGAAATAAAGAGTCTGAAAAAGAAGTTTCAAATAAAGAAGAGGAAGCAACAGAATCAGTTTTTATAGCAGCTATTTTTTTTTCTTCAAAAACAAGAGCCTCCCCCCTTAAAATACTTGAAATATTGTTTAAATAGAGATCTCTTTTTTTAAGAGCCAAAAGAAGAGAGTCAGCCTGCAAGGAAAGTGAAATCAATTGCTGTTGAACCTCTTTGTTTGATTTACCAGGAATGTAATTTTTCAAAGGAGATTGGGTGATTAATACAAGAACAAGAAAACAACACATAATTATAGCTGAAAAAAGAAATATAAAAAAACTAAACTTAGAAAGTTTTAAAGAAAACCTTTCTTCAAAAGAGCTGTCAGTCATTATTACAAAACGATACTTTTTTGCTAATCTCACCCAATATTTTTCGCTATTATTTTTATCCTTCATAATTATTGCAAATATCACAAAAATATGAGCATATTTGTGATAATTAACAAGACCAATAAAATATTTGTTAAAATAATTAGTTTTTAAAACATGAATAGCTCTAAAATAATAGTACTAAAAAGTATAATATTATTAATTCTTTTCACAACAACCTCTTGTTCAACAAAGAAAAAAACCTGGTTTCATAAGAGTTACCATAACACCACAGCAAAATACAATGGTTATTTTAATGGCAACGAAAGCTTAAAGCAAGGGGTTAAGAAAATACATAAAGCGCACACAGAGGACTACACAGCTATACTACCGATATATAAAACAGGAGATCTTAAAAAAGACAAAAAAGCTCATTCATACATGGATAAGGCAATAAAAAAAGGATCTGTAGTTATTCAAAACCATTCAATAAAAATTAAAGGCAAAGAGTATTGTAAATGGATAGATGATAACTATTTATTAGTAGGAAAGGCCTATTTTTATAAAGGAGAATACGATGAGGCAATAAAAACCTTTTTATTTATAAAAAATGAATATAAAAAAAATGAAATACGTTTTAACGCATCTCTATGGCTTATACGCAGCTATGTTAATAAAAATGATTTTATGAATGCTGAAATAGAATTAGGAGAATTAGAAAATGAAAGAAACTTTCCTAAAAAATTAGAAAAAGAATTAGCACAAGTAGTTGCGGATTATTATTTGAAACAAAACAACCATTCTTTAGCTCTAGAGCAACTAAAAATATTTGACCAAAAAACTCGCTTCAAAAGAAAAAAAGTCAGACATTATTATATTATGGCACAAATTTATCAACAGTATAACAATTATAATAAAGCAGCTCAGTATTATAAACACGTAATAAAATCAAACGCAGAATATGACATGGTGTTTAATGCTAAAATGAATTTAGCCAGATCTTTACAGTCAGGAAGCCAAGATGGAATAAAAATGAAGCTACAACTTTTGAAAATGACCAAAGATGACAAAAACAAAGAGTATTTAGACCAAATATATTACACGCTTGCCGAAATAGAAATCAAAAACCAAGACACAACAGAGGCAATAAAAAATTATACCCTATCTACAGAAAACAGCAGTTATAACGAAGCGCAAAAAGCCCTATCTTTTTTAGCTTTAGCACAAATAGAATATAATAAATCAAATGAAAAAAAAGCAAAAACATACTATGATAGCACACTATATTATATGGAAGAAGATTTTCGGTTGTATGATCAGTCAAAAAACAAACACACAATATTATCTAAATTGGTTTTCAACCTAGACATTATAGAGCTTCAAGATAGCCTTCAAGAAATAGCGAATTTACCTGAAGTAGAATTAAATAATATAATAAATAAAATTATACAAGCAGAAATAGATAAAGAAAAAGAAGAAAGAGAGCAGGAAAAATTAAGACAACAGTCTATTTATGACAATAATAGAAGCAATATTAGGGGAGAACAGTTTGGCAACAACACATCAGGAGGAAAGTGGTACTTTTACAATCCATCAACTTTAAGTTTTGGCCTCTCAGAGTTTAGAAAAAAGTGGGGAAAAAGAAAATTAGAAGATAATTGGAGAAGAAAAGATAAAAAAACCCTTAACTTTTTAGATTCAGACACCACAAATAATGAAAGTGAAGAAAAAGAGAAAATAAGCTCTACAAACACTAAAGACCCAATGTTTTATAAAAATCAACTTCCAAAAACAAAAGAAGATTTTGCAATTTCTGATCAAAAAATAAAAGAAGCAATATATCAGGCGGCAATAATATACAGGGATGATTTGAAAAAACTAACAAAGAGCTCAAATTTATTTAGTCAAATACCAGCTAAATTTCCAAACGACCAAGAATATTCACCTCTTGCATACTATAATATTTATAACAACCAAATAAGTTTAAAGAAAGAAGAGCAGGCAAAAACAACTAAAAACACGCTCATATCTAAATACCCAAATAGTGTTTGTGCGGCAATATTAAAAACTATAGAATACAAAACAGAATTCATAAACAAACAAAATCAACCAGAAAAAGAATATAATATTGTATTGGAAAAATATTTAGAAAAAAAACACAAAGAAGTAATCAAAGAAACAAAAGACCAAAAAACAGACTATGCTGAAAAATACCAGTTTTTAAGAGCGCTTTCATTTTTAGCACTTAAAGACACGGTTAATTTTACCATTGAAGCCAAAAAAATACTTAATAATAAAGATTCGAATGAAGATATAAAAAAAGAAGTAACATATATATTAGAAACAATTGAAAGTCCAGAAAAATTATTAAGAGCAAATGAGCTGGCACTATCAGTTGACCCATATCTGTATAAAGAAAAAGCTGAACACTTTTTACTTATACTGCTATCCAAAAAAGACCTGGATGTAAATTATTTTAAAACTATAATTTCAGACTATCATATGAAAGATTTTTCAAATGAGACATTTGATATAAGCGCAATGTTATTTGGGATAGACCACCACCTTATACTTATAAAGAGATTTCAAAATGCGAATGAATCAATGTCTTATTATTACCTTTTTAATGAGAATGAAGCTATAAAAAATATTTTAACAAAGACACAACATAAACTAATGACAATAACAATGGATAATTTTAAAGAATTTTATAGAAATAAGGATGCTGAAGGGTATTACAGTTTTTTTAGAAAAAATTATTTAGAGCAACAATAAAAAACACTATATTTTTTTAAGTTTGTACAAAATAACAAAAACAAGATGTTTACGAAAAAAGAAGAATTCATGAAAAATACAGATGCTAATACGTCAATTAATATGATAGGGGCTGGAACCACAATAACAGGAGATGTTGTTTCGAAAGGAGATATTAGGGTGGACGGTGTTCTCAAAGGCTCAATCAACACACAAGGAAAAGTTGTTTTAGGCCAGGAAGGAACTATAGAAGGAGATGTTGTTTGTATAAACGCCGATGTCTCAGGAACAATTAACGCTAAAATTACAGTGTCACAATTATTGTCTTTAAAATCAAGCGCTAATCTAAATGGAGATATTGTCACTGACAAACTCTCTATTGAGCCAGGAGCAACATTTACAGGTTCTTGTAGTATGGGCGCGGTAATAAAGGATATTAAAGATGTTGAAAAACAACAAAGAAAAGAAAAATCAGCTTAAAAAGTTAGCACATTTTTCTTCAATTGTAACCCAAATGGCTGTAATTATTTTAATGGGAGCCTATTTGGGGGGCTATATAGACGAAATAAACAACTACACTTCGCCTTTTTTTACAATTATACTTTCTCTAATAGGAGTTTTTTTATCATTATATTATATGTTTAATAAAATAAAAACCATAAATGGAGAGGACTAATTTTTTAATATTACTATCAATTGGAGTAATACATTTCATAATTAATAACGTAATAGCATTAAAAATACCAAACGTCTCTGTGTTGTACATTAACGCATTTCTAATATCACTAACAATAGTTATAAATTTTTTTAAAAAAAAGTATAAAAAACAGTTTAAACAAAAAGTACTGAACAATTTAATAGTAAATTTTATTAGAATGTTCTTTTCTATTCTTTTTTTACTGCCAATTATTTTAGGCAACGATGTCTTAAAATTAAATTATATATTACACTTTTTTGCTATATATTTTTTGTACCAATTAATAGAGCTACGCAATTATATTAAAAAGAAAAAATAATTCAGTAAAAATTAACCAATTAAGAAAATAATTTATTTAGTTTTGCCACTTAAAAATGGATAAAAGAATAAAAGAAAAATGAAAAAAGTTTTTACGGTCTTTTTTTCACTATTTATGATTACAACTTATGCTGGAGAAACAACAACTCAAATTGAGGGAGAATTGTATAATCCGGTACCCACTATAATGCACCATATATCAGACTCACATGAATGGCATTTGTGGGGGGAGGGAAAAAACTCATTTACAATACCACTTCCAGTAATACTTTATACAAATGGAAACCTCGATGTTTTTATGTCTAGCAAATTCAAGCACGGAAAAGCAAAAGTGCAGAAAGGTAATAGAATTTATTCCATTGATTCACACTCTCATATTGCTGAAGAAGGCGGAAATCAGGTTTTAGACCTGTCAATTACAAAAAATGTTGCATCAATGCTGCTTTCACTGGTTGTACTAATTGTCTTATTTGGTTCAGCAGGAAGAAGAGCAAAAAATAAAAAAGGGGCACCAACTGGAATTTTATCCATTATTGAGCCACTCGTCTTATTTGTTAGGGATGATATAGTGGCACCTAACATTGGAAAAAAATATGAAAAATATTTACCATATTTACTAACGCTTTTTTTCTTTATATTAATTAATAATTTACTTGGTCTTGTTCCTGGAGCCGCAAATGTAACAGGAAACATTGCGATTACTTTAGTGCTTTCATTTATAACACTAGTCGTAACCAACCTGTCTGGAAACAAAAGCTATTGGGGCCATATATTTAAACCCCCAGGAGTACCCCTCGCATTAATGCCGATTATGATTCCTATAGAGATTGTAGGTGTATTTACAAAACCGTTTGCATTAATGATAAGATTATTTGCTAATATATCTGCAGGACATATTATTATTTTAAGCTTAATATCATTAATATTTATGGCAGAAAGCGGCTTAGGAACAGCCGGCGCGTTTGGTGTAGCCCCAGTTTCAGTCCTTTTTGTTTTATTTATGTATTTAATAGAAGTACTTGTAGCTTTTTTACAAGCATATATATTTACACTACTAACCTCGCTCTTTATAGGTTTAGCGGTAGTAGAAGAACATTAAAAAAAATTGTTTAACTAAAATTATTAAAAAATGGAAATTACAGGAATTGCAGCTATCGGAGCTGGTTTAGCAGCTATCGGAGCTGGTATAGGAATTGGTAAAATAGGAGGATCTGCCTTGGAAGCTATGGCTAGACAGCCAGAGCACTCAGGTATGATACAAACAAATATGATTATCGCTGCCGCACTTGTTGAAGGGGTAGCTTTATTTGGTGTGGTTGTAGCCCTTTTACAAGGATAACACTACAAAACAAATAAATAAAAAATTCAATATTAACTACAACGGTTGGTTGTAGTTAATATGCTAAAAAGAAAAACTATGAACCCAATGTCACTTGTTACACCTGCTATTGGTCTTATTTTTTGGACCACAGTTGTATTCACGTTGCTTTTATTATTGTTGAAAAAATTTGCCTGGAAGCCAATACTAAATGCAGTTGATGAAAGAAATAAAAATATTGATGATGCTCTTAAAGCAGCTGATAAAGCAAAAGAAGAGATGAATTTATTGAATGTTGAAAACGAAAGAGTTTTAAATGAAGCAAAAACGGAAAGAGACAATTTGCTTAAAGAGGCCAGAACAATGAAACAAGAAATAATATCAGACGCAAAAAAACAAGCAAGTATAGAGGCGGAAAAAATGATTGCTATAGCCAAAGAACAAATCTCTAACGAAAAAATGAAAGTGGTTACTGAATTAAAAAATCAAGTAGCAGAGATAGCTATAAGTATTGCCGAGAAAGTTATAAAAGAAGAGCTAACTTTAGATAAGCACAAAGAAATTATAAAGAGGGAGCTAGAAAACAATAAATTTAATTAGAAATGAGGAATTCAAGGGTCGCAACAAGATATGCAAAAGCACTTTTATTGTTATCTTCAGAAGCAGGTACGCTAGAGGAAGCTTATGGTGATATGAAATTACTTGTTAGCGTATTAAAAGAAAGTAAAGATCTAAAAAATTTATTAAAGAGCCCGATTATCAAAACAGATAAAAAAACAACGATTTTAACTAAAATTTTTGAAAATAAAATATCAACAACAAGTATGATTTTTATAAATACAATAACTACAAAGAAGCGAGAGTCGCTACTACAAGTTATTGCTGAAAGTTTTATAAAAAACTACAAAAAGGAAAAAGGTATTCGCACGGTTACTGTTACAACTGCTGTAGCGATAGATCAAGCATTAAAGACACAAATAACAAATTCAGTTAAAAATAAAAAAGAAGAAAATATAGAATTGGTAGAAATAGTAGATAAAAATATAATAGGAGGATCTATCATTAGAGTTGATGACATACAATTAGACACGAGTTTATCGAACAAGATACTGGAATTAAAACAAACGTTTAACAAAAATCTATATATACAAGATTTTTAAAAAATTATAAACATGGCAGAAGTAAAACCAGCTGAGGTTTCAGCAATATTAAGACAACAACTATCAGGAGTAAAATCAGCAGCAGAATTACAGGAAGTAGGAACTGTACTTCAAGTTGGAGACGGAATAGCTAGAATTTATGGCCTTTCAAATGTTCAATCAGGAGAATTAGTTGAATTTACTAACGGTTTAAAAGCAATTGTATTAAATTTAGAAGAGGACAATGTTGGGGTTGTTCTTTTAGGGCCATCAAAAGGCATTAAAGAGGGCGACACGGTTAAAAGAACAAATACAATTGCTTCAATAAACGTTGGAGAAGGCATGCTGGGTAGAGTAATTGATGGGGTAGGAAATCCAATAGACGGAAAAGGACCTATTTCAGGAGAAACATTTTCAATGCCTATTGAAAGAAAAGCACCAGGTGTTATATACAGACAACCGGTTGACGAACCTCTACAAACAGGAATAAAAGCAGTAGACGCCATGATACCAATTGGAAGGGGCCAAAGAGAGCTAATAATCGGAGATAGACAAACAGGAAAAACTGCTGTAGCAATAGATACGATTATTAATCAAAAAGAATTTTATGATAAAGGAGAACCAGTTTTTTGTATTTATGTTGCTGTTGGTCAAAAAGCATCAACAGTTGCTACCCTTGCGGACACATTAGAGAAAGCGGGCGCATTACCATATACAGTAATAGTTTCTGCTAATGCTGCGGATCCGGCCCCAATGCAGTTTTATGCCCCACTTTCAGGAGCAGCTGTAGGAGAGTTTTTTAGAGATACAGGTAGGCCAGCACTTATTATTTTTGATGATTTGTCTAAGCAAGCGGTGGCATATAGAGAGGTTTCTTTATTATTGAGAAGACCACCTGGAAGGGAAGCTTACCCAGGGGACGTATTTTATTTACACTCAAGATTATTGGAAAGATCAGCAAAAATCATTAATGACGATAGTATAGCTGCCCAAATGAATGACCTTCCAGAATCTTTAAAAGGAAAAGTTAAAGGTGGCGGCTCACTTACTGCACTTCCGATAATTGAAACCCAAGCAGGAGATGTATCTGCATACATACCAACCAATGTTATATCTATAACTGATGGTCAGATATTTTTAGAATCAAATTTGTTTTTATCCGGTGTTAGACCGGCAATAAATGTGGGTATTTCCGTTTCTAGAGTGGGAGGGGCTGCGCAAATAAAATCAATGAAGAAAATTTCAGGTACATTAAAACTAGATCAGGCTCAATATAGAGAGCTAGAAGCATTTGCTAAATTTGGATCTGATTTGGACGCAGCAACTACTGCGGTTATAGAAAAAGGAAAAAGAAATGTTGAGATACTCAAGCAGGGTCAATATTCTCCACTAAGAGTTGAAGAGCAGGCTGCTATTATTTATTGTGGTACTAATGGACTTTTAATGGATGTTCCGGTAGATAAAATTAAAGAATTTGAATCTGAGTATATTTCTTTTCTGCACTCTAAACATCAAAATGTCTTAGATGATTTAGCAAAAGGAAAATTAACAGAAGAGATTAAAGAGACATTACAAAAAACAGCTGCAGATTTATCTAAAAAATATTCAAATTAAATGCCTAATTTAAAAGAAATAAGATCAAGAATTTCTTCAGTTGGTTCTACCATGCAAATAACCTCTGCTATGAAAATGGTTTCTGCAGCAAAGTTAAAAAGAGCTCAAGACGCAATTACTCAAATGAGGCCATATTCAAATAAATTAACTGAAATATTAGAAAATTTAACCTCAACATTAGAAGGTGATGTTGGCGGTGTTTACGCCGCTCAAAGAAAACCCCAAAACGTATTGTTAGTCACAATCACATCAAACAGAGGTCTTTGTGGAGGTTTTAACTCATATATTATTAAAAGTGCAGAAGAATTAATAAACGAAAAATATTCTTCCTCAAAAGTAGATGTCTTATCTATAGGAAAAAAATCATCAGAATTTTTCAACAAAAAAGGAAATGTTTTAAAAAGCTCACACGATGATTTATTTAACACATTAACATTCGATAACGTATCAATAATTGCTGATAAAATAATGCAAGATTTTGTCAAAGAAGAATATGATAAAGTAATATTAGTATATAATCAATTTAAAAATGCAGCTACACAAATTATAATGAATGAAGATTATTTGCCAATACAAAATAAAAGTTCAAATAATCAAGAGGATAAAAAAGATTATATTTTCGAGCCAGATAAAAATAAAATAGTTCAAAATTTGATCCCAAAATCCTTAAAAACTCAGCTTTTCAAGGCAATTTTAGATTCGCATGCCGCAGAACATGGGGCTAGAATGACAGCAATGCATAAGGCAACGGATAACGCAAGTGAACTAAAGAAAGAATTGACTCTAACGTATAATAAAGCAAGACAAGCAGCAATCACTGGAGAAATATTAGAAATAGTTGGTGGAGCAGAAGCTTTAAATAATTAGTGTAATTAAAATATTTTATAAAAACCCTCGTTTTCTTAGAGGGTTTTTTGTTTTAAACAAATTAACTTTATATTTAAAAAAACAAAAAAATGAACTTTAATAATATAATAGTAGAAATAAAAGAAGCTGTTTATTTAATAACAATAAATCGCCCTAACCATTTAAATGCGCTAAATAATGAGACAATAATAGAATTAAATAGCGCGATAAATCAAGCACAAAAAATCAATACAACAAGATGTATTGTTCTTACTGGAGCGGGAGAAAAAGCATTTGTTGCGGGAGCAGACATAAAAGAATTCGTAAAATACACCAAAGAGGAAGGAGAGGCATTAGCAAGAAGAGGACAAGAACAATTATTTGATTTATTAGAAAATTCAGCGATACCAACAATAGCGTTAATTAATGGGTATGCTTTGGGAGGAGGTTTAGAATTAGCGATGGCTTGTCATATAAGGATAGCAACCGAAAAGGCAATGCTTGGATTGCCAGAAGTATCACTGGGTGTCATTCCAGGATATGGAGGAACACAGAGGTTAACACATTTAGTAGGAAAAGGAAAAGCTATAGAAATAATAACCACTGCAGCAATGATGACCGCTATGGAAGCAAAAGAATGCGGGCTGGTAAATTACACTTTCAAAAAGGAAGAAATGTCTAATTTATCTGAAAAAATAATTAATAAAATAAAGCAAAACTCGCCACAAGCGATTTCTAAAGCAATACAATCAATAAATGCATGTTTAACGGAAGGCGTGAATGGATTTGAGATAGAAAAAAAATTATTTGGAGAATGTTTTCAAACAAAAGATTTTATTGAAGGAACCCAAGCGTTTCTTGAAAAAAGAAAACCAAATTTTAATTGAACTCAATCAAGAAATTAGCTAATCAAACAGTTATTTATGGCCTGAGTAGTGTTGTCGGAAGGTTATTAAATTACCTTTTAGTTCCATTATACACTAGATATTTTCTGCCAGCTGAATATGGAGTTGTCACAGAAATGTATGCGTATGTTGCCTTTTTAGTTGTATTTTTAACTTATGGCATGGAAACAGCATTTTTTAGATTTTCTCAGAAAAACAATATAAAACAGGTTTATACCACAACATTAATATCGGTTTCCGCTACCGCTATAATTTTTATCATAATAATATTTTTTAATTCTTTTCCCATCGCACAATGGATGGGATACGCTGATAATAAAGAATATATTGAATGGTTTGCAATTATTGTAGCCTTGGACGCAGTATCAAGTATTACATTTGCCAAACTTAGACAACAAGAAAGAGCAGTTAGGTTTTCACTCATCCGTATTTTAAATATATTATGTAACATATTTTTTAATATTTACTTTATTGTTTTTCAAGGTTTTGGAATAGAATATGTGTTTATTTCAAATCTTATTTCATCAATCCTAACAATTGTATTATTATCACCAGAAATGTTTGTTTCTAAGTGGATATTTGACTTAAAATTGTGGAAAAAAATGATTTATTATGCACTACCATTATTAATTGCAGGTTTAGCAGGCATAACTAATGAGACAATTGACAGAATCTTATTAAAAAAATTATTAGCAGATCAAACTACAGCGACTATAGAATTAGGTTTATATGGAGCTTTTTATAAATTATCAATTATTATGATTCTTTTTATTCAAACATTTAGATTTGCCGCCGAACCATTCTTTTTTGCTCAACAAAACAAACATAATTCCAAAAAAATATATGCGGACGTAATGAGAGTTTTCACAGCAATTGTAACAACGATATTTTTATTTATGGTTATATTTTACGATATAATTATACGTTTTGTCGGAGAAGAATTTAGAGATGAAAGAGGATTTCATATTGTTTCCATTTTATTGTTAGCAAATATATTTTTAGGCTTGTATTATAACTTATCTATATGGTATAAACTTACAGATAAAACAAAGTATGGGGCATATATATCAATTTTTGGAGCGATCATAACAATAGTTTTAAATTTTATTTTAATACCAAAAACAGGAATTGTAGGCGCCGCCTGGGCAACATTATGCTGTTATTTTAGCATGGTTTTATTATCATATTTTTTAGGAAAAAAATACTACCCTGTCCCATATAATTTAAAAATAATATGCACGTATCTTATGATAACGCTAACAATTTATTTTATTATAATACACACAAATGCTAACAGTATAGTCAACACACTATACTTAGTGTTTTATATGCTTTTGATTTTTTTAATTGAGAAAACTAAAAAAAGTGTATTTTCAAAGCCAAAATAATTAACAAAAATGAATATCAAAGTCTTAAATAAATCTAATCACCCATTACCATCATACGAAACAATTCAGTCTGCAGGAATGGATTTGCGAGCATATATATCTGAACCTATTTTGCTAAAACCAATGGAAAGAAAACTGGTCTCTACAGGAATTTATATAGAATTACCAGATTTATTTGAAGCTCAAATAAGACCTAGAAGCGGGTTAGCTTATAAACAAGGAATTACTGTTTTAAATTCCCCGGGTACCATTGATGCAGATTATAGAGGAGAGTTACGCGTATTGTTAATAAACTTATCAAAACAAGATTATACCATCAAAAATGGAGATAGAATTGCGCAAATTGTGATAGCAAAACATGAGCGATCTAACTGGAATTTAGCAGAAGAACTAGAAGAATCTAAAAGAGGTGCTGGTGGTTTTGGCAGCACTGGAAAACAATGAAAAAATGAAAATAATTATACCTATGGCGGGAAGAGGATCCCGATTAAGACCTCATACATTGACGGTTCCTAAGCCGTTAATACCAGTTGCTGGAAAACCAATAGTTCAAAGATTAGTTGAAGATATTGTTTCGGTTTGTAATAAAGAAGTAGATGAGATAGCTTTCATTATTGGGGATTTTGGCGAGGAAGTAGAATTAAAGTTAAAAAAAATTGCAAAGAAACTAGGGGCAAAACCATCAATTTACTATCAAAAATCACCTCTTGGAACAGCTCACGCAATATTATGTGCAAAAAACTCATTATCTGGCAACTGTGTGGTTGCTTTTGCAGATACACTTTTTAAGGCAGACTTTAAGTTAGAGAGCGATCAAGAGGGCGTTATATGGGTTAGTCAAATAGAGGACCCATCATCATTTGGGGTTGTAAAATTAAACGATCAAAAGATAATAACAGATTTTGTAGAGAAACCAGAAAAGTTTGTTTCTGATTTAGCAATTATAGGAATATATTATTTTAAGGATGGAAAATATTTAAGAGATGAATTACAGTATTTGATAGACAACAATATTAAGGATAAAGGAGAGTATCAACTAACAAATGCATTAGAAAACATGAAAAATAAAGGCATAGTTTTTAAACCAGGAAAAGTTGATGAATGGTTGGATTGCGGAAACAAAACCTCAACGGTATTTACAAATGGCAGGGTTTTAGAGTCAACAGGCAGCATTAGTCTTAAATCAGCAAGAATTATAAATTCTAAAATAATTGAGCCTTGTTATATTGGAGAAAATACCATTATTAAAAATTCGATACTTGGCCCACATGTGTCTGTTGGAGAAAACACAACAATAGAAAGCAGTCAAATTCAAAGCTCAATCATTCAAACAGACACGAAGATAATTAATGCAAAACTTGAAGAATCAATGATAGGAAACAAAGTTAGTTTTGACGGTAAAAACATTCTACAAAAAGTTAGTATTGGCGATTTTTGTGAAGTAAGATGATATATAAAAGAATAATAATTATCTTATTGTTTTTACAAGCAACAGAATTATATTGCCAGAAAACAACGTTTAATCAAAAACTCAAAACCACTAAAAATAAAAGCAAAGTAGATGAGAATGAAAAAAATCAATTCTTGTTTAATACACATTTTTTTAATGCTTTAAGAGAAAAAACAAATGAAAATTATGAAGTCGCTATTCGGGAATTTAAAAAATGTAATGATTTAATAAAAAGTAATAGCGAACCTTTTTATCAGCTTGCAATTATTTATCAAAAGCAAAGCAAAAATCTGGATGCACTAGAGAACATACAAAAAGCAATAAAATTAAAACCAGACAATAAATGGTATATTACCGCTTATGCTGAAATATCCGTTGCCAACAGAGAATATAAAACAGCAATATCACAGTACAAAAAACTGTTAAAAATTGAACCAAACAATCAAGAATTTTATCATTCTATTGCAGACATACACATCTTCAACAAATCTTTTCAAAAAGCCATAAATATATATAACCAGTTACAAGAAAAACAAGGATTAGATAAGTCATTATCAATACAGAAATATAAACTGTATATGCAGTTAAATAAAAAAAACCTTGCCATTAAAGAATTACAATTATTTTTAAACGAAAGCAAAGATGACTTAACAGTATTGGAAATGCTATCAGAAGCCTATTTGTTAAATGATCAAAAAGAAAAAGCATTTGAAATTTTTAAACACATTTCAAATATTAATCCAGAAAACGGAAGAATAAACTTAACACTAGCAGATTATTATAGAGAAAATGGCGAGAATGAAAAATCGTATTTGGAGTTAAAAAAAGCATTTAAAAGCAAAAATATTGATGTTGTTACAAAGGCAAGGATATTACTTTCTTACATTCCATTAATTTCTATGAACTCAAAAGTGCAGACACAAGCCAATGAGTTGAGCGAAATTTTATTAAAAACTAACCCTAACCACCCTTTGGCTCGTAATGTGCGTGGAGACTTATATTACACACAAAAAGAATTTGATAAAGCCGAACAAGAATATATATTGGTTTTGGAGATTGAAAAAGACAATAAGCAAGTATGGACCCAATTACTTTTTATTTATATAGAAAAACAAGATTATCAAAAAATTTTAAGCGCCAGCAATGAAGCGATTACATATTTTCCTACCGAAGCGTTATTTTATTATTTTCAAGGAATTTCACAAAAATGGTTTAAAAAGCACAAAACAGCAATTGAATCTTTTGAAACAGGATTAAGTTTTTTAATAGACAATAATTTATTAGAAATAGAGTTTTATTCCTCATTAGCAGATACTTATCACCAAATCCAACTACA
>MDSV01187966.1_pt1 | contig 25228 bp, 15 predicted proteins | sample 810851 | NCBI WGS metagenome assembly MDSV01 (sample SAMN05326640, study PRJNA326480) | marine metagenome | isolation source: seawater | place: Atlantic Ocean: North East | collected 2012
TAGTATAAAATCAGCACCAATATCAGATAATAAAATAGTCTTTAAATCAGGCTCAACTTATGGCGCAAGATTAAAATTGAGAAGGTCATTAGCAACATCAGGCTCTGAAACAACAAATGATTTTTATAACCCACCTCATACTAGGCGTTCGTATCGGGTTGATCGCGATGCTTGGGGTAACGTTGGCAATTATAGTGCTTTTTCATCTACGGGCGGCCGCTTTTTTGATATTAACGGTAACACATTTGTTTCTGGCACCACATATCCATTGCCACAGGATCCAATTGGAGCGTGGTATCAATTGCACGCGTCATCATCACAGATGGACACCGCCAACAAGCCAACCGAAAATGATGTGGTACGAGAATCATTTACTATGTACTCTAGACCAACTGCTTTTGGCCCCCCCGTTTCAGGACGTATTTTAGATGATGCTGATGCCGCTTGTTCAGCATCGATGTCAGGCTCGAAAGATTCATTAGATGGTTACAATTGGTCATTTACACCTCCTTATTATCATGGAGAATCGTGGATTGATTTAATTTTTAGACCTGATAAGAGTGTGTATACATTAGAAGAAGTGTTTGGAGAAATAGAAACACAATGCTGGCGTGTCGACCCGGGCCCAGTTGTTGCTATCTCAGGGTCTCCAGCAGAAACAGCAACAACAGCTTTTATAACTAGTTCTGCTTTAAAACCATGCATATATGACGGACGAAACGTAAATGCACAAGCTATGCAGGTTACAGCTAGTGTTAACATACTTGGTATTGAAAAAGAGAAATTTTTAGAAACAGACCAGTTTGGCAACCCTACTGCCGAGCGTAATCAATCCGTTGGTACAAGATGGGTTATTAAGCCAAAATTTGAAACTCCAATGCTTAATTTTAATTCTAAATTTAGAAGAACTGATCAGATGGATGGTACAGTAACATTGCCTTTGTTTGGCAGTGCTTCGGCCCCTATTGGCATGTGGCATCAATTTGGTGTCATAGAACCAGATCGCAAAACTGGTATTTTTATGGAAATTAATGATATTCCTAAGAACTGGTTGAAATACCATTATATGGTGCAGCACACTGCCTCTGTGTACAACAATTACAATCCCGACACTGCTGGAGAGTTTGCCAACAATTCAATTCCTCAAGAAATGAGATCACTAACTGATATTTTTAAGTTTGATAAAACACCCAAGAAATTAGGACAATTAGCAAACAGAAAAATTGTTAAAGAGGCAGTAGTAGCAATTCCATTCCGCATAACAACTCCTATGATCATTGATAATTCTGATGCAACCAATCTCTCCGTTAAACCAAAAAAGGAGTTTTTCGGGCTTGAACCATTTAGAGTAGCTGCTGCTTTAGCTTCAAACGCAAATACACCCATGGGTAAATCTTTAGAAGTTGCCGGCGAATCAATAAGAAAATTAGTTAGAAAAATGAAAAAATACATATTACCTCCGCAGTTTGATTTTCTTAGAAATCCAGAAGTTCCCCCAATGGCTATGTACATTCTTGAATTTTCTCATGAATTCGACAAAGATGATTTATCATATATGTGGCAAAACCTTGCCCCGCGTAATTATAAAAAATTAGAATTTGAAGAGTCTTCAATCGCTCATGAGCTAAATCGTACTGAACTTCTTAACGCCGAAGACTTACTACACGAAGATGTACAGTGGATGATTTTTAAAGTTAAACAAAAGGCTACTGGTGACTACTTCACGCATGTTGCATCACAAGTTAGTACTGAAAACGAACAACTAACAGATATAGCAAAACAAAGTCTTCAATATAATTTAGATTTTATACAAAACAAAATTAGTGATGACGAAGGCAACGGATTAATACTTAAAAATAAATATGATTTGCAGTATAACTGGCCGTATGATTATTTGTCTATTGTTGAAGGAATAAAAGTTGACGTTCAAATTATGTACGATGATAAGGTTGTACGCACTGGTAATTTGATTGCAGAACATGCAGACAGTACAGTTAAGGATGCTTTTGAAAAATCAACAGTGGAAATTGAAGATTCTACACAAGTTGCTAATAATTATGCAAGCGCGCAATATAAGAAAGCTTCCGTAGAAATAGCAGAACAAATTCTTGGCGAATCATTATCGTCAGAAAATGTTATAGCTACTGCGCAAACTGCAATGAAAAAAGTAGAAAACTAAATTATTAAAAAGTGAGCTAATTATTTTATATGTCTAAATTATTGGATAAAAAAGAAGAAGTTTTTAATTTAAAACTTACATCTTATGGTAAATACCTTCTAGGCGCCGGCGGGTTTAAGCCAACGTATTATGCATTTTTAGATGATAATATTCTTTATGATGCAGCATACGCTGGTCTCGATGAAACTCAGTCAGCTGCACAAAAAAGAATTAAAGAAGATACTCAATATCTTGAAAGTTTAATATTGTTTCAAGATTTGGAAGATTATACCTTACAAGATGAGATAGAAAAAATAGAATACAAACGCGGAGATGTTAAACCTAGAGACGAAATTCAAGTTTCTGAATTTTATAGATTTGACCAATTAATAGGAGATGCGTTTTTGCTTGGCGATACACGCGTGGCTCCTTCTTGGAAAGTTGCAGCTATAGGTAGCGCAATTTCGTCGTCACATTTTATGGATACAAAAAATAATACTAGAATTCCTCAAATTAATGTTAGTTCCAGTTATGTTCTCAGATCAAAGCCAGCACGAATGTACGAAAGAGACATTTTTAATTCCGATGATCCTATGGATTACGTTTTAAAAACGCCTGCTTTTAGTGATGGCAGAGTTGTATACATGGAGACACATGAACCTACATTTTATATAGATGAGGTAAATACTCAAATTTTAAATAAAAATTTTGATCTTGAAGTATTTGAGTTTGTAGAAAAACAATCTAGTGAAAATGAAAAAATCACCTTTGAGTACTTAAAGAGAAAATATTATAATTTTAAAAAACCGCAAATTATTAATGGGATAATGCTACAAGAAAAACAGACACACAGCGAAGTAAATTTTAGTACATTATCCACACAAAATGTAGAATATTATTTTAATATTACAAAAGACAAGCAAATTGACCCAAGTGTAGCATGCAAATTTCTTAATATAGATAAACAGTCTTATTACATTGATATAGACTTTGATTGTGAACTTGAAAAACAAGAGGACGTAAATGTTGATATATACGGTGCTGGAACGTTCTCAGCAGGCGGCACAGCACCTGATCCATATGGTAATAACGCGGAGGAACCTGAAATATGTCAAGATTAATTTTAGAAGGAGATGTAAGGCAAAATTTTGGTGAATTTATGCCAATTCCTTATATTGATAGAATAGAAGTTTTGCCATCCGCGACTGGAGATCCCAATCACACCAAATTAAAAATTAATTTTTCTTTCTTTTTTGACTTACCTTTTAATTTTGATCAAAAGGGTGCGAACCATGAACAAATGTTAAAGTTACATCAAATGATAACACACGACATTAGCACCAACTATCACTTCTATATTTTAATTAATCGCCCACCAACAATGACTGCAGAACTTCAAGATTATATTAATAAAATGAGAATGGATGAAGATACCGCCATGGATGATGATTTCGACCGGTTAATAAAATCGATAAACAACGTTGAAAACATTGCCGGCGGAGGGTCATTTGATTCTTTGCAAATTACACGTATTCTTAAGTCTATTAATAATCCTTATAATATAACAGATATTTTAAATTATGATCCCAACTTGTTATCGGGCATTGCTTCAGCCGGCGGCGTCCACATAATCGATCAGCTATTAGAAGTAAAACTGGCCGGGCATGCCCCTTCGGAAAGCGGTATAAGCAGGATGATGGATTTTAATTATTTTAGAAATAATTCTAAAATTTTTTCAACAGATGGAACTAATAGGTTAATTCAAATATCATCGTTTATTGAAACCGAAGTCCCTCTGTATTTGTCGGCAGGTCACACAGCCGAAATACCCGGTATTAATTTGTATGCTTTTTCATCTTTATTAACACAATCAGAGATTGCCGCAATGATTCCCCACGATTCGGACGGCCTTCCCATCGGACAGTCATTAGGACTCGGACGCGATGGGCAGGTTCGACCAAGTAACGTCCACGGCGGTCACTCATCTATGCGCGCCAACTCTATGTTTTTCAGCGATGTTGCAGTTGAAAAAGTATTAATTTCTGATGGCAACACAAATGAAGCATTTTACCGAGTCCCAGATCAAACACAGACTGTTTTTTACGATATTTACAATAAATTATATACTAATACACCAATTCGCTCAACAGATATGAATTATCGCAAGATAAGCGCGGATTTAAGAAATGAAATTAAAGCTAAATTTATGGCTGTTGCTGATTCGTATGAACCATTGTTAATTGACGAAGCAAAAATTAAAGATCCTCGACGTCGAAAAGATTTAATTAATTCTATGAATATGATAAAGAAAATTTTACTTACTAAATCTGAAAATATAGAATTTTTAATAGAATTAAATAAAGCGCGCAGAATGTTTCTTGAAAGAAGCACTGGTACTCACGCAGGACAATTTTATGAAGATATTGGTATACAACTACAAAGAGCTAACGCTATTGTTTTAAGAAATGAACAAGTTTATAAAAGATTAGTATCAAACTCAAAAGTCATCGATAAGCGACAAGCAAACACAAGATATTTTGGACCCACCGACTTGAAATATCTGCCGGGACCTGAATTGATGAAAGATTTTCTTTTAGATCGTACAGTTGTAACATCAAATCAAATATCTAAAAAAGTTTCTTATGCCACTTATGATGTAGCAGAAGGCACACGTTTTGAAACTTATGTTGATGGAGTCGGCGCCGATGAATTTAACACTTTTGATGATGATGATTTATATAGATTACAGTTGCCAAATGGACAGATATGGGCCCTTGAAGATCCTGAATATAGAGGATTATTGAATGATAATTATTTTGCCAATGAAGAATATAACGTTAGTTTTGGTTATTTTTTCTTTGATTATGATAGCGCTATTAGGCACAATAGCTATATGGCAAGAATTTTAGATATGTCCAGAGTGATTGATTTTTTTGGCATGCCATTCGTGCAAGCGTACTATCAACCAATGTCCGTTGAACTGTTCAAATCAAACCCAACAGCTGATCTTAAAGACGGAAGCGGACCTATGAAAGAAATTATGCAATTTACCTTTCCTTTAAGTTCTCATCACGCTGCATCAAAAATAGAGGACGCTGAGGTTTTTGACGGAACCGATTTTCGTCAGGCGCCTAATTTTACTACAACGGACGTGACCGCATTTTCTGAGATGGGCGAGGGTACATTTAGAGAATACGGCCCCGGCGGTACTAACGAAGAAACTTGGGGTACTATTATTAGATATGGTTTAGACGCAAATGGTGCGTCATACACTGAAATGCCGGATAAAGTTACACTTTCTAACGGTACTGTTATTAATTCATATGTTGCCCAACGTGCCCTTAATATGTTAAATGATGGGTTGCGTTTCGGACAAGCTACATATGGTGATCAATTTAGTGCTGGTGGCTCGCAAAGTGATCCATATGCGTACAATGCAGCAGGAGTGAAATTTGATATGGCAGCACCCGGTACTGGAGGTGGCGGAACCGGTGGCGCCCCAGTTAAAAGAAAGTTTCCTTCCGCTGGTACGGATAAATCCGCAGGCTCTACGTTTGATGTTGCTTTAGGTGCTGATACTCGCGCTGTCGCGCGAAATCCAGACAGTATTTTCAATCTTGAAAGAGTATATGGAGGTTTCATTGATTCAAAGTATGTGAATAATTTATACAGACTTATGACTTTTGAGTTTCAAAACATTGACCAGCAAGCTACATTGACAAACTACCAAGACTACGTAAACGATCGATATAGAGCAAAAATTCATATAAAAGATGGAACGAAACAAGCTGTTGTTGCAATAATCAATAATTTTAGGGTAAATATGCAGAATTATTTTGAAAATTACGTTTTAATTGCACGACAATTTTGCAATTATAATAATATAGACGAAAATTTTAATGACTTTTTTATTGATGGTATGAAAAGACGTTATCAATATGATCCCAACGCTTCGCCATGGGTATATGCTGTATCATTGTATATCAAACATATTGAATTTTTAACTGATAGATGGAAAGGTTCTGGATCAGATCAGCTTGCGGAAGCTAAAAGTATATTACAAAGAATTTCTCCTGAAACCGGTACTCTTGAACAAGTTGAAGATTTTTATATTTTATTACAAAATACTTATGAACATTTTTATGGAGCAAGCTCAGTAATAGGTAGATTCTTAGCAGAAGGTGATGGCTCTGGGCGACATGAAGGTGACAGAGGTATTTTTGAAGTTGAAGTTTTTGATCAATTTTACGAAAATACTTGGGAATCAAGACTAAGAAGTTCTTTTGTTTTAGAAGAAAGGAATAATTACTTTTCACAAATTAATGCGGAACGATTAAGATACTTAGAGGCTGATCAGGCGTATGAAACAGCTATTGTTTTGTCAGAAATGCCACCACTTGAATCTGAAGTAAGAACAGACTCAGACCTCGGCACAGGTACAGGCGGTGGTGTTGGGCTTGATGATCTCGCAGCCGGCGGCTTAGCTGCTGATGGCACTTACGGACATATCGTAGGTACCTACGTATGCCCTGATACCGATGACGGCTGCTCCCCCTGCAGCGGAAAAATAAAGCGCGCCGGGATGTGCTACTGCCCGACCGGTTATACTGAAAACGCCTTCGGTAAATGTGAATTGAACACCTACAACTTTGCCGACGCCGCGCCGTTTACTATAGTAACTAATAATTGTTCTGATATTGAAGATAAAATTGTTTATGAAGCCGGCCGAGTTAAAAAACGCTCGCCGTATGACGAGAAAAATGGAGATGATTGTCAGTATGTTAAATGGCGCAGCAGCGGCGGCGGCGCCGACTTTACTGCTGGCTATTACTGGAAAAAACCTCACGGTTGGGGAGATGCTTGGGATTCAAAATACAACACGAGTCGTTACGGAGACCCTTCTGAGCATGCTTTAAAATGTCGTAAAATTGACTGCGAGGGCAGAAGAAAAAATAAAAAATGCCGATGCTATCATTATACCAAGCCCGGCTGTCCGAGTGCAGGAACACTTTCGTCCGACGCTTGGAGAATTGAAAATAAATCTTCTTCCGAAGTTAAAAGCAAGATACGTTATTATTTAGAGAAAGATTGTTAATGTACAACATTTTATGCTGTACATACATATTTATATTAAAGGGATTAAAATACAATGCCAAGACAGTTTCCACTTGAAAAATCTTTAGGCGATTTTTTAGCTGTAAAATCACCGGTACCCAGTGATCACCGTCGACTTTTTGTTGGGAAAAAAATAGCACAACGATCAGACGATGGCGTTTTGAACGATCTTTCACTGGCAGCTGCAGAATTAACTAAGACAAAAATGATGTCGGAAATGACTAAAAAAAGTAGTTTGAATGATTTATGTCACGCGCTTTTGTTTTCCATGGGCGCCGGTGTAATTAACGAAATACCTGAACAAGAAGTTATTATCCAGCCTAATATGCAAAAAACAACATTATTGAAAACTGATTTTTCTTTGTTAAAAATTGAAACGGATAAAACAGTTATTGCTAATCCAAATATCATCGATATAAAAAGCGTAAATAAACAGTTTACCAATAATTTAATGATACCTGCGCAAAAAGTATTTTCTAATCTTGAAAAAGACCCATTTTATCAAGCATTAGCACAAGGCGAAACAAAAGAAGTCATTAAAAAAATGAGAATATTAAAATCAAAAACTTCTGCTAACACAATTGATTTAACCTTTCAAATTTTAAAATTGCAAAAAGTGGTTTCTACTGGTAAAATGCTAAAAAGTTTCAGGCACAGTAAGCAAGTCAAGCAAAACCCAGATGTAACAGAAACAAACCACGAGTTCAAAGATTTTTCAAATCCACAAATTAGATACTTGGCCGGCGCCGATATACAAAAAGATTTGAAAAAAGGAACTAATTAATAACTATTATACAAACGAGATTTCACAATGGCTATCACTATCGATGAAGATGCATTAAGTAAGCACAAGCAAAATGATGAAGATGCAAAAAATAAAGAAGATGCACAAGGCGATGGCACTTTTGCCTTTAAAACTCTTGAAGGAACCTTACAGAATTATGTTGAACAAGTCATGGGCGCTTTGAAGCAGTCCGATCCTGAGCCACAAGCTTGCACAGTGCAAGTCAAACAAGCATATATTCGCAAGTATACACAACCAGCTGCAAATTACATCGAGAAAATTGAACCTGATTATATTCAAGCAATGATGAACTATCAGATTCGTGCGATTATGAATTATGATCCTATACAACGTAGAATTATAATTGGACCGGATGATGGAATGCTGATGCCGCAAGTTTTATCTCTTGTGACTGAAGCCAAGTCTTCATCGGCTCTTGAAGAGTTTAAGACAGGTATAGGTATTATTATACACACAGAAGATGATCACTTATCATCCAACGCGGCCGATAAAGTTGATAATATATATCCAATGGGTCAATCCTTCTTGGCAGTTTCTAATTTTACTAAGAACACCAAGCCTTATGAAGACAAAACCGGTTGTAAAGGTAAAGAAATTTTATTTACAACAAAAGATGGTTATGAATTCTGTATGGATCCACTTATGATATGTAAGTATTATGCAGAACTTGATTCTAAATCTGCAGCTTGGGCAATTTTTACTAAAGAAATGTTAGCTGAACTTGGCTGTCCACAAAAAGATTCTTCAAAAGGAAGAGGCACAGATAATGGCGGAAAAAATAAAGGTGGTAATGGCAGAATTTTCACTGATGAACAAATCGAAGATATGGTTCGAGAATATATGAAAATGCTTGACGGATTTAAAAAAGGAGAAATATCAGCAGAAGATCTAGCTGCAGCATTCGCTAAATTAGAAGCAATGGGAATTCCCGTCCCCAAGCCGAATGGTTCAGATAAAGCAAAGGAAGATTTAACTAAAGGATAGCGATTATGATAGAATATATATATGTTTGGAGTTATACAATATGGGCGCCGTAGCAGAAACAAGTGCACTTACCGGAAAAAAAGATAAGGATGGAAAATTATCTTGTCCAGAAAGAAGAGTAGAAAAATGCCCATCTGGATTTTGTAAGTGCTATTGCAAGGCAGAATTTTTTGAAATGCCAAATCCTGCCAATCCAAAATTGACTATGTGTGTTGAACCGGATTCGCCTGTAGCTGTGGCGTACAAAAGAGTAGCTGCAGCGACTGCGAAAAGAAAGAAAACCAAATTGGAAGCAGAAGATGATGAGACCGTACTGATTGGTAAATATACCGGCGGCGCTAAAATGAAGATGGTTGGAGTTAACTTAAAGGATACAGAAAAAGACGGCTCCAAACAAGACGGGGATACTGATTTTCAAGGAGAACAATCTACAACTAAACTCAAAGATGGGCAAGATTATGATGGACGTGCATTTGAAATTGTTAATGGTATTAAAGTGGATGGTGGTATTAATTTGACCATTAACGTTACTAATAATTATGGTGGACAAGTTACCGGCGATTTGTGTAAACAAGAACCAGCCTCTCTTAAGAGACAAATGGAAACTTATGATATAAAAGACATGACCCGCGGCGATCCTAAGAAAGCAATGCTAAAACTGGGCGCCGGCGGTTCTTATACAATTCCAGTCATATTTGAAAAAATTATTCAGGCGGCCGGTAGCTTAGGCAAATCCGGCAATATCTTTGGCATGATGGCGGCCGCCGCACAAAAAAATGAAAAGGATAATAGTAAAGAAAAAGATGCAGCCTCTAAAGTAGTAGTGGAGGATAAATTTCAAGTTGTATATGGTCCTTATGAAAAGTTAAGACTTCGCTCATCTTATGGTACTTTAATATCATCGTTAAATCACCACAGATTGCTTAACAATGTTTTCTTGTCTTTTGGAGCAGAAATACTAAGAACTCAAATTCAATCGGTTAAGTCATTTGAGCACATCAAACAAATACCTATTATTGATCCTGAATTGGCGCCAAAAGGCATTGATCGCATAAACAACAATGTGCGTTCAAGAATGCAAAGAGAACAAAAAGATGCATACGATAAACATTATCGTCGGCTCCGGGAAGAAGCACAATACCGCTTTGATACAAATGTATATCGCCCGATAAATGCGTTTGGTAAACGTTTTGATATACCCACAACAGCTGCGGCCTATAAAAAAGATTGGATGGGCTTAACAGAAATGGATCAAAAAGAAGAACAAACATGGAATGTTGCTGATCCGTATGGTGAATACACCGATTCCGTCTTACAGGCTTTATCCGACGCCACCGCCCCGGAGTCAACAGCTACAGATACCTTCTACGAAGCAGAAGCAAGACCAGTGTATTATACCCGCGTGGTCGACAGCGCTGACGACTACTAGAGATAGCATCAATATTTATGGAGCAAACTAAGTAATAACATGGCATATAATTCAAATCCACTATTCCCGAAGCGCAAAGAGTGCACGTGGTTTGACCCTTCTTTAATGTCTGGCTCTGCCGACACTTTTAGAACAGCGATAGGTACAGGTATTATTGGCATTAAAGATCCAACAGGCAAATATGGTATATATCTGCGCCCGGTAACTAGAAGTCCGCAACAAGCCGCGGCAGATGCATATGTAGAAAAATTAAAAGCCAGCGTATTGATATATGAAGATGAAATAAGTAATATGAGAGAAATTGTTGACGAAGCCAAAGCTAACTTGGCCGCCGGCGGAAGAAGTATGCCAGAGGGACTTGTGGGCATTTTTGAAAAGCTTGATGATGGGCTTATAGAAAAGTTAGAATGGGATTTAAAAGAATATGAGTCATCAACAGACGCACAATATGATGCTTCGTACGCTACTGATGGATCAGCGGGCGCCCAGGCCCGGCTAGCCGCATTAGATCCACATATTTATTCATATTCACAGATGATTGACACTATGATGCATGGAGGGATAGGAGAGCTTGAAAAATTTAGATTTCACAAAGGTTCATTAATGCCAATTGTCAAATTTGCTAGTAGAATTTACGGTAATCCTCATACAATTGATAATGATTTACATTGGCTTAAATATATTTATGGTGGGAAATACGGAGATAATGTATACAAAGGTTTGTTCAGTTCTCAAGAATTTTTTAAACATCACACAACTGCTTTTTTACCTTACACCACAAAAGAGCGAAGACTTTTTGAACAAAATATTCCAAGCTTTAAAGACACCTTGTGGTCTGAAGCAAACATATCGTACGAGTACAATCGTTATTATAGAGATTACGAAGCATATGTTGCTAAATTAAAAAGTGAAAGATTAATACCAAGTTTATACATGTTGCAAAGTTTTAGTGAACTTGATTATCCTTCCCTTTCCACTGGCTTCTCTCTTGCTACGGTAGATGAAAAAAATCTTAAATTATGTTATGACGAAAATTCTATTAATTATATATCTCGAATGGAAAAACTTTCTTTAAATTATTATTCAAATATATTAAAATCAAAAGCTGCTTGGGCTTCGTTCGTTGAGCGCGCCAAAACCAACGCCATGGCCGGCACAATGGATATTGAAACTAGTATAACTCGGGAAAGTGCTGTCTTTAATGCGCACCTACAAAACTATTTGGAAGGTGTAATACCAAACCACCCAGTGCCTAGAAAAGTGGATAATCTAATGGATTTAAAATCTAGAAATGTATTATTTGATAGGGAGTCATTATCATTATTAGGTTCTGCAGAAGTAAATCGGCGGTTTTTTCCATATTACGCAAAAATTAAAATACCAATTTTTAATTACGCGATTGGCACCGATCAATCGCAAGGGGCTTGGTCACGCAGCAAACGCGTCGACCATTTTGGCCAAAATTTTGACAAATTGTTGTTTGATTCTAAGCTTTTGGTATCGTTAAAAGAAGTATTTGGACAAAAACCTTCGTACCTCAAGCCAAACAGTATTAAATTTATAGAACAAAAATTTATAGATGCTCAGCCAAAAAACAAAAACAGTATATCACAAAAAAACTATCGAATGACTGATCTGGGTATACTTTTAAATCGCGCTAGAATGAATTATATAAACACCAAAAATGATTTTTGTTTTATTGGTAGAAAGGACATTCCATCGCGCCGAACTGCGATGGACAAAGTAGGGTTTTATCGTTATGATAACACCACTCACGCTACGTGGGCGCTTTCATCGTACTTGGATTTTGCAGACAATAGCAATTACTTGAGACATATAGCTTTTGCTCATGAATGGTTGGGTAAAAATCTTCCAAAAGGCTCACCACAAGAGACAATTGCTTGGAGAATTGAAAAAATTGGTGGACCACCAACAGGCGATTCAAAAACTCGAAATGTAATACAAAATTTTTGGTTTTCAAATTCCACAGAATTGTTAAATGAATCAGTTTCTGTGTTAGCTGGTCTGGTTGGCGAAAGCGAATCTTCCATAATCAGTGGCAAAGCTGGCGCCCCTGAATTTCGTTTTTATGACACGCAAGTCAAATATGGTGAGCAGTATACGTACAATATTTATTACTACAACGTTGTTGCTGGCTCAAAGTATAAAATCGATGGACAAAGATTAACTAGAAAAATAGCAGAATCAACCGAATCCAGATTCGGTCAAGATAGGTATGCTGATTCATTAGACAGCATCAACAATCAAGTAGGAAAAACTTCAGACATTTATTGTCTTGAATTTTACGATCCCGCTTCAGGAGATGCAATGCCTGCTTTATATTACGGAGGTGAGAAGAAAGCCTTCGACTTTCGCAAGCCGGACGAATTTCATATTTATAATCCTTTGTTGCTTGATAAGCAAGACTTTATAACTAGTGCTCAATTTATCTCAACAAATCAGTATGCAGTTGATTTTACTACAACTGTGACACCATCCATTAAAATTGTAGAAATTCCAGTAATGTCCAAAACAATTAGAATTCTTGACACGCCACCTAATAAAGCTCAGGCTTTACCTTTAGAAGTTGACAACGACTCAAATAAAATTGGTTTTGACATTGAGTATACTCCATACCAAGAAGCTTCATTTCCGCCTATGATTTCTGTAGCAGATAAGAATTATAGAGAACATTATATGAACTCAAACGATTTGTTACGTGATACTTACATGCCACAAGAAACAATGTCTGAACCAAGATTTTTAGAAATTTATAGAACAGATCGCCCTCCTAGAAGTTATGATGATTTTGATGGTCGTTTACACAAAAGAGTAGATTTAAAAATAAAAGATAGTAATTATTGCTTAAAAGAACACGTTTATTATGATAAGATAGACACTAACAAAAACTATTATTATACATTTCGTTTTGTAAATGAACATAACCATCCTGGTCATCCGTCATTAATACATATGGTTAATTTGCGCGACGATGGCGGATACAAGTACCCAATTTTTGAAATTTACGATTTTAATGAACAAAAAGCAAAAATGAAATCAGAAAAAACAACTGATTCGTTTAAAAAATTAGTCAGCATTGGTCCAAATTTACAACATTTAACTTTTGATGAAAATTCGTATAACACTAAGCAGACAAGCACTGAAGCGTTGAAAAAAATTAAAATTGGACTTTCTGTAGATAAGAGCGCTATATGGAACAAGAAATTTAAATTTAGGCTAACATCAAAGAAAACTGGCAAAAAAGTAGATTTAAACATTACTTATAATATTGAGCGCGAATAAACATTTTTGAACTATTTATGAAGGAGAGAACAAATAAATGGCTTTTTTAGATAACAGTGGTGACATTATTTTGGATGCTGTGCTGACCGATTTAGGTCGCAAGAGAATGTCCGAGGGCACCTTTAGAATTACACAATTCGCTTTAGGCGATGATGAGATTGATTACCGGTTGTACAATAAAGATCATCCATCCGGTTCTGCGTATTATGATTTACAGATCTTACAAACGCCTATATTGGAGGCATTTGCAACAACAAATGCTAACATCAATTATGGTTTAGTTAGTTTTAATGGTAATCTTAATTTGTTATATCTTCCGACAATGGATCTTATAGACAAGGAAATTCCAGCAAAAGGCGTTGCAAATTTGCAAAGCACCGGTTCTTATTATTATATTGGCACAAATAAAGATACTGTTAGCGCGCTCTCCACCGCTTTTAATTTAAATGGTAAAGGCGGCACTAACTTTCGCTCTGGTCCCGGCGATGAACGCGGTATTCTTATAGAAACAGGAATTCACTCAACTTCCGGTAACCCACAAAGAACTACAGATTTGAGTAATCAAGAGGGGTTTCTTGAAGCTAACAATTTAATAGATTCAAACTTAAATGTCAGCGCAGACAGTAGATTTATACGCACCATCGCAACTATTAATCCAGCTACATCGAAATTTAGACTTACTAGCAACGGCGCCGCCGACATATCTATGACAATCAGCACGGGCGTACAACTAGCTAACTCGCAAGCATTAGGAGTGAAATTCTTTAAAACAGCAATAATTCCTACAATCATATCACAAATTGCTGCAGTTAACGACAACGCCAAAAATGCAAATACAGACTCAGAATATAGTATGATAAATGGTCCACCCGGTGTTGTTACGATGATTTATCCTGCTCCGGAGCAGGATCTGTCGACGGCATCTGCAAAGTATTCACTGTATGGCAAAGTCAGCCAGAATTTATTTGGAGATGGCAATACATACGATTATATTGATACAACTATATATGTTGTTGGTAAAACCACCGGTGTTCAAGTTCAAATTCCTGTGCGAATCATTAGAAAGGTAGTGTAAAAAAAAATATGGAGAATTTAAATGCCTAATCAATTTCAACCCTTTAATTTTAATCAAGATATTGTAACAACAAAAACTTTGTTGCACGAAGCAATACCTTTAACTGGGACAATCTTTAAGTTTGGTACTGGTTCTTATATTGAGGAAAATATTAAAAATTTCAGCCATGGACAATTTCAAGCTGTTTATGACTATCCTTACTTAAGCTCATCTGCTAATCATATTTTTGATTTAACATTGGGAATTGATGAAGAATCTTCTCTCTCGTCTTCTGCAACTGTACAAAATTCAAAGAAAATTAACATGTATAACCAGATGGCCCAGACACTTTTGGGGTATACTGCATCTAAAGCTGATGGAGTGCATAAGTTTGAGCCAGATCTTTCGTTAAATACACACAGTCTGACACCAATGAAAGAAGTCTTTTTTATTAATTTATCACGATTGTTAACAAAAGATCAAATCAAAAAAGGGACTTTTAGTATTACTTTGGCAACTGGAAGTTGGACTGACGCGACTGTAGCCGGCCAAACTGTGACTATTACTGACGCCAGCGCTTCTGATAGTGGAGGTACAACATCTGTTTTAGGTGGTGATATGGCACTTTTGTACGCCGGTGATGGTGCTTTATCAACACACCTTGCTACTACTGAGGCCGGAAACGTTCCAGTTGCAGGCGGAGTTGTAGGTAACATTTTCTATCAAGCAGGTGTAGTCGTACTATCCGCTTCAGTATTTCAATCAGATGATCACGAAGAATATTTCTCACAGCAATCAGGAGATTTAGTAGCAAATCTAAAAAGCATTGAAGGCGCGCTAACATCTTCGGCTATATCCGCTTCTTGTAATGCACTACGACACAGAGTTTGTAATATTGCGTTTAATAACACAACAGAAATTAACTCAAATATATATTTCTGCCGCGTACCATGGAATCGTTATAACTATACCACAAACCCGACATACGTTAATAATGCCAAGATACGTGTTAAAAACATCGCAAATGATCCCCCAATTGCATATATCACTACTGTTGGTATGTATAATGCTGCTGGTGAATTGCTAGCAACTGCTAAATTGTCAGAACCTTTACGAAAAGATCCAACGAACGAATTGACTCTTCGTGTGAGATTGGACTATTAGGGGGTCATAATGTCCCTCAAAAAGTTTCAGGACAAAGATATAATACAAAACACAATGAGGGCTTATCCGCGTGTTAAGTTCTTTATTTTTGATAGTGTTGTCTATTATAATGACGAACCAGCATTGTCCGGTGCTACTGCTGGGCACGTTAAGAACGTTCCTGCGGGACATATAAGTCTATACGAGTATAATATTGACAGAATTCTTCATCACGGTATCGCTGGGGAGCCCGGCAACGCCAGTGACCCCGCCAAAAGTATATATCCGTTTATTACTAAGCAATCACAAGGCGCTAAATTTAGCACGGTGAGTGCTACATCATACACAACAGACTTTGTTTATGGTGATATCATGACTGGAAGCTATCCGCTTTCTGCTTCTATAACGCGCAATTATTTTACTAATGCGGGACAAAGAGACAATATATACAATGAAGAAACAGGAGAGGTTTTGCTTAATGCTGGCCCTCCTAAAAATCCAAAATATTATGCACTCCGAAACCGTTTAAATTTTTACGGAACTCTTAGTGAACACTATAATATTACTGCTAGCACTAATCACGCCGGCTTTGACTCAGATGGCTCTGCTTTGCCTGAGAGAGCAGGGTGGAACAAAGATCAGCAAAGTATTAATTTAATATCTATTCCATCGATTTTTTATGGAACCAGCATTGATCCCGGAACTGTTTCTTTGAAATGGTATTTTTCTGGATCTTTGATTGGAGAATTACAAGATATTAAACAAAACGGCGAATTGATCCAAGTCGGACCAGCCGGCAGCGCTAACTCAGGCTCTGTTGCTGGAGTTGTTATGTACAACGAAGGCTTTATGCTTCTGACAGGCTCATGGGATTTAGGGGATGGCGCCCCAGCAATTGGCATTCTTGCTAGTTCTACAGATAAGCCAAAATGGATCTACTTCGGCGCCGGCGCTCAAGATGGAATTGGAGTTAGTTCAGGCGGCACTTCATTCCTGTCAGCTTCATTCGATATGTCTTTTCATGGACATACGGATACTCAAGTTATAACAATGTTTGCTCATGCTCCGAAAGGAATGGTTAATATTTCAAATAATCCAACTTATATCAAAAGCGGACAATTAAAAATGTTACACACTAGTTCTAATATTTATGAAGAAAACCCAAATCGATTAATTGCAAATGTTGTAAGCTCTAGTTTTCATGGACACAATGCTGACTTCAAAAGGCAAGTATATATTTCAAAAATTGCAATATACGATGAAAACAAAAAACTTATCGGCATTGCATCGTTGGCAAACCCGATACTAAAAAACGAACAAGACGATTATTCGTTTAAGTTAAAGCTGGATATATAGTATAATAATAAAATGATTTTGGGAATTGATATATCGACAAGCATTACCGGTTTTGCAGTTGTAGCAGATGGACAAATTGTTTACTATGATTCAATTGATTTAAGAAAATATAAAAATATATTTGATAAAACTATAGCCATAAAAGAAAAATTACTAGATTTATACGAAATGTACCAATGTGACAATGATAGTTCAATTAGAATTGGAAATTCGCAGTTCCCAATTGAGCACATATATATAGAACAATCCTTACATATGTTTATGGGTGGCAAATCATCAGCAAAAACTTTATCGACTTTGACCAGATTTAATGGCATTGTTTCTTGGCTTGTGTTTGAACTGTTCCAAATAAGACCAGAATTTATTGGCGCTAGTTCTGCTAGGAAACAGGCCGGCATTAAAGTGCCAAGAGGACAAAAAGCAAAACAAGTAGTTTTGCAACACTTACTTGACAACGAGCCGGCTTTTAAAGTAGAGTATACCAAACATGGTAACCCTAAGCCAGAATCATACGATCGTGCTGATGCAATTATTGTAGCTTTAGCAGGATATAATTTAAAAAAAACTAATTAAAGACTTGACGTATTGAAAAAATGCGTTATAATTAACATTGATGACTTTTCATCTATATAGGAGTAAAAATGAAAGTACAAATGGGACACACTATTAGTGTTCACTATGTTGGTACCATGCAGGATGGTACAGAATTCGACAATTCTCGTTTGCGAGATCGTCCAATTCGTTTTGAGGTTGGCATGGATAACATGATTCCCGGTTTTGTGAATGCAGTTATTGGAATGGCGGAAGGGGAAACCCGCAACGTAACGCTTGAACCATCTGAGGCTTACGGACCAAGAGATCCAAATGCTAACCAAGGAGTACCACGCGCAGCATTTGGTCCTGAATTCGACTTTGAAATCGGTGGCGCTGTGCAAGGTGAGGGGCCACAAGGTAAGTTTTTGGCTACTATTCAGAGTTATAATGACGAAGAAGTCATTCTTGACTTAAATCATCCATTAGCCGGCGAAGCATTGACATTCGAAATTGAGTTGATGTCCATTCATACTGACGATTCTGAGCAGAAAATTGTTATGTCTGACTGGAATGCATCAATGCGAAAAGCAGAACTTTTAGAGGTTGCGAAATCTCTTGGGCTATCAGTTAACACGCGCTCTACCAAAGCTCAAATTATTGAAGCTTTGCAAGCACAATAAAATATGCTCTCTTCGGAGAGCATTTTTCTTGACAACACAATTTATTTGTGTTAACTTGTATAGGGGCACATGAACAAGAAAGAAGCAAAAAAGGTACTACATGAAACGTTTGGGAACTACGCAGACAAAGGCAACGAATTACTTTTCGCGTGCCCTGCGTGCGATCACCACAAGCGTAAATTCTCAGTTAACTTGGATAAAAATGCTTTTAAGTGTTGGATTTGTGACTATCGCGGTCGTAGTATTCGTCGTGCTGTTAGACGTTATGGTTCGTATATCCAACTACAGAAATGGGACCAACTTACAGACCGTCCCGATCTTGAAAGATTCGCTGACTTATTTATGGAACGAGAGCCTGAGCCGTGCGAAGAGAAAGTACAACTCCCGGATGAATTCGTAAGTCTTTGCGCCACTGATATGCCTGCAACGGCCACGTATGCAGTAAAATATTTACAGAAACGTGGTGTTTGCAGACAAGATATATTAAGATGGAAGATTGGCTTTTGTTTTAGTGGAGAATACCGCAATAGAATTGTTATACCGTCATTTAATCATAATGGCGATTGTAGCTACTTTATTGCCAGATCTTACTCAGGCGACTCATACAAGTATAAAAACCCGAGAGTGTCCAATGACATTGTGTTTAATGAGCTATTTATTGACTGGAATTCAGATTTAACTATTGTTGAAGGAGTTTTTGATGCATTGGTCGCCGGAAATGCTGTTCCTATATTGGGTTCAACCTTACGGTCAGGGTCCAAGTTATTACGAGAGATTGTACGAAACGACACACCTGTCTACATCGCGCTCGACCCCGACGCTGCTCACAAAGAGCGTAGGGTTATTGAGATGCTGCTGCGTTACGATGTGGAAGTATACAAAATTGATGTTTCAGGGTTTGAGGACGTAGGCACCATGCCAAAAGATGTATTTGACGAACGAAAAAGAAATGCATCTTTTATCGACAGAGACAACTATTTATTGCTAGATTTATTGTCAGCAGTGTAGTAACCCATGAAAGTATTATCAGAAAACCCTAACAGCCAACCAAAAGAAGTAGAACCTGATGGCTTTTACGATAGAGAAGGACAGCCCGAACCGGCCATCTCAGTGGTTGATGAAAATAGATTAAAGCTTGCTATACAATATGAACAGAAATGTGCTTCGTGGGCTCGACAATTGGCAAAAAATGGTCGTATGGGGTATTTTAATCTTATGCAAACCAGAGCAAAGCAAAGAAAAAGTATACATGCTCCGCCTTTTGGACTGCCACCGGTGCTAAAAAAAGCCTGCGAACAATACAATATAGCAACAGTGACACCTGATGATATGGATCATCTTACCAAAGCAAGAGTAAGAAATTTTAGAAGTACTTCTGGTTTGCCTCCTGCCGAGTGGGATTATAGTAAATTAGCTTATGTGCGTTGGCGTGCATGGCGCAATAAAAATAATTTTCCACCACATCCTGATGATCAATCCCAGTTATCAAAAGTTAGAAGACGCATGTTTCAGCGTAATGCCGGTACCACATACTCAAACGTAGGTGGCAAACCTTTAAGTGAATTAGAAGGATCAAAACATATGGACATAACAAAAACACAACTAAAACAGATTATAAGAGAAGAGGTTGATATTGCTATAGAAGAGGGGTGGCTTGGAACGCTCGGGCTAGGTGCAGCATTAGCTGCGGGCGGTGGCACACAACCACAGACAGGGCATGCCGATGCTGATACATCTTCGCAACCCCAAACAACACAACAAGTTGATGTCGCACAGCAAGCTCAAGGTGAGTTACAAAAGAATGAAGATGGTTCGTATACGATGGAATATTCAAACCCTAATGCTGCTAGAGGCATGTCACGTTCTATGGTTATAAGGTTTCTTAAGTTTCCCGCAGAACAAGCAATGAAAAACAAATTAAATGATGCCGGCATAGATGGTGACGCTTTTAATTATACCGTCGAAGGCGCTAGTCAAGCAAACAATTTAATTGTTATGAAGGCCACGCCAAAATGATTATAGCAGAATCACAATTAAAACAGCTTATATTAGAAGAAGTATCTGAAAAGATTGTTATAGATGAGATTAGGTCAGTCATTACTGAAATGCAAATTGATTTGTCTGATGAACAGCAAACTTTGCTTGAACAAACTGTATTGGATGCTCTTAAATCTGCATCTAAGAAAGCTGGCAAGCCACTGGCAGTCATGGCTTTGTTAGCCTTTGGAAGTCAAGTAGCTTCAGACTTATACGATCTTGAAAATGTTGGAGTTTCGCCTTCATCTGCTGAGCAGATTAGCAATGCTTTAAAAGCTAGTGAAAAAATATCTGATGCTAGAGCAAATTTTCTTCAAAAAGCTATTGAACGCAGTGGGCGTGAAGGCGAAATACCTGCTGACTTAGCCAAGGGCGTTGGTGGTGACAATGCTAAAGATATTGCTATGGACAATCTTGAGAACAACTTTGCGATGAATGGTGATATTGAAAGCACAGGTCAAGCCCAGCAGACTGCTGATGGTGCTCAATATATTACGTATGTTCCATATGATAGCCTCCCTAAAGGTTATAAGGACACTTTTACTCAAGGCGCTGAAAAAGAAGATTTAAAATTATATTATCAAACAATGGATATTGGAGATTTAAAAGATTTGGTTATCAATTTAAATGTATGGGGTTCTGAAGGTCAAGGTAATTTTTATGATTCAGATACCAGTACACAACTATTACCATCTTCTTGGTCGATTGCCTATAAAGCACTACAAGATAAAACTGCCGAACGCGGCGCAAAAGGTAAAAATACCTTTCAAGAAAAATCTAAAGAAAACACTTGACAGCGCTGCCTTAAGGTGATATAGTATATGTATAAGGGGGCACTTATGCTTAATTTTACTGTTGATACACTTGCGAAAGCTGTGTTTATTTATACTTCATGGTACGGCTTCAATGCCTTCTTTTGGATGCTGTTAAACTAACGGAGGAATAGTGAAGTTTGCACACATAAGTGATACTCATATCAAGAATTTGAAGTATCACTACGAATACCGGATTGTTTTCGACCAATTGTACGAAGAGTTACGAAAACAAGAGGTAGATTACATTATACATTGCGGAGATATCGCACATACAAAAACTCAAATATCACCTGAGTTTGTTGAGATGTGCTCTGAATTCTTTCGTAATCTCGCGGCCATCGCGCCTACATATATTATTCTTGGAAACCACGACGGAAATCTTAAGAATAGCAGTCGTCAAGATGCACTCACACCTATTGCAGAAGCGCTTGATATACAAGACTTATACTTACTAAAAGACTCTGGTGAAACTCATATCGATGATAAGTTTTGCCTTAACGTGCTTTCAGTTTTTGATAGAGACAATTGGATGAAACCAACGGATGATAGCAAGATCAACATTGCATTGTACCATGGCTCTATCTCTAACTGCAAGACTGATACAAACTGGACCATGGCACACGGTGAAGACGACATTAACATCTTCAACGACTTTGATTTTTCAATGCTCGGTGACATCCATCGTCGTCAATTTTTAGATGAAGAAGGGCGTGTTTGGTATGCCGGTTCAACAATCCAGCAAAACCATGGAGAAACAAACGATAAGGGCATATTGATATGGGATATTCAAGATAAAGACAATTGGGATATTGAACCGATCGTTTTCAAGAATCCTCGACCTTTCATGACCATTGTGTTGACTAGAAAGGGGCGCATGCCTAAGAACATCGATGTACCTATGTCAGCGCGCCTGCGATTGGTTAGCAACAATAACCTGCCTCTAAACGTGATGAAGCGTGCGGTTGACATTGCAAAACATAGATTTAAGCCTGAAAGCATTTCGTTTTTGAACAGAGCTTCTGGAGAACGTGGAAATGTTGAAGATTTAACAAATTCTATTAATGATGAAAATCTTCGCGACATTAACGTACAAGAGCAGTTTATTAAAGAGTACTTAACTGACTATGAAACTAGCGATGAAATGCTTGAGAGAGTCTATGAACTGAATAGAAAATACAACAAAATTATTGAAGACAACGAAGAGATATCTAGAAATGTAAACTGGAAATTAGTCAATTTTGAATTCGATAACTTATTTAATTATGGAGATAATAATAATGTTAACTTTGATGAATTGGGGGGGATTGTCGGTATTTTCGGTAAAAACTTTTCCGGCAAGAGTTCTATTGTGGATGGTGTGCTTTGGACTCTTTTTAACTCAACCTCGAAAAATGAGCGCAAGAATCTCAATGTTATTAACCAGAATAAAGACTCTTGCCGCGGTAAACTAACAATTGCTGTTGGTAACAAGACCTATACTGTTGAGAGAACAGCGCAGAAATATACTAAGAGATTAAAGGGCGAAGAAACTTCAGAAGCTAAAACCGATCTAAATTTTGAAGTATATGATATGGCCACGGATGTGGTAACATCGCTCAATGGGCTTACAAGAAACCATACGGATGCAAACATTAGAAAGCATTTTGGGACAATGGAAGACTTTTCAGTATCTTCGTTAGCATCACAACACGGTGCGTTAGCATTTATTGATGAGGGCTCCACACGACGTAAAGAAATCATAGCTAAGTTCTTGGATCTAGAAATTTTTGATAAAAAGTTTAAGCTGTCAAAAGATGATTCTGTCGATACCAAAGTTATACTTAAAAAACTTGAAGGCCGAAACTTCGATCAAGAAATTTTAGAATTAAAAGAAGAACTTAATGGCGCTCGTACATCTGTTGAGCATCACGAATCGCTTCATATTTCTTACAATAATTCTTTGGAACAATCTGAACTAGCCATGGCAGAAATAGTTAAATCAATTTCTGAAATACCTACAGAGGCAATCGATATATTTGATGTCAGGAGAGAACTACAGCAAAGTCAAAAGCAAATTAATGTATTGTCTAACAAGGTTATCGAAGAAGCTAAATTGTTAGATAAAGAAAAGGGTCGACTAGTAAAAATTAATAAGCTTTTAGGTCAATTAGATTATGATTCTCTTTTAACGCAACAAAAAGAAATTAGAGAAGCTGAAGCTGAACTAGCCAATTTAACTGTTGTGTTTGACAACGCGATTGCAAAGGAAAAACTATTGGATGATATTCCTTGTGGCACAAAATTCCAAACTTGTAAATTTATTAAAGATGCACATGTGGCAGTATCAACGTTGCCAGAAATAAAAGGACAAATTAACGAATTCGAAGGCAAACTGACCCATCTTTCACCAGCTATTGTTAGGGACCATATTGAAAAGTATACAAAATTAAATGGTAAGAAACAAGAAACCGAAGTATATATCAGAGACCTCAAGCTTTCTATTGAAAGAAACAACGGCGCCTTGGATAGACTTAATAATTTTGTATTCGAATTAAGAAATAAAGAATTAATATACGAAGGTAACAAAGAAACGATTGAGAATCTTGAGAAGTTATTAAAGGAAAAAACTGAACATGAAAAAGGCATTGCCAAATATAAAAGACAAATTGAAAACAATAGAGAACAAACGCTTGATCTTTATAAACATGTTGGCTCATATGAACAACAACTCAAAAACCTCAAAGAACAACAATCAGAACACAGCGAACTAAGAAAAGATTTTGCTGCATATGATCTGTTTATGAGGTGTATGCATTCAAACGGCATTGCCTATGATATAATTAAAAAGAAAATTCCTGTTATTAACAGTGAAATCGCTAAAGTTTTAGCTAACATTGTTGATTTTGAAGTTTTCTTTGAAACTTCTGGTAATAAATTTGATATTTTTATCAAGCACGCATCCTATGACGAGCGACCAATTGAGATGGCTTCTGGCGCTGAAAAAACAATGGCCGCCATGGCAATCCGCTTAGCGCTTTTATCTGTATCTTCGCTACCAAAGTCTGACTTATTTATCCTTGATGAACCCGGTACTGCTTTAGACGAAGAAAATATGGAGGGTTTTATTCGAATCTTGGAACTAATTAAAGTGTATTTTAAGAACGTTTTACTGATCTCACACCTTGATTCGCTCAAAGATTGTGTTGACATGCAAATCGTAATTGAAAAGAAAGCAGGATACGCAAGAGTAAATCAATAGGAGATTACAAAGTGAAAATTAGCAAGTCACAACTTAAGCAGATTATCAGAGAAGAATTAAATATTGCGATAGACGAAAGCATGCAGAAGATGATGGGGCTACCACACAAGTATACAACCCAAGATCTAATGCGTGCTGTGCAGGCACTTATCGATAACCCACAAAGCGGCACGACTGCCAAAACTGATGATGTGGTGGGTTTAATCTCCAATCACATTCGCGATAAGGGTTCTGCCGAAGAAAAGGAAGCGCTTAAGAATTTACGCGACGATTTCATGAAGTCAAGAGGACAGTTCATCAAATCGCCCGGCAGAGAATACGGTGGCACGACAAGCTACGAACGGAATCGCGCTAAGCGCGCAAAGTTTGCCGATAAAAGATCGAGTGCCTTAGAAGAAAACCTTGGTGAAGACATGTCACCCGAAGCACAACAGTTATATAAGCAAGGCCAAGAATTCTTTGGAAAACTTATTGAAATGGGCAAGAATGATCATCCCGAAGCAGGGGATATTTTAGATGCTCTGGATGAGTGGGCTTCTGAAACTAGCTTTGAGTATGTGAGAATTAAGAGTTTATA
>MDSV01163674.1_pt1 | contig 25225 bp, 24 predicted proteins | sample 810851 | NCBI WGS metagenome assembly MDSV01 (sample SAMN05326640, study PRJNA326480) | marine metagenome | isolation source: seawater | place: Atlantic Ocean: North East | collected 2012
TATTGTAAAATTATAATTAAAATGAAAAGAATATTATTAATTCTATTTATAGTGTTTTCAATTAAAGGATTTTCTCAAGATTCATTTGAAGCTAATGGTTCTCCACATTTTAAAATCTTTTGGAATTACCACAATGATTATACTGAGAATGCAACTAAAAAAAGTGCCTTTGAGCTCAAAAGAGTTTATCTGGGTTATAAATATAATTTTACTGAAAAAATGTCTGCAAAAATTACATATGATATTGGCAGTAATTCCGGAGGAAGTGAATATACAGCCTATGTAAAAATTGCTCAACTTGATTGGAAATTAAATCCAAAGCTGAAGCTTAGTCTCGGATTAATAGGTAACAAACAATTTGATGATCAGGAGGGGTTATGGGGTTACAGATATGCGTATAAGGGTTTTTTAAATGAATATAAATTTGGCGCAAGTGCTGACTTGGGTTTCAATTCTGAATTTACTGTAAGCTCTAAATTGAAAATGAATTTGTTTGTATTTAATGGAGAAGGATACAAATCTCTTCAAGATGATGACGGCTATCAAAGAATTGGGGCAAGTTTTATCTATGATTTTTCAGACAAAATTTTTGGAAAAATATATTTAGATTCACACCCTTCTAAAGATGCTAAAGCAATAACTAATAGCTCCATTTTCTTAGGTTATAAAGAAACTAATTTTAGACTGGGAGTTGAATATGGTAAAATTAAAAACGGCAGAACATATAAAAATGCAGATGATGGTCATAATAGAGATGGGTATTCAATTTTTGCCATTCAAAGTCTAAAAAACAATTTTGAAATTTATGCTCGTTACGATAGTATAGGCTCCAATATTCTTTCAGGTCAATCAAATTCTTGGAATTTTAACAATGATGGTAGTTTAATAGTTTTTGGAACACAATACGAAGCAACAAAAGGAGTAAAATTTAATTTAAATTATAGGCTATTCAGTCACGACAATTCAATTATTAATAACAAATCTGCTTTATTTTTAAATGCAGAAATCAAAATATAACATATGAGCTTATTTAACATTAATTTTACTTATAATTTTATAGATTTATCGATATTTACCAATCAATTTAACAATGATATGGACATTTATTTAATAATGATAATTGCTTTAGGTCTTCTAGCTATAGGAGATTTAGTGGTTGGAGTTAGTAATGATGCTGTAAACTTTTTAAACTCAGCTCTTGGCTCAAAAGCTCTTTCTGTAAGAAATATTATGATTCTTGCTAGTTTAGGAGTTGCAGTTGGGGCAATCTTTTCAAGTGGAATGATGGAGGTAGCTAGAAAAGGGATCTTTAATCCTGATATGTTTTTCTTTTCTGAAATCATGATCATTTTTATGGCTGTAATGATTACAGATATCCTTTTGCTTGACTTTTTTAATACACTAGGGATGCCTACATCAACAACAGTGTCCATTGTATTTGAACTTTTAGGAGCAGCTGTTGCCGTATCATTAATAAAAATATTTGCAGGCGGAGGATCCTTTGGTGATTTGGTGGAATATATAAATGTTGCAAAGGCTACTCAAATAATTTTTGGTATTGTACTCTCCGTATTTGTAGCATTTAGTATTGGTGCATTAGTTCAATATTTTGCTCGTCTTCTTCTTTCATATAATTATGAACAAAAAGCCAATTGGGTAGGATCTTTATTTGGTGGTGTTGCACTAACATCAATAACTTATTTCATATTAATGAAAGGAATAAAAGGAACTGCATATGCAAAACAAAGCTTCGAAATTTTAGATGGAGGAACAATTGCCAATTTTATGGAAACTCAGGTAATATTAATAGCCTTTGTTAGTTTTATTTTATTATCCATTATTTCTTATGTTTTAATTTCTATTTTTAAAATAAACATCTATAAAATAATTATCGGAGTTGGAACCTTCTCATTAGCTTTGGCTTTTGCTGGTAATGATTTAGTTAATTTTATTGGTGTTCCAATAGCTGCTTGGCAATCTTATGAAGCATGGAGTGTTTCAGGAATCCAAGCTACAGAATTTTCGATGGAAGTTTTAGCTACAAAGGTGCCTACCCCAACCATTCTATTATTCATGGCTGGTATGGTAATGGTAGTTACTTTATGGATCTCATCTAAAGCAAAAAAAGTAACTAAAACTGAAATTGACTTAGCAAGACAACAAGATACTAAAGAAAGATTCAATCCTAACTTTTTATCAAGAGGATTGGTTAGAATTTCAATGAATACTTCCAGCATTTTCTCAAAATTTGTTCCTGAAAAAACCAGTAAGTTTATTGAAAATCAATTTCAAAAACCTGAAATAAAATTATCGTCAAATAAATCCGTAGAGCTTCCTGCATTTGATATGATTAGAGCTGCTGTAAATATGATGGTTGCAGCTATATTAATTTCAATTGCGACTTCATTTAAGCTGCCTTTATCAACGACCTATGTAACTTTTATGGTAGCTATGGGAACATCACTTGCAGATAGAGCATGGGGAAGTGAAAGTGCAGTTTATAGGGTAGCTGGAGTTTTAAATGTAATAGCAGGATGGTTTTTTACAGCATTTATTGCCTTTACTGGATGTGGAATAATAGCATTTCTAATAAATCTTGGTGGGCCGTCAGCGATTGCTGTTTTATTATTTTTAGCATTACTTCTTTTAGCTAGAAACTATATTTCACACAGAAAAGAAACTGCTCAAATAAAGAGTGAAGATGCGTTAGATCTAGCAGAAAGCAGTTCTATACAAGGTGTTATTATTGAAAGTTCTAATAATGTCTCCAAGGCTTCTAAAAAAATTAAAAATATTTTTTCAAAATCAATAAATGGATTAGCAACCCAAGATCTAAATGGACTGAAAAAAAATAAAAAAGCAGTAAAATCTCTTTCTGAAGAAATTGATAATCTAAGAAATAACCTTTATTATTTTATTAGAAATTTAGATGATTCTACAATTAAAGGTGCAAGTAATTTTTATATAAATGTTTTAGGTTCGCTTGAAGATATTTCTCAATCATTAGAGTATATCTCCAAAATTACATTTAAGCATATCAACAATAATCACAAAGCCTTAACCTTTAATCAAATTAGAGAATTAAAAGAAATTTCTCTTCAATTAGAAACTCTATTTGATCGAGTTAAGTTTGCGTTTTCTAAAAATAATTTTGGAGAAATTGACAATATCCTTGATACAAGACAAGGAATATATGATTCTGTGAAAGAGAAAATTAATCTTCAAATTTCTAGAACAAAAGGAGAAGAATCAAGTCCAAAAAACACAACACTTTATTTTAGTATTTTAACTGAAACAAAAGACTTGATTAAAGCTACTGTTAATTTACTAGATCTATATAATGAACAATACGATTCTAAAGTAGATCCACCAAAACCAGAATAATTAATTGTTTTAGTAATAAAAAAAGCGACCCTAAGAGAGTCGCTTTTTTTATTTTTTTAAAATCAGATTACGATCCACACATCAAACAATCATCATCTTCATTCTCCTTGGATTTAGCCAGCATTTCCTTAAGCTCTTCAGGAGTTAATGGCTCTACTGGTGCAGCGGGGGCTTCTTTTGATTTAGCGCTTTCTGAAACCATAGCTTCTGAACTTACATTTTGCTTAACGGGTTCTTCCTCCTTTTTATTGTCAAGAGTAAATTTAATAGCATCCACAGCAGATTTTGTTCTTAAATAATACATCCCTGTTTTTAATCCAGACTTCCAAGCATAAAAATGCATAGATGTTAATTTAGCCATTGTTGCTCCTTCCATAAATAAATTCAAGGATTGAGATTGGTCAATGAAGTATCCTCTATGTCTAGACATATCTATAATGTCTTTCATGCTTAATTCCCAAACCGTTTTATATAACTCTTTTATTTCATTAGGGATTATATCAATTTGCTGAATAGACCCATTTGCTTTCATTAAAGCTTGCTTTAATTCTTCTGTCCAAAGACCAAGGCCAACTAAATCTTCTAGTAAATGTTTATTTACAATAATGAACTCACCACTTAATACTCTTCTTGTATAAATATTTGAAGTATATGGCTCAAAACATTCGTTATTTCCAAGAATTTGAGATGTAGATGCTGTTGGCATTGGAGCAACTAAAAGTGAATTTCTAACACCATGCTTTTTGACTTCTTTTTTCAATTCTCCCCATTTCCATCTTCCGCTTAATTCTTCATCTTTAATTCCCCACATATTATGTTGGAATTCTCCCTTAGAAACAGGGGATCCTTTGTAAGTTTTATAAGGCCCATCCTTTTTTGATTCTTCCATTGAGGCTGTCATAGCAGCAAAATAAATTGTTTCAAAAATTTCCTGATTTAGTTTCTTAGCTTCATCAGATGTAAAAGGCATTCTTAATTTTATAAACGCATCTGCTAATCCTTGGACGCCCAAACCAATAGGTCTATGCCTAAAGTTTGAATTTTCAGCTTCCGGAACAGGATAGTAATTTCTGTCTATTACTTTATTTAAATTTTTAGTAACCTGTTTAGTAACTCTAAATAATTCTTGATGATCAAAATTTTTATCCTTAACAAACATAGGCAGTGCTATGGAAGCTAAATTACATACAGCTATTTCGTCTGGAGATGTGTACTCCAAAATTTCTGTACATAGATTTGATGACTTAATCGTACCAAGATTTTTTTGATTAGATTTTCTGTTTGCAGAATCTTTATAAAGCATATAGGGAGTTCCTGTTTCAATTTGGGATTCTAAAATCTTTTCCCACAGCTCTCTTGCCCTAATAGATTTTCTTCCTTTATTTTCAGATTCATACTTCTTATATAGCTTTTCAAATTTTTCTCCATGAGAATCAGATAATCCTGGGCATTCATTTGGACACATCAATGTCCAATTACCATCCTCTTCTACTCTTTTCATAAATAAATCAGAAATCCACATAGCATAAAATAAATCTCTAGCTCTCATCTCTTCTTTACCATGATTCTTTTTTAATTCTAGAAAATCAAAAATATCAGCATGCCATGTTTCTATATAAATTGCAAAAGAGCCTTTTCTTTTTCCTCCTCCTTGATCTACATAACGAGCTGTGTCATTAAAAACTCTTAGCATTGGAACAATTCCATTAGAAGTTCCATTAGTTCCTGCAATGTATGAACCTGTAGCCCTTATGTCATGAATTGACAGCCCTATCCCCCCAGCAGACTGGGAAATCTTTGCTGTTTGCTTTAATGTATCATAAATCCCGTCAATGCTATCAGATTTTGTTGTTAATAAAAAACATGAAGACATCTGAGGTTTTGGAGTCCCAGAATTAAATAATGTTGGTGTAGCGTGTGTAAAATATTTTTTAGACATTAGATTGTAAGTCTCAATAGCTGAGTCTAAATCATCCATATGAATTCCTATTGAAACCCTCATTAGCATGTGCTGTGGTCTTTCTGCTACTTTACCATTAAGCTTCAGTAAATAAGACCTTTCTAAAGTTTTAAATCCAAAATAATCATAATTAAAATCTCTATTATATATGATTGTAGAATCTAACAGTTCTGCATTCTTTTTTATTATTTTATAAACTTCATCGGATAATAATGGAGCTTTTTTGTCTGTTCTAGGATTTATATAAGCATATAAATCCTTCATAGTTTCAGAAAAAGATTTCTTTGTGTTTTTATGTAAGTTTGACACAGAAATTCTAGCTGCTAATTTTGCATAGTCTGGATGAGTCGTAGTCATTGTTGCTGCAATTTCTGCTGCTAAATTGTCTAATTCTGAGGTGGTAACTCCGTCATAAAGCCCCTCAATAACTCTCATAGAAACCTTCACAGGATCAACCAATGCGTTTAAGCTATAACATAGCTTTCTAACCCTAGCGGTTATTTTGTCAAACATTATTGGCTCTTTATGACCGTCTCTTTTTACTACAAACATTTGTTAAGCTTTATTCTATATTATTTTTTAATGGAGAATTTATTCTCGAATATTAAAAATCTTCATCAATACTAAAATCTGCAGATTTTGTATCATTGTTTAAAACCCCTGCTTTTTGATATTCAGAAACTCTTTTTTCAAAGAAGTTTGTCTTACCTTGAAGGGATATCATGTCCATAAAATCAAATGGATTTGTTACATTATACTCTTTTTCACAGTTCAACTCTACCAATAATCTATCGGTTACAAACTCTAAATATTGAGTCATAAGTTTAGAATTCATTCCAATTAAACTAATAGGAAGTGATTCTGTTATAAACTCTCTTTCAATGTTAAGCGCATCAAGAAGAATTTCTTTAATTCTTTCTTTTGGCACTTTATTGACTAAATGTTTATTGTGAAGATGAACTGCAAAATCACAATGAACCCCTTCATCTCTAGAAATAAGTTCGTTAGAAAAAGATAGGCCTGGCATTAATCCTCTTTTCTTTAACCAAAAAATAGAACAAAATGCTCCAGAAAAAAATATTCCTTCAACGGCAGCAAATGCAATTAATCTCTCAGCAAAAGAATCAGAATCAATCCATTTTAATGCCCAATCCGCTTTCTTTTTAATGGCTGGAAATGTTTCAATAGCATTAAAAAGATTGTCTTTTTCTTTTGGATCTTTTACATAAGTATCTATTAATAATGAATATGTTTCAGAATGAATATTTTCCATCATTATTTGAAATCCATAGAAAAATTTAGCTTCTGAATATTGGACTTCATTAACAAAATTCTCTGCTAAATTTTCATTTACTATTCCATCTGATGCTGCAAAAAAAGCTAAAATATGTTTAATAAAATATCTTTCATCATCAGACAATTTAGATTTCCAATCATTAAGATCTTCGCTAAGGTCAATCTCCTCAGCAGTCCAAAAACTAGCTTCACATTTCTTATACCATTCCCAAAGATCATGGTGTTCAATTGGAAAAATTACAAATCTGTTTTTGTTTTCTTGTAAAATTGGTTCAATAGCTGACATATGAATTAAAGTATTATTTTAAAAAATTTCAAGTAATTATTTTTTGGATATTGTCCTTGACAAAGATTCTAAATTGTTTCCAAAAATAAAAGCAGTAATTATTCACAAAGTGCATTAGTTCTTAACAATTTTGATTTAAAAAAATTTTTGTATTTTATAAATTCCTGAAAATTAACAATTTATCTTTTTTGCTATTTTGGATCAATCTAAATAACTTTTTTAACTAATTTTTTTTAATTCTTTAGAAACTTTTTCAAGCTCTAAATACCACGATATCCCAAACCTTCTAATCAAAGCATCCTTAACAAATTGATAGATTGGTTTCTTTAAAATTTTTCCTAATTCACAAGCATCTGAACAAATATTCCATTTGTGATAATTTACAGCAGTAAAGCTTGAATATTTTTTTACTCTAATTGGATAAAGGTGACAAGAAATAGGTTTTTTTAAATTTATTTTACCTTCATCATAGGCTTTTTCTATTCCACATTCTAATGTCCCATTTGAATTATAACTTACATAAACACATTCTTTTCCATTAATAATGGGAGTCTCCAAATTACCATCTTTATCATAAACATATTTGCCTTTTTGCTGAATAACTTTTTTTGCTTTATTAGAAATATAGGGAGATATTTTTTCAAATTCCCTTTCTAAAACTTCTGCTTCATTTTTTTCAAGTGGTGCACCACTATTTCCCTCAATGCAACAAGCTCCTTTACAAGCAGATAAATTACAATGAAAATTATTTTCAATTATTTCCTCAGAAATCAAAGTTTTTCCAATCTTAAACATAGAATGAAAGTAATAAATAATAATCTATATTCTATTAATATAAATTATCTTTACAATGAAATAAAAAATGGAAATGTGGATTTAAATTTTAAAGAAATTTTTGCTGCTTTTATGATTTTGTTTGCTGTAATTGATATAGTGGGAAATGTTCCTATTATTATTGATTTAAGAAAAAAAGTTGGCCATATTCAAAGCGGAAAAGCATCTTTAATTGCTGGTATTATTATGATTTGTTTTCTTTTTATAGGAGAGAATATCTTGTCTTTAATAGGAATTGATGTAAATTCATTTGCTGTTGCTGGCTCGTTTGTTCTTTTTTTTATAGCACTTGAAATGATTTTGGGAGTTTCAATTTATAAAGATGATGAAAATACTCATTTGACAGCTTCCGTATTTCCTTTAGCATTCCCTTTGATTGCTGGTCCAGGAAGTTTAACAACTTTACTTTCAATTAAATCGGAATATTCAACCCAAAATATTATTATAGCAATTATAATTAATGTTATACTTATTTTTTTAGTTTTGAAATCATCTAAGCAAGTAGAAAAGATGTTAGGGCAAAATGGAATTCAAATTATTAGAAAAGTTTTTGGAGTTGTTTTACTAGCTATTGCTGTCAAATTATTTACAACTAATATTCAAGGATTATTTATTTAAAATGAGAAATTATTTTTTTATTGCACTTGCTTTAATCTTTTTAGGTATTAATATTTATCATCTTGATTTTGAAAATTTTTTTAGTGAAGATGGGAAAATAGCATTAATTGGAGTAGTCGCATGTTTAATAGCAATAGTTCTTTTATTAATATTAGTTTATTCTAATAAAATAAATAACAAATTAAAAGAAAAGGACTAAAGCCTGTCAATATGGGTAATTTTTAATCCAGCTTTTTTTAAAAATTTTATTCCCGACTCATCTTTATATGCTTTGTGATAAACAAGTCTTTTGATTCCTGATTGAAAAATAAGTTTGCTGCATTCCTTACATGGAGATAAGGTTATATATAAAGTAGCGCCTTCACTAGACTGTGTTGAAGCAGAAACTTTCATAATTGCATTTGCCTCTGCATGTAATACATACCATTTAGTATAGTTATTTTCATCTTCACATGCATTATCAAATCCTGTTGGAGTGCCATTATATCCATCAGAAATAATCATTCCATTTTTAACAATTAAGGCTCCTACTTGTCTTCTTTTACAATGGGATAATTTAGCCCATTCTAAAGCCATTTTCAAATAAGCAACATCATACTTTTTTTGCTTTATTTCAGTCATATTTTATATCAAATTTAATATCATGTTCAGCCCAAACCCCACAATTATTGCAGATCCAATCCTTATATAGGAAGATAATTTATAATTGAGCAATTTAACAACAAGTAAATTAATAAGCAAGATCACCAATACTATTATTAGTTGAGAAAATTCAACTCCAAAAGCAAAGCCAACTAAAGGTTCTATTTTCGATTCCAAAGGAAAAGATATCTGATTAAAATAATTTCCAAATCCAAATCCATGAATTAATCCAAAAAATAATGAAATAATAAACCCAGAAATTTTATAAAAATTCTTTTGGCCAGTATTTAAAATATTATTGATTGCTGTTATTACAATAGTTATAGGGATTAATATCTCTATAATATTTACAGGGGGTCTAAATATTTCATAGGCTGAAAAGATTAATGAAAATGTATGGCCCAAAGTAAAAAAAGTAACAATCCAAAAAACTGTTTTGAACTGCTTAAAAGAGAATGGAATAGTTAAAGCAATTAAAAAAAGAAGGTGATCATAAGCTTTCCAGTCTAAAACATGAAACAAGCCTAATTCAAAATAAAAAAGCAAATCATACATCTTAAAATATTTATAAATTAAATTTACTAAAACTGTTTTTTAAAAGCCCCGTTCTGCTTTAATTGTTTCATATGCCATCTGAATTTTTTGAAATTTGTCTTGAGCAGCTTTAACATATGCATCTCCCAAGTGTTGAACTTTATCTGGGTGATGTTTTTTTGCTAGTTCCCGATATGCACTTTTTATCTTCTGATCTGAATCTGATTTTTGAACCTCCAGTATCTTGTAAGCTCCCCCTACTTGATCAACAAACATTGCTTTAATACTTTCAAAATCCGCATTAGAAATTTTTAATAGATTCGAAAATTCTAAAAGTTTTTTTAATTCTGGTGAAGAGACATTTCCATCTGCTTTTGCAATACCAAACAAAAAATGTATTACTTGTAATCTACTTCCATAATTTAAAACAACATTAAATAGATTAAAAATTTTTTCAGTAGAAATTACCTTTTTATTAAGATTATCATTAAAAATTTTAAATGTTGCGTTTGCCCTATCTTTTCCATATGCGGAGACAAAATAATTTCTGACATAATCCAATTCTTGCTTAGATACCCTGCCATCTGCTTTAATAAGTAACGATGCTAGTGCTAATAGATTTAATTCAAAATCTTGAGACGAAATTCTATTAAAACTTTTTTTATTTAAGTTATTATTTTCTATTAATCCGCCAATAACATATCCCAAAATAGCACCGGGCAATCTCCAAAATGCATAACCTAAAAGAGCTAGTATCCACCTAGACATAAGTAAAATTATTTTGACAAATTTAATTAAGTTGATTTTAACCTCAGCAATTTTAATTAGAACTTTATTATCTTTACTTATTAATAATATTTTATGTATCCATTTGAAATTGTTAAACCTATGAAAGATCAGCTTACTTCTGCTGGCTTTAAAGATTTAACCACTGCAGAAGAAGTAAGTAAAAATATTACGAGTAGTAAAACGGCTGTAGTAATAGTTAATTCTGTTTGTGGATGTGCAGCAGCAAATGCTCGTCCTGGAGTTATTCAGTCGTTAAGTAATGATAAAATTCCTGGTGAATTACTAACTGTTTTTGCTGGTTTTGATAAAGAAGCAACAGAAGCTGCTAGATCGCTAATGATTCCTTTTCCACCTTCTTCACCATGCATTGCTCTTTTTAAAAAGGGTGAACTTGTTCATATGTTAGAAAGACATCATATAGAGGGTAGATCTTCAGAGATAATTAGCGAAAATCTCAAACAAGCATATAATGAATATTGTTAAAATTTAATCTGATAGATTACTTTTATAAACTGGGAAAATTATTTTAAAAGCTGTTCCATTATCTATTTTAGATGTGAACGAAATTTTTCCTCCATATGAATTTACAAGGTTTTTTACCATCCCTAATCCAAGACCCATTCCGCTAGTTTTTGTTGTGAATTTTGGTTCAAAAATTTTGTTTTTTAATTCCTTAGAAATTCCAACCCCATTGTCTTTAATGAAAATTATTACATTTTTATTTTTTAACTCTATGTTTACATCAATTGATGGATCTTCTAAATGAGCACAAGCTTCAACAGCATTCTTAACTAAGTTTGTAATTATTCTGATCATTTGAGTTCTATCAATATTTACTTGAAGATCTTTGTGATCTGAATTAAAAGTTATATGCTTTTGTTTGAATATTTTTAAAGCAAGTCTGGTAATTTCAATGATATTTATTTTTTCTCCTTCTTGTGCTGGCATTTCTGCAAAATTTGAAAAAGCAGATGCAATGGTACTCATGGTATCAATTTGTTGAATTAAAGTCTTAATAAACTCATCTAATTTGCTATCAACTTTTGGGTCTTTTGAATCAAAATTCTTTTGAAAACTTTGCACACTTAATCTCATTGGGGTTAAGGGATTTTTAATTTCATGTGCTACTTGTTTTGCCATTTCTCTCCAAGCTTGCTCTTTATTAGATTTTGAAAGTTTTTTTACACTTTCATTTAATTTTTCAACCATTTTATTATAGGACTCCACTAAAATATTTACCTCTTTTGTTCTAGCGTTTATTTCAATTTTTGTATTTGTTTTATCTAATCTTGTTTGTTTTATTTTTTTTCCAATTTCAGAAAGTGATTTTGTAATATATATTGAAATCCCGTATGAAAAAAGAATTGCAATAATCAATAAAAAAATGTATACCCCAATTAAAGTATACAGAAAAGAATCAAGCTCATAAGTATTCAAAGTATCATCATCGTAATAAGGTAAATTTAAAATCCATACAGGATTAGACAAATTGTCGGTAATAAATGAATAGGATGACCTGTACTGTATCCCATTAATTAAATTTTTTTCTATAATATTTTCATTCTTATTATTATTTAATTTGTATAAAATATTCTGATCAATTTTTTTGAGTACTGTATCTATTAAAGTAGTATTTAACAGTCTTCCATTAAGTTCATAAATACTAAAGTCAACATTTTGAACATCGGCAATTTCAAATATTTTTTCATTAAAAATTGAATCTAATTTTTGCTTATTAAAATCATTGTTTTTCTCTTGAAAAATATATGAAATGCTTCTTTGTAATTGGGTTTTTTTTCTCTCCAAACGCTGCTCATGATATTTATTTGATTGATTTGTAAACTGAGGAATAGTTATCCAAGCTATTGCCGAAAAAGCAATTATTAATAATGAAGTCATCATTATAAAAATTCTAAAACGAATTGATATTTGTCGTTTATAACTGAATTTTTTAAGCATTTTTATTTCTTATTAACTTATATAATTTTATCAAACCTAGAATAACTAATGTAAAACAAAATAAAGATATTAAAGAGTAAATCCAATGGATACTGTTTTTTAATGTTACTATAAAAACAATCGAAAATAAAACCAAAGTTGGAACTTCATTCCATATTCGCATAAAAAATGAGGAATAATTAATTGTCTCATTTCTTAATTCTTTTTGGATTAAATGAGTTTTGAAATGAAATAAAAATAATATTAAAACAAAGCACAGTTTAACAATCATCCATTTTTGATTAATTAACTCTGGAACTAGTATCAATAGCCATGATCCAAAAAAAACAGTTAATATTAATGAAGGCCAGGTAATAATATACCAGAGCCTATATATCATTATTTTAAATTGGTTTATCAATATTGTACGATCTGGTTCTTTTTTTTGAGAGGCTTCAATAAAATAAATAAATAATCTTGGTGTGTAAAACAGGCCAGCGAACCAAGTAATTACAAATATGATGTGTAAAGATTTTATGTAATTATAATATTCCAATATCGATTTTAATTTATAAAACTTTCCATTCTTCTATCCATTTACTTAAAACCTCTACCCATTCAATATCATCATTTAAACAAGGAATAACATGAAGTTCTTTTCCTCCTTTTTCAATAAAATCTTCCCTTGCTTCCATTGCAATCTCTTCAAGTGTTTCTAAACAATCTGATACAAAAGCTGGTGTTACTATTGCCATTTTTTTGGTTCCTGATTTTGCAAAATTTTCAACTACACTATCTGTGTAGGGTTTAAGCCATGGCTGACCAGCAAGTCTTGATTGAAAAGATGTTGAATAAGTCCCTTCTTTTAATTTAAGTAATTCTACTACTTGTTTAGTAGTTTCATAGCATTGGTGTCTATAACAAAACTCATGAGCTGGAGAAGAAATAGAACAACAACTAGCATCAATCTTGCAATGAGAATTTGTAATATCTGTTTTCCTAATATGCCTTTCTGGAATTCCATGGTAAGAGAATAAAAGATGTTCCCATTCCCTGTTTTTTAAATATTTTTTTATTGAATTAGATAATACCTCAATATAATCCGTACGATTATAAAATGCGGGGAGGTTTGTAAATTTAATGTGGGGGAACTTTTCTTTTCTAATTTTTTCAGCTAAGACTAAGATAGTTTCTGTTGAAGCCATTGCATGCTGAGGATATAAAGGAATTAATAAAATTTCGTTGATTCCTTTTTCTGATAATTCCTCCATTCCACTTTCAATTGATGGATTGCCATATCGCATTGCAAGTGATATTGGAACAGTAATCATTTTATCAATTTTTTTTAATAGTCTTTTAGATAATACTATTAATGGAGATCCCTCATCCCACCATATTTTTTTATATGCTTTGGCTGATCTACTTGGACGTGTGTTTAAAATAATCCCTTTTACTAATAAAGTTCTTAACCATAATGGTTCATCTATAACTCTTTCATCCATTAGAAATTGTCCTAAATATTTTTTTACATCTTTTTTCTCAGGACTATCAGGTGATCCTAAATTTATAAGTAAAGCTCCTTTCATAGATTATAATGACATTAAATATTTTTTTGGAGTTGTACCAAACTTTTTTTTAAAAGCATTAATAAAATGAGTGGCTGTACTGTAGCCCACTTTTAATGCAACTTCATTTACATTATAATTCCCTGAAGACAATAATCTTTTTGAAACCTGCATTTTATAATCCAGAAGAAAAACAAAAACCGATGATCCATAAACTTGTTTAAATCCTTCCTTTAATTTTTTTAAGCTTATCTCAACTTCTTGTGCAAGGGCTATTAATGTTGGAGGCTCTGTCATTCTAGAAATTATGATATCTTTTGCTAATCTTATTTTCTTTATGTTCTTATCATCAACTAAAAAAGGGCATTGATCGACATCCATATCATTATTTTTGTTAAAATATAGACTCATTAATTCAAAAACTTTTGCTTTTAAATAAAGTTTATATATACTTTCATGTAAAGATTGTTGAACCATTTGATTAAGAACTACAGAGAGCATGGGCCCTAATTTTTTTTCTTTATAAAACTTATTATCAATATTTTCTTGATTTAAAAATGAAATTTGATCAGCCTGTTTTGAAAATAAACTATGGAATTTTTTAATAGAAATTAAAATTGATACAACAACGCTATTTGGACTAAGAAATGCATTGATTGGCAATTCTTGAGTTGGATTATATAATAAAATAGAGTTATCATATTCAACGGGGAAAGAATAGTTCCCATTATTAAAATAGAACTTTGATGATCCTTTCATGCAAAAATGAAATTGAATATGTTTTTTATCAATCTCATAATCAAATACTAAATCCTCCTCAAAATCATTTAATAGTTTTAAGACAATAATTCCGTCATCAACAATAAAATCCTGAGTGGAACCTTTGGCGATACTTTTTTGATTAAGCATTATATATTAATTTATTTAGAACAGTTCTAAATAATTTTAAGTAAATTTTTAAAATAGATCAGTAAAACTATAAATTTATTGCCAAATTACAATATATATTTTTTAAAATTCTTCAATAGTTATTTAAAGAACTTATAGAGTTATTTTTTCTATCTATAGGTCCTTATTTTTGAAAAATTAAAATATCTGTTAATAACTTGAAAATAAATTCTCTCCACATAATTGGAGTAAGTTATAAAAATGCATCTGCATTTTTAAGAGGCAAATATAGCTTAGATATTGAAAGCTCAAAAAAACTTTTACTTGAAGCAAAACAAATAGGCATTGAGTCTATTGTTGTAAACTCTACATGTAACAGAGTTGAAATTTATGCTCTTGTAAATGATCCTCAAATAATAATTCAACTTCTTTGTAAGTATTCATTTGGAAACCAAGCAGATTTTAAATCTTTTGGATATATCATAAAACACAACGATGCAATTAATCATATTTTTAGGGTCGGCACTGGACTTGATAGTCAAATTCTAGGAGATTTCGAAATTATTGCACAAATGAGAAAAAGTTTTAAAATCTCTAAATCGGAAAATTTAATAAATCCTTATTTTGATAGGCTATTTAGTTCTGTAATGCAAGCAAGTAAAAGAATTAAAAATGAAACCAAGCTCTCCTCTGGAGCAACATCTGTTTCTTTTGCTGCAGTTCGATATATTTTAGATAATGTACCCAATTTAAAAAATAAAAAAATACTTCTATTTGGAGTTGGAAAGATTGGAAGAAATACTTGTGAAAATTTAGTTAAACATACCTCTAATAAACAAATAACGTTAATCAATAGAACTAAGGAAAAAGCAAGAAAGATCGCGGGTAAATTCAAGCTCATTGTAAAAAACATTTCTGAAATTAATACTGAAATTACAAATACTGATATATTAATCGTAGCTACTTCATCACAACATCCAACTATTACTAAAGAAAATATTTCTCTTAACAAAAAACTTTTAATATTGGACCTTTCTGTGCCAAAAAATGTTGATGAAAAGCTAAAACTAAATCAAAATATTGATCTTTTAGATTTAGATTATTTATCTACAATAACTGACAATAATTTAAAGAAAAGAAAAGAACAAATTCCAAAGGCTGAATTAATTATAAATGACATAAAGAAAGACTTTAATGATTGGGTTGAAACTAGAAAATATGCACCAACAGTAAATGCTTTAAAAACTAAACTAAAAAAAATACAAGACAAAAAAATAACAACTCTAAAAAAGAAATCGTCTAGTTTTAGCGAAGAAAATGTATTAGAAATTGGTGAATATTTAATACAAAAAATAACTAACCAAATTGCTAATCATTTGAAAGAGAGTAATGAGTTCGAAGAGGAATTGAAGTCTATAAGAAACATTTTTCAACTAGACTCAAATGAATGATGCTATTAAAATAGGTACACGAGATAGTAAATTGGCTTTATGGCAAGCAAACTCTGTTAAAAAAGAATTTGAAAAATTAAGTATTCCTGTTAAAATAATTAAAATTAAATCTGATGGTGATATAAATCAAATTACTCCATTATATGAATTTGGTGTTATTGGAGTATTTACAAAAAACTTAGACTCTGCCTTGCTTAATAATGATATAGATGTAGCTGTACATAGTTTAAAAGACGTCCCTATAAAACCAGCAAAAGGTTTAGAAATTAAATGTGTTTTAAAAAGAGGCAATCCAAAAGATGTTCTATTGCTGAGAAATAATAGCATTAACTACTTAAATAAATTAACTATAGCCACAAGTAGTATAAGGAGGAAATGTCAATGGCTATATAAATATCCAAAAGATAATATCAAAGTCTTAAGAGGGAATGTAGACACAAGAATAAAAAAATTAAGAAATAGTAATTGGGATGGGGCAATTTTTGCAAAAGCAGGAATTGACAGATTAGGAATAGACACAAATAAAATGATAATATTAGATTGGATGGTACCTTCTGCAGCTCAAGGAACAATTGCTATTGCATCTAGAAGGAAAGATAAAAAATTAATCAACATTTTAGAAAAAATAAATTGTCAAGATACAATGCACTTAGTAAATCAAGAAAGAAAATTTTTAAAACTAATGGGGGGGGGGTGCTCAATGCCAATTTCAGTTCAAGCAACATATTCAAAGAACTCGGTAATAATTAAAACAAATATCTGTTCATTAGATTATCAAAAATCATTAACTAAAATAGGTACATATGCTAGAACGGATGTCGATGCAGGATTAAAAATTTATAAGGAAAATATAACGGGAGGCAGTAAAGAAATAATATAATAGATGAAAAAGATAAATATTTTATCAACCATTCAGCTTGACAAATCAAGTAGGAAATTATTTGAAAAAAATAATATAGAACTAATTGAACATCAATTTATAAACACTTCAAGTATAAACTTTGAATTACCAGTTCATAATGGGAGCTGGATTTTTACAAGTAAAAATGCAGTTAAAGCAGTTTATTCGTCAAAAGAAAAAATAAAATGTGATAAAATGCCGCATTATTGTGTAGGGCAAAATACAAAAGAACTTTTATTAAAAAATGGTCAAAAAGTAATAAAAAATGCCAAAAATTCTAATAAATTGGCAATTTTTATACAAAAAAATGCAAAAACTGAGCATTTTATTTTTTGTAGAGGATCTATAAAAAATATGATTTTTAGTGAATTTTTTCAAAAAAATAAAATACTCCTTACTGAAATTCCTGTTTATGAGACTTTCCTTACTCCAAAGGATTTTAACATAACGTTTGACGGAATAATGTTTTTTAGCCCTAGTGCAATAGAAAGCTTTAATAAAAAAAATACCATTGGAGATGCAATATGTTTTTGTATTGGAAAAACTACTTCTTTATATGCAAAGAAATTTTCGAAAAAAATTATTTCCAATGACACCCCTACAATTAAAAATGTTGTAAATCAAACTATTAATTATTTTAAAAATGAATAAACTCAAAAACGACTTATTTTTAAGAGCTCTAAAAGGAGAAAATGTTAAAAGACCCCCTGTATGGGTAATGAGACAAGCTGGGAGATATTTACCTGATTTTATGGTTCTTAAAAATAAGTACGATTTTTTTACAAGATGTCAAACCCCCGAATTAGCTACAAAGATCACAATGATGCCAATAGATCAAATTGGTTTTGATGCTGCAATTATTTTTAGTGATATTCTTGTAGTTCCTCAGGCTATGGGAATTAAAGTTGAAATGAAGCCTAATTTTGGGCCTTTCATAGAATCCCCCATCAAAAATAATTCTGATATTGAAAAACTTGATATATTAAATGTAGAAGAAAGAACAGACTATGTTTTTGAGGCTATAAAAATGACTAAACAAGCCTTAAATAATTCCATACCTTTAATTGGGTTTGCAGGTTCTCCATGGACAATATTGTGTTATATTGTTCAAGGGAGTGGTTCTAAAAATTTTAATACAGTTAAAAATTTCTGCTTTAAAAATCCTGAATTAGCCCATTTATTGCTTAAAAAAATTACTAAGGCAACCATAAGCTATCTAAGTAAAAAAATCAAATCTGGGGTTGACGTTGTTCAATTGTTTGATTCTTGGGGAGGTGTTCTTTCGCATTCTGATTATCAAATTTTTTCATTTCCTTATATAAAGGAAATAATTGATGCATTAGACCAATCTATTCCAAAAATTATATATGCTAAAGGTTGTTGGCATTCCCTAACAAACTATTCAAAAATTGGCGTATCAGCAATTGGAATTGACTGGAGTTGTTCAGCAAGAAATGCAAGATATCTTACTGGAAATCGTGTTAGTCTTCAAGGAAATTTTGATCCTAGTAGATTATTTTCCTCAAAAGAAGAAATTAAAACCCTAACCATTCAAATGTTAAATGAATTTGGAAAGGAGAAATACATCGCTAATCTTGGTCATGGAATTTTGCCCGAAACACCTGTTGAAAATGTCAAGACTTTTGTAAGTACTGTTAAAGAATTTTATTAAATGAAAAAAAACTTTTCAACATATATTGATAAATTACAGTCTATAATTTCAACTCAAATTAAAAATTTAGATAACAAAGCTAAATTTAAAATTGATAACTGGAAAAGAAAAAGTGGTGGAGGAGGATTAACAATGGCAATTGAAAACGGAAATGTTTTTGAAAAAGGGGGCGTTAATATTTCTAAAGTTTTTGGGACTCTGCCTAAGTCTATGACAAAACTTTTAAATACAAATAGTTCAGATTTTTTTGCATGCGGAATAAGTCTAGTTTTACATCCTAAAAACCCAATGGTTCCAACATTTCACGCTAATTTGAGATACTTTGAATTATATGAAAACAATAAATTAAAAGATAGTTGGTTTGGTGGAGGGCTAGACCTTACCCCTTATTATATTTTTGAAGATGATATTATTTTTTTTCACAATAATTGTAAAATAATATGTGATAAATTTAATTCAAACTATTATCAAAATTTTAAAAAAAAATGTGATGCTTATTTTTGGAATGAGCATAGGAACGAAGCAAGAGGTGTGGGAGGATTGTTTTTTGATTATTGTAGAGAAACTAATGAAAATACAATTGAAAACTGGTTTTCTTTTATTACAGAATTAGGCAATAATTTAATGGATATTTACCTTCCAATTGTAACCAAAAGAAAAGATATGAACTACAATGATCAAAACATAGATTGGCAACAAATTAGAAGAGGCAGATATGTTGAGTTTAATCTTATTCATGATAAAGGGACGCTTTTTGGCATAAAAACAAAAGGGAGAATTGAAAGTATCATGATTAGTATGCCTCCAAAAGCAAAGTGGTCTTACAATTTAACTCCAAAAAAAGGATCAAAAGAGGAAAAATTAATAGAAATTTTAAGGACTCCAAAAGACTGGATATAAACTAATTATTATGTACCCACTAAATAGAAATAGAAGACTTAGATCAAAAGAATCTTTAAGAAATTTAATTAGAGAATCTTCTTTACACCCGAATGATTTTATTGCACCACTTTTTGTGACGGAAGGTTCTAAAATTAAGGAAGAAATTTCATCTATGCCAAACTATTACAGGTTAAGTTTGGATAACTTAAAAAAAGAAATAAAAACTCTTTGGTCTATTGGAGTCCAAGCAGTATTAATATTTGTAAAAGTTTCTGATGAATTTAAAGACAATATTGGAACTGAGGCTGTTAATAGAAATGGGTTAATGCAAAGAGCAATTAAAGAAATTAAAAATTGTGTTCCCGAAATTACTATAATTAGTGACATTGCCCTAGATCCATATTCAATCTATGGCCATGATGGTATTGTAAAAAATAATCGAATTTTAAATGATGAAACTAATGATGTGCTCTGTGAAATGGCCTTGTCTCATGCTGAAGCTGGAGTTGATATAGTCGCGCCAAGCGACATGATGGATGGTAGGGTCTTGTCCATTAGAAAAGCATTAGAAAAAAATAATTTTGATAATACTGCTATAATGAGCTATGGAGCAAAATATGCTTCTTCTTTTTATGGTCCTTTTAGAAATGCTCTTGAGTCTAATCCTGGTTTTGGAGATAAAAAAACATATCAAATGGATTTTGCAAACAGAAAAGAGGCTATTATTGAGATAGGTGCAGATATTGAAGAAGGGGCTGATATAATAATGATTAAACCTGGAATAGCATATCTAGACATTGTATATGAAATAAAAAATTCTTTTAATATTCCATTAGCAGTTTATCAAGTTAGTGGAGAATATGCAATGGTAAAAGCAGCCTCAAAGATGGGATATCTTGACCATAATAAAATAATGATGGAGCAACTAATTTCTATAAAAAGAGCTGGAGCAAATATGATCGCTTCTTACTTTGCAAAAGATGCTATTAAATTAATCTCTTAATTTTTTAATAAATTAGTGCTGAATGAAAAAAAAGATACTTTCTGTAATTTCTTTAATTCTGCTTTTTTTATGCTTTCAGTTTAGCTCTGAATTATTTTATTTATCAGAACTTGCAAGCACAATCTATAAAATTCAAAGGACAGAAGCAGATATTACTGATTACCAATATTTTGATAATATTGAAATTCCTAAAAGTAAAAATCCTAAGGCTTGGGCAATCCACAAAAATTATAATAAAACTTTAATGACTAATAATTTAAAAATTCTTCATGAAGAATTTGGGACGGTTGCTTTTTTAATTATAAAAAATGATTCTATATGGCATGAGAAATATTACAGTGGTTACAACAAAGATTCGTATAGCAATTCTTTTTCTATGTCAAAAAGCATAGTATCTGCTATAATGGGGAAGGCTATTCAAGAAGGTTATTTTAAAAGTTTAGACGATAAAATTAGTTCATTTATTGAAGGATACGATCAAGGCTATGCTTCAAAGCTTACAATTGGTGATTTGTCTAGTATGTCTTCAGGAATGAAATGGACAGAAAATTATACTAATATTTTTGGAGTTACTGCCAGAGCATATGTTGGAAGTGATTTAAATAAACTAATTCTTTCAAGACCAATAATTAAAGAGCCTGGAAAATCCTTTGAGTATTTAAGCTCTGATACTCAACTTTTAGCAATGACCATTGAAAAAGCTACTGAAAAAAAAATATCTGACTTAGTTTATGATTGGTTTTGGAACCCTATGGGAGCAGAAAATAATGCTTTATGGCAAATTGATAATATTAAAACTAATAATGAAAAGGCTTATTGTTGTTTTAATTCTAATGCAAGAGATTTTGCTAGATTTGGAAAGCTATATAAAGATAATGGCTATTGGTACAATGAAAAATTATTGGACTCCAATTTTATAAAAAAATCTATAACTAATAGATTTGAAGCTAGCCCTGAATATGGTTATGGATTTTGGCTGGGAGAATTTAAAGAAACGAAGTTTTTTAGTATGAGGGGTCATTTAGGCCAATACGTTATTGTTTTTCCAAAAGAAAATATAATTCTTGTTCGTCTTGGGAAAACTCATGATAAAAAATCTGAAAATGAAACCTTTAGTAAAGACTTTTATGATTATATAATAGAAGCTTTTAAAATGTTAAATACTTGATTTTGAAGGAATCTAACTTGTTGTCAGTTAAAAAACTTAGTCTTACTATTTCAGAATTTCAAATTTTAAAAAATATTTCTTTTGAATTAAAAAAAAATGAAATCCTAGGGTTTGTTGGAGAATCTGGTAGCGGAAAATCTCTGACTGCTTTTTCAATTATTAATCTTTTCAGTTCAAAAAAAATTAAAAAAAGTGGAAAGATTTTTTTTAATGGTAAAAGAATAGATTCTTTAAAAAATAAAGATTATGAAAAAATAAGAGGCTCTAAAATATCTATGATTTTTCAAGAACCTATGAGTTCATTAAATCCTACTATGAAATGTGGTAAGCAAGTATTAGAAATAATTCTAAAACATACTAGATTAAAAAATACAAGTGCAAAAAAACATGTTTTAGATTTACTTAAAATGGTAAAATTAAATAACTCTGAAATTGTTTATAATAAATATCCCCATGAACTTAGCGGAGGTCAACAACAAAGGATAATGATCGCAATAGCAATTGCATGTAATCCCCAAATACTAATTGCAGATGAACCTACAACATCACTTGATGGTATAGTAAAGAAAGAAATTATTACACTTCTAAAAGAGATTCAAGAAAAAACAAAAATGGGTATAATATTTGTTTCTCATGATCTTAGTTTAGTTTCTAAAATTGCCGATAAAATCATTGTCCTAAATAGAGGTGCTATTGTTGAATTTGGTGATAGCAAACAAATTTTTAAAACTCCTAAACATATATATACTAAAATGCTTTTAAGTGCTTGTCCTCCAAAAAAAAGAAGACCAAAAAGATTGCCTGATTATGAAAACAGATTAGAAAAACAGCCTTTAATATCAAAAAAAGAAAGAGAAGAAAAACACAAAAAAATATATAGCAAAGATCCTTTATTAAAAGTAAAAAATTTACATTTTGCTTATGAAAAAAAATTGATTTTAAACAATATTAGTTTTAATTTATTTGAAGGGGAGACGCTAGGTTTAATTGGAGAGTCGGCTTCTGGCAAATCAACTATTGCGAAATCTATTCTAAATCTAAATAATTTTCAAAAGGGGGAAATTTTATTTAATAATATTAATATTAAAAAACACCCCACAAAAGATTTTAGAAAAAATATTCAACTTGTATTTCAGGATCCTTTTTCTTCACTAAACTCTCAAAACACTATTGGCTTTTCAATAATGGAGCCTATGATAGCACATAATCTTTATAAAGATAAAGATCAGAGAATTATTAAAGTATATGAACTTTTAGATCATGTTGGGTTAAAGAAAGTTGATTTTTCAAAATACCCAAGTCAGTTTTCAGGTGGACAAAGACAAAGAATAGTTATTGCTAGAGCTTTAGCATTGAATCCTAAAATTATTATTTGTGATGAATCTGTTTCTGCATTAGATGTTTCAGTTCAAGCACAGGTTTTAAACCTACTTAACTCTCTTAAGGAAAAGTTTTCTTTTACTTTTTTATTTATTTCCCATGATTTGTCCGTCATTAAATATATGTCTGATAGAGTAATTATTCTTAATAATGGGAAAATTGAAGAAAATGGAGAAACTGATAAAGTATTCAATTTTCCAACTATGCCTTACACTAAGCAATTATTAAAAGCTAACGACTACTAATATTGAGTATACTTTAAAGTAATTATCTTTGATGAATTATAATCAAATATGGATATTAAATTATTCTTTTCTGGATTTTTTAAATTATACTTCTATTGGGAATTAATTGTAATTATTAGTATCATTGCTGTTACTACGAATTCTTTAATAGGAGTGTTTTGTAAGAGATCCTTTCAAAACTTTGATCTTAGAATTACCTTGTTCTCTTTAATATTTAATTATATTTTTTTAATTATCGGTGTATTTATTTTTGTTTCTAATGCTTTGTTACTTTATACAGACTCTAATAATGAGTCAATTATTGAGCAATCTCATTTTCTATTTTATATACAAAATCATCTATTAAATTTAATAGCTGTTCTGATTCTAACTATAGGCTGGTCATTACATAAACGATCAAAAATTAGCTTAAAAAAATTTTTAAGAATTTTAGGATTTTATTTATTTGGATTTATTATTATTGCGGGAAAATTTATTTTTATTAGATAAAAAACACCCTCAAGTTTGAGGGTGTTTAATAAAACCAAAACTATAATATGAAACTTTAAGTGATATAAAATTAAATTATTGTTCTATTTTTAAATCCCAAATTTTTGTTAATCTTTTTATTATGAAAAACTCATATGGAATATTAGGAGGAGGAAGCTGGGGAACAGCTCTAATTAAAATTTTATCTGAAAAATCTGACTCTATAAATTGGTATGTAAGAAATCCCGAAAATGTTGAACATATTAAAAATTTTCATAGAAATCCTAATTACCTAAGGTCTGTAGCTCTTAATACTAAAAAAATTAAAGTTAGTTCCTCTATTGAAGAAGTGGTAATAAATTCAAGCGTAATAATCTTAGCAATTCCATCACCATTTTTAGACTTGGAATTAGATAAAATAAAAACATTAATAAATAAGAAAATTATTTTTTCTGCTTTGAAAGGAGTCGTTCCAGAATCACACTTAATAGTAAGTGAACATCTTAATAAAATTTATAACATTCCTTTAACAAAAATAGGAATTATCTCTGGCCCATGTCATGCTGAAGAAGTTGCTCTTGAAAAACTATCTTACCTTACTGTTGGATGTAAAAACACTAAAATAGGGGAATCGATGAGGAATTCTTTAAAGAACTCTTATATTAAAGCTAAATTATCAAAAGATAGTATGGGTGTTGAATATGCTGCAATGTTAAAAAATATATATGCATTAGTTACAGGTATTTCACACGGTCTGGGTTATGGCGACAACTTTCAAAGCGTTTTAATAAGTAGTTCTGTAAGAGAAATGAAAGATTTTATAAGAACTATCTATAAAGTGAAAAGAGATATAAATGATTCCGAATATTTGGGGGACTTACTCGTAACATCATATTCTATATTTAGTCGAAATAGAACTTTGGGAAATATGATTGGAAAAGGATATTCATTGAAATCAGCCATTTCAGATATGTCTATGATTTCTGAGGGGTACTATGCAACAAAAAACGCTTATGAAATAGGGCTCGAAAACAAAATTGAGTTTAATATAATAAATACTGCTTATAATATTTTATATAAAAAGATGAGTCCTAGAAAATGTATGAAATTACTTGCTGATAAACTAAATTGAATTTTTAAACTGACTTAAGAATCTTGTGTCATTTTCATAAAGAATCCTAATATCTTCAATTTGATATAATAACATTGTTATTCTTTCTATTCCCATTCCAAATGCAAATCCTGAAAATTCGTTTGGATCAATTTTACAGTTTTCTAAAACATTTGGATCTACCATTCCACAACCCATAATTTCTAGCCA
>MDSV01211901.1_pt1 | contig 25219 bp, 16 predicted proteins | sample 810851 | NCBI WGS metagenome assembly MDSV01 (sample SAMN05326640, study PRJNA326480) | marine metagenome | isolation source: seawater | place: Atlantic Ocean: North East | collected 2012
CCACGACCATCGTTGGTGACCAACTCGTGTTCACACTGATTCCAGATGCAACGACCAACGCTAAGGATTGGGAAATTGACTACCTCAACGACAACGGTATCCACCAGATCGGTCCATCCGGATCCGAGTTCTGTAAGATCCGCTTGGTGCTCGAGGATACTGCAACCGCCCCAAGTTACGTGCCTAACTACGTTACATCAGTGCTAAACTCAGATTTCGGCCCTGATGAACAACTGGCACCATATCTGCAAGGACAAGATGACATCGAAATCGGTGTCCGAGTCGAAAACGTTCGTGAGCAAGTCGCTGATTACTACCTAGACAGCGTCTCCGGCTTCAACTTCAACGGCGTGACCAACATCATGACCGGCACCTACGTGCCAGTTACGGTGCAGGTTGGCGCTGGTGGCGATGAAGGACCGTTCACCTACGATCACATGCTAGCCGTGACCTTCCACACTGATGGTCACCAAGAAGACGAGCCAACTCGATACTACACTGTCCCATCCTATGGAACAACTGTGGCCTTCGACGAAATGGTTTACATCACCAAGGACACCACCAACGTGTGGGTCGAAATGGATGTTGTGACCTGCTTGAACGACCCATGTGACTTGACTGCAGCAGTCTCTGACCGCTTCCAGACCGACGACCCAGCTTCCCACCGTGCCAACAACAACGGCATCCAGGGCGCTGACTGGTCCAAGCCTGGACAGTACGGTAGCAACGCTACTCAGACCTCAGAACGCCGACCACTTCTCGAAGACAGCAACTGGTGTAACAACCGAATGACTTCGCTCGAGATTGGTTCGATCTGTAACCACGCCAACCAACCACCTGGTACCTTCGAGGCTACCGCACAGTCGCTACCAAGCGTCGTGCGAACCATCGGAGCCAGCTCGGTCCCATCCTTTGCACCAAGCATCGTTATGGTCAGCCTCACCGGTCTCTTCGTGAGCGCACTTGCCTTCTCCAGCCGCCGTGCTGATGATGAAGAAGAAGTCGCTACCGTGACCATGGCTGATGACGATGCAGCAGTGAGCCCAGTGATTGCAACCATCCTGATGGTTGCTATCACCGTCGTGCTCTCTGGTGTGATCTACGTTTGGGCTAGCAGTCTCGCTGAAACTGACGTCAAGGGTGTCCCACGGGTCACCTTCGACATCGAGGACATCGACGGCTTCGACGCTGACACAGGCCACTGGCGAATTACAGTGCAGTCCTCTGAGACTGACTTGGCAACACAAGCGGTTGTTCTCCGAGTGATCTACACCGATGGCGATGGTAACACAGCGATCGATGAAGCTAACTTGGCGGACACCAATGGTGTATACGGGTTCAACCCCGACAATAGTGATGCATTCATCACCTTTGTCGACCAGGTGAACAAGGAAGGAACCGATTCGGTTTCGACCTTCAACACCGGTGACACCATCTTTGTGCGAACCCACGCCCCTGACGGCACGCCTCTTGAGGACGTGACAATCACTCTATCCTACGCTCCAAGCGTGGGTCAAGGAGCGCTCCTGCGCACCTGGAGTGGCTTGTCCTACGACGTCAAGGCTTGAGTTCTAAGCTAAACGTGAAGACAACCAGACGCATTAGGGAAAGGGGCTTCGGTCCCTTTCCCTTCTGCCTCTCGACATCCCATTGATGGGATGATCCACCCTTGAGGTGGAAAGCCAGCCCGAACGCAGGGGGTTTCCGAAAGGGGCCCCCTGCCTTCGGACCCCCCCTTTTTTTCTCGCCTCCGGCACTTCTTTTTGTTCAACCATTTGCGAAGCCTTTCAAGGAAGACTGTTCTGCAACTTACATGGCACGCGAAGTGAAGGCGCAAGCGCTTACCAAAACCACGTGCGTGGTGTTCGATTGTGACGGTGTGCTGGTGGATGCAGTCAGTTCATGGCGGACATTGCACGATCATTTTGGCACCGATAACTCTGAGAACCTTCAACGGTTCATTCAGGGGGAAATCTCAGATGTTGAATTCATGCGTTTGGACATTGCCAAGTGGAAATCAATCGAGGATCCGATCCACCGCGATGACCTCTTTCGTGCCTACGCTGGCGTCCAGTTGATGGCTGGGGCACGCGAGTTGGTTCAACTGTTGCAAGATGCTGGAATCTTCGTCGCCATCGTGAGTGCGGGCGTGGATCTATTTGTTGCCTCGATAGCTGCTATGCTCAAGGTCGATGATTGGATCGCAAACGGATTTGAATTCAATGACGATGACACACTTGGCGATGAGGGTGTATGCCGTTTGCATGCCACAGGGAAAGGAGAAATCATCGAAAAACTGTTGAGGATGAATGACCTTGATCCCTCTGGCTGTGTGAGTGTTGGGGATTCAGAGATGGATCTCTCAATGCTCATTGATGGAGGCCATTTCATTGGTTTTAATCCAACTAGGGACTCTTCAAAAGGCGCATTCGAAGATGCAGGTGTTCCGATCGTCATCGGAAAAAACCTCATGGACATCGCACCGCTGCTCGGCGTTTGAACTGAATCAAGCAAAGGGTATTGCCGTAGTTGCGTGGCTTTTCAAATTCACAATGGTGAGCATACACGGTTTGGGTTGGAAGCCCAGCATTCGCTGGTAAGAAGTTTGATCCTGCCAGGTGCTTGAGCAAATCAAGGTCGTTCCTTTGTAATCAATGCAGGCATGGCCATGGACGTGACCGGTCACAAATATGTCGGGGACTTCTCGAATCACAAGTCCATCTTCAGGTTCTGGGGATAATGGAGTTTTACCCCCCCATTGTGGGGCAAGATGCCTTCTTCTTAGCATTTGACGCATCGCTTCGACAGGATCTGCGTAGGTGACCGTTCGAAGTCCAGCAACAAAATCGTCAATTGATTTTCCGTGGTATGAGAGAAGTCGAACACCGTGCAGGGAAAAATCACATGGGTTGCCGACGAATGTGGTCGTGTTGTAATCCTGCTGTATGTCCTTTTCAAAGGTAGGCTGGGGCTCTGCTGGGCGCACAGCATCGTGGTTGCCGGGCAGCATCACGCACTCTACCCAATCAGGGAGCAGTTCCAAGAGCCGTGCGAATTCCTGGTATTGGCCGAACAAATCTGGGATTGAAAGTTCGCTGTCTTGGCCCGGATAGATTCCAACACCATCGACACAATCTCCGGAGAGAATGAGGTATTTGATGGTCTTCGCCAGTGGATCGGTGTGGAACCACCGGACCATTTTGTGCCATTGTGCTTCTAGGAACGTCTTTGACCCAACGTGAATATCGGACAAAAACGCTACACTCACTCCGTGCTCAGATGAGGCTTTTGTGTGACGGTCCTTCATCGGAAAGTGCAAATCATCAACGTAGAACATATCACCTGTCTGGCTAAATGTGCCTGACACACCTAAGACATCATCAGGCATTAATCCCGCTTCTAATATTTGTTCATGGGCGCGGTCGCGGTCATCGCCTTTGCGTTTTGTCAACAAGCAGACAAGTTCTCCAGTTTCATCTTCAAGGCTCCATATCAAGTGGCCATTCTTTGTGTATCTTGGTTCGTTGACCAGCCCAATGGCAACCGCCTTGTTCTCGTAGCCTTGGTAGCGACTGCTTTCTGCATGGAGCCTGGCAATTTCAGTTGGTGTTCGTGGTAGGCGAGAGTTTTGGATAATCATTTTTCGAATGCTTTGCAGACGGTCACTAAAGCACGAGGTGATGTCGCTCATTTTCCCTTCTGTTGTGCTGTTACCAGTGATGTCATAGTGGACCAAAATATCCTTTGGAGCATCAGATGCTTGTTCACTGAAGTCGCTTTCTTTCCAATCCGGTAGATTGTTTCTGAATTGGATATCGAGCGGTTCTGGCTCAGCAATCGGCGCAATGGTTCGTCCAAGATCAGAGGATGGTGCCACTTTGGTTGTGTTTTCAATCAATCCTGAGGTAAGTGATTGTGTGGGTGTGGGATTTTGAGCTGCCAGCATTCGTTGTTTACCATTCCACACTGCGAGCATGTCTTCAAGAATTTCATTGGTGAGAAATCCACGCTCAAAGCCTACTGCTTCGGCACAATCCAGAACGCCCACAAGATCTTCAACATCCAACAATGCTTGGCGAACCGATGCCGTGGGGACGATGCTCCTTTGTCGAAGGAGGGGGAGGATCTCTTCCCAAGGCGCACCCATAGTTACGAGGTAGCGCGACCCCTCCAAAAGCACACCGGTGAGGGTTGGAAGCGAAAGTGAATGTGACTTCACCATTCAATGTCAGAATCCAAGGCATCTTCCTGCCCAGGGCCGTCTTTACTACCGTCCCATTCGTCATCCTTCCAAGGGGTTTCTTCTCGTGCAGCAGCGTCTCTTTTCACCCTCTCAATCTCAAATTGCGCCTTAGCAATTGCTTCTTGCTTGAGAGCTTCTTCCTTTTCACGTTCAGTCTGTTCCTGCAGTTCCATAGCGATATCCCAGCGCCGAATTGCGGTAAGGAGTGCGAAGTGAACAAAGGCAATTTTATTTTCAGCCCTGTTCCCACCAATTTGAGTTGATTCTGCGTTCGCCCAAGTGGATGATGCTATGCCAACATACACCGTACCGACTTTCTTTTTGGTTCCGTCATTGGACGGTCCAGCGATGCCTGTGATCGAAATGGCTATGCTTGCATCTGCCCGTTCTCTGGCGCCCTTAGCCATCGCAATTGCAACCTCGGCCGAGACAGCTCCTCTTTTTTGCAATAGTTCTGGAGACACCCCCAATTCCCTTACTTTGGCTTCGTTTGAGTATGTGACCCATGATTGATTGAACCATCGAGAGGCGCCAGCAATGTCTGTGAATGCACTTGAAAGCAATCCACCGGTGCAGGATTCTGCAACGGTGATGGTGTGACCACCTTCCTTGAGGCGGCGCACGAGGCGGGCAGCAGCCGCTTGGACATCTTCATCCATGCAAATTGATGGCGCGGCTCATCGCCTTTGAGGTTACCCCTCGTGCAATGGCTTCAAGAACTGGGGCTCACAGGGTCGGTTGGGTCTGTGGTCTAGTGGTTATGACACCGCCCTTACACGGCGTTGATCGAGGGTTCAAATCCCTCCAGACCCATTCACCAAAGATGTTCTGTGATGCCTTGTTGTGACCCGGCGATGACTTTGGTAATACCCGATGCTTTTCGAAATGATTCCGCCTCAGTTTGCGACCCATCAATCAAAATGCAATGCACCGCCCGTTGCCATAAACCAGGTGCAGGGGGTGAGCCTCTATGGTCGACCGCTACAAGAATGTCATCCAGCTCTGTGAACATCAACAATGTCGTCGAACTTGGGACTTCTTCTGCATTAAGAACCAACCAGCGCGCACCAGCCATTGCCTCTCTTGGCGATGGTCCCAATTCTGAAGCGTAGACAATTTTCATGGTGCAACCTCACATTGAATACCTGAGAAGGGCAATCGCTCCGCCAAGTCCAACAAGTTCCTGACCGGCATCATGATCTGTCGAACACTGCACCATCTCTGCCCCGATTGCGGAGAGTCCTTCGACCCACTTGGCCCAGGATACTCCGCCGATTCTCTTGGTGCCGTCCCTCAACAGGTCTGCGGTGATCAGAAAGGTCTCAATTGCCCCCTCAGCAAGGGCCTTTTCCAATGCTTTTTGCCCGTAGGCAACAGCGCCATTGGTCGAGAGACGTTTCCATGCTTCGTCCAACAGCATGGTCTCGTGTGAGATGGCGTATTCGCTAAGTAAATCTCCGGCAAGCCCTTCTCTAATCATTTCATTTGCTCCAGCACGGCCTGCCATTACGGTGGCAATGGATTTCACGAAGCGGGTAGATCCAGATTCTTTCATGTCGTTCATGAGCAGTTCCCGAGCATGGCCTGGTCCACAGAACAACAACGGCGTGGTGTCGCTTAATGTGGCGTTGACCGCTTTGATGACGTTGGCTCTGAAGGTGGTTGCAATTCCAGTGGATTGCTTCAAATCACCACGCTTGCCCCCTCCTCGCATGGTCCATGTCGCTCCTTCTTTGAGCCCTCTGGAAGTGACGTAAAACAGGACGACCTCATCCGTTTCAACCATCGCCAGTGCGATATTGGTTTGTTGAGCGGCTTGTTCCGCTTGCCGAAGCAATTCATAATCGGCGGATGAGAATGGGTGAGTTGAGGTCAGTTCCACTTCGTTTCTCACTTCAATGGTGTGCGTGTGGTGGAGCCCCACGTCAAAATGGGCCTCTTCAATGATGCCGTGGACACGGAGTAACTCGCTGAAGGATTGGTACTCGGATGAAGAAATGTTGAGCCGAATCCACATTTTCTTGCGTTCAGCAGATTTCGCCCGCCCTCCTTCTTCCCCAGTGGTAGTTTGATCCCTTCTCTCGCCGAGCATGCCAAGTTGGAGGCCAGGTCGAGCAAGATGGGACAGTGTCCAAAGGTCATCCTCGGTTTCAATGCGCAAACGCCAGATCGTGGGTTCACGCGTTAGAATTTTCATACTGTTCACCCAAAGACGCCAGTGAGGCGACCGTTTTCATCCATGTCCATATCAGCTGCAGCTGGGCGTTTTGGCAGGCCTGGCATCGTCATCATATTTCCAAGAACGGCGACGATAAATCCAGCACCGGCATTAAGCCTGAACTCTCGTACTGGGATTGTGAATCCGACTGGGGCTCCTAATTTGCCCGCATCGTGAGAGAAGGAATACTGGGTTTTTGCCATGCAAACCGGTAGGTGGCCATAGCCCCAAGATTCGATGGCCTCCAGTTGCTTCTTTGCTTTTGCTTCAACAGCAACATCTTCTGCCTTGTAGATTCGTTTTGCAATGCTGTTGACTTTGTCCATGATCGGGGCGTCTTTTTGGAATAAAGGTGTGAAAGGCCGGCCTGCAGCCACATGGTCTTGGATGGCTGAAACAACTGCACGGGCAAGCGCCTCGCCTCCTTTGCCACCTTGAGCGTGAACTTCTGTGAGCGTTACAGCGTGTGCACCACTTGCTCTGGCTGCTGCGCTAAGCGCCTCCAATTCTCCGTCTGTATCGGCGGTGAAGCGGTTGATGGAGACGATAACTGGCATTCCGAATCCTGCCATGTTCCTGATGTGGCGATCCAAGTTGCCTTGTGCCCCTCGTGTGACGGCTTCGATGTCTTCTTTGTCCAGCTCTTCCCGAGTTGGGCGGTAACCCCCTCGGCTTCCAAATGCACCGCCATGGAGTTTCATTGAGCGGACAGTGACGTTCATGACGACGCAATCCGGCGCCTTTCCCGAATTTGCCGCCTTGATATGCATGAATTTTTCAGCGCCCATGTCGGAGCCAAAACCAGCCTCAGTCACCACAATGTCTGCCGCTCCGAGTGCAAGTCGGTCGGCGATGATGCTCGAATTGCCGTGTGCGATGTTCGCAAATGGACCTCCGTGGATGAAGGCAGGATTTCCTTCGAGTGTTTGGACAAGATTTGGCAAGAACGCATTGCGGAGGAGCAGTGCCATGGCTCCTGCTGCTTCAATTTCTTCCGCTTTGACCGGACGGCCGTCTGTTGATTGCCCGACCACAATTTCGCCAAGCCTGGCTCGCAAATCAGCGTAATCTTTGGCGAGAACAAGGATGGCCATGACTTCACTTGCTGCTGTGATGTCGAATCTGTCTTGGCGAGGGTTGCCATTTGCCGGGCCACCAAGTCCAATGGTGATGCTTCGTAAAGCACGATCGTTCATGTCAATAACCCGTGGCCAGAAGATTCGGGTAGGGTCCAGTTTTGTGGCGTTCCCGTGTTTGATATGGTTGTCCACAAGGGCAGAGAGGAGATTGTGTGCCGAGGTGACGGCATGTAAGTCGCCAGTGAAGTGTAGGTTGATGTCTTCCATTGGGAGCACCTGAGATTGGCCACCACCTGCTGCACCCCCCTTGATTCCGAACACTGGTCCCATCGAAGGTTCTCTGATCACGCACGTTGCGGATTGGTCAATCGCACACAATGCTTGCGTGAGTCCGATTGTGGTGACTGTTTTCCCCTCGCCAAACGGTGTTGGATTCACAGAAGTGACAAGAACGAGGCTTCCCTGAGGGCGGGAAAAGCGTTCACTGAGCGCCTCCCATGTGATTTTGGCCATGCCACGCCCCATCGGGAGCAATTCATGACTGGAGATGCCTAATTTCCACGCAATTGTTTCGATCGGTTCCAGCGTAGCCTCTCGAGCAATTTCTAAATCACTTGCCATGGACTTTCGTCCGTGTCGTTTTGGCTTTCAATCCCTCGGCTCATACGCGGGCGGTGAACGCAGTTTCGAGACCCTTGAGAGGTCGCCGATGTGCTTCACTCGTCCTTGACGTTTCCAAGGTATTCAGGGAGTTCAATGCCAGCCATCTTTGCCACATCGTGGACAGGCGGTAGGCTTTGCATGAGGGAGGAGATGAAGTTGGAAGTTGATCCGCCTTCACCGTTCGACCCGTTTCCGGAGTCCCAAACGGTAATCTTGTCAATCTTGAGGTTGGAGATTGCTTCAGTTTGTCGAGCAACCAATTCTTCCATCTTCTCAACCATGAGCAGTGTAGCAGCGGCTTTCGCATCGCCGCCAGCGCTTGAAACGAGTTGGGCATAACCAGACGCCTTTGCCTCGAGCACCGCTTTGGTACCTTCTGCTTCAGCCATGTATCGTGCGAGGGTTGCGTCAGCTTGACCTTGAGCGATTCGGCGTTGGCGCTCTGCTTCTGCTTCTGCTGCGATTTCGACAGTCTTCTTCGAAACTTCTTCTCGAACAACTTCCAAAGCGCGCAATCGCTCGCCTTCAAGTTCGTATTGAGCGGATTCAATTTCTTTCTGAGCGACACGTTGTGCAACTTCAGCACGCTTGCGTGCTTCTGCTTGCTTGACCAAAAGGTCTGCTTCGAAATCTGCGATTTCTGCGGCTGCAACGTTTTCACCTTGCTTACCCATTGCTTCTTGCTGCATGACGAAAATACGTCGGTTGACTTCTGCTTCCTTCTGTCCTTTCTCAGACTCGGCGGAGTTTTGTGCAACACCAACTTCACGCTCTCTGTCTGCCTTGGCCTGTCCAAGTTCACCAGTTGAGCGAGCAATAGCAGTCTCCACCAGTGCTTCGTTGACTGCGGTCTCTGCGGCTTTGGTACCAATCGATTCGATGTACTGGCGCTCGTCAGTGATGTCGACAACGTTCACGTTGATGAGGTACAATCCGAGCTTGTGCAATTCTGTGTCAACGTTGGTGAACACGATTCGCAAGAACGAGTCGCGGTCTTGGTTGACCTGCTCAATCGTGAGTGAAGCAACGGTCAATCGAAGTTGTCCAAAGATGATGTCCTCTGCGAGTTTCTCGATGTCGCCTTGTGGAAGGCCGAGCAATCGTGTTGCAGCGTTTTGCATGATCGATGGTTCAGTGGAGATACCGATGGTAAACGATGAAGGGACGTTGATTCGAATGTTTTGCTTCGATAGAGCGTGCTTGAGTGGGATGTTGAGGGTCATTGGGCGCAGTGACAAGTATGCGTAGTGCTGGATCAAAGGCCAAACAATCTTTCCACCACCGTGGATACATTCTGCCGATTGTTTGTCTTTCACGTTACCGTAGACGACCAAAATTTGGTCAGATGGTGCCAGCTTGTACCGGCTCGTAGCCACGTAGATTGTTCCGAGTAAAACGAACACAAAAAGGCCCATTCCAATAAGTAAGATTTCTCCTGCCATGGAGGTGGATACTCGCTATCCTTTATGACCTTTCACCCGAACACAAACAGGGCTTAAGGCACTCATTCGGTGGAGGAATCCATCAAATCAAGTTCTCGAACAATCAACGTTTCACCGATCGTCCGCACAACCTCAACGAATTTACCCGTCTCAAGGGTCGCATTTGTGTCTTCAAGGACCGCACTGCATGTCCGCAATGCACTTTGAAATTCCACTTGGACTTGGCCAGTTTGGCCGGGCATGATGGTCATGTAGACCTGGCCTTGGGCCCCAACGGCTTGTGAATGTTTGACGGTGGCGTCGGATTCGAGGCCTTGCATCATTTGGAACACTTTCCCAATCAGCCACATGGAGATTGTTCCAGCAACCGTCCCTGCCAAAATCGCCAACACTGGCAATCCACCGTACTGAGAGACTGCCAGGCCAAAGATGCCGAACATCATGATGAAACTCAAAAGCCCTTGGATCGTCAGCATGTGGAAGATTCCATCGGCTCCAATATCAACGCCCACATCCATGCCAACCATGTCGAATGCACCTTCTGCCGCTCCGCCAAGAAGCACCAAAAGGAAGTAAATCATAAACAGAAAAGTCCCGATAATGGCCATTGCTGCAAATAAATAATCGACACCGGATATGTTGCCTAAACCGAGCAAGTCAAGAAAATCTCCAATTAAACTCATGCTATCACTGACGCGGACAGTGTGGCAGACATATTCAATCTTCGCCCGCCCTTTCGTTCAAGATTGGCCTTATGTAGAGGAAATAGTAGTGGCCGTAGACAATTGGGCCTAGAGAGAGACCCACCGCGACTCCGATGGCCCATTCGGGAAGATTGATGGCAACTGCTAATGCGAAGACAATCAGCAAGGCGATCAAGATCGATGCCTTTTCCAAAATCACAAAGATAGGGTTTGTTGGCGTTTTCACTCTGTCCTTCATGATGAAAATATCCATCAAACCGGCCATTCGGGCCACCTCATCCAAAGATGAGTCCTGTGCCTGCAATTTCATTGATCATGACAATGAAGAGGTAGAGCATCACGATGAATGTCACAGGGTGGCGACCTTTCTGAGTTCCGAGGGGGTCATTGCCAACTTTGAGAAATGATTCTTGAAGATCGTAATCTCCGTGCGACCCAATTTCCATCTGTTGCTTTTTGGTCTGAAAAAGAAGGAACATTGTGGTGGTGACCACAACTGCGAGTGCGGGTCCGATTAAGATCCCCAGCGAGTCTTGAAGTTCCACCCACATTGCAGCGGTAAAATAAACCCCAAGGAGGCCTGTGAGCATTGAAATTAATCCGGCCTTGGCACCTTCCGCGTTTGTCTCCATACTTCGTGTTACCACAACCTCCCTTTTGAATTCTATCCCGATTCGTATGTCTTTGAGGGGAGAGGTTGAAGGAGTCGCAACGGTTGAAAGGGGCATGGGTGGGGTGCGGTATGCAATTGCTGGCGACCCCGTCGACCATTCCCTTTCCCCACTTTTACTCAATTTAGTGCATGCACGCTTATTGGATCTTTTAGGGAAGCGCGACCTCAATCTGGATTTGAAAAGGACTGATTTAGTCTCTACCGCCCTCATTGAGGATGCGCTCGCTTGGGGGTATGCAGGTTCGGCTCCGAATGCTCCAACTTGGGCCTACACAAATGCCCCCTTTGGAAAATTCCGCACCACCACTTTGCTGGCAAAGGCAGTGGAAGCGGGCATGGCGGTGGAAGACGCAGACGATCGATTCTCACCAATTGGAGAAGAGGATGTGTCTGTTCGAAAAACCAGTGTGAACTCGCCTTCCGATCTTCCGCTTCCGACAGGTTTTCTCACCACTGAAATTTGGGTGAATCTCACCGCTCCACTCAAGCACCAACTTTCCAGCACGGCAGTTTCAGCGATTGATTCCTCAATGGAATACCAATGTGTCAATGCATTGCGTTGGGACGGCCAAGGCTGGTGGTGCGCTGGTTTGGACGGGATCGGCGTGATCCATTTGGCTCAACATTTTGGTATCCGATTTGATGCATCTCCAGTATTGTCCTTGTGCGGAGGCGGGGGGGCGGCGCGGTCCGTTGCGGCCGCTTGGCTTGATGCCGGGGGACAAGTCCATGTCGCAAAATCAAAGCGAGCACTCCCCGCTGATTTGGCTGAAAAATGCACTGGTCATGCCTCAGATGCAGTGTTTGGAATCAATTTCGACGAAGAGCACAATTCCGCCCAGGCCCCATTGCTCCTGAACGCTGCATACCGTCCATTTGAGGGCGATATCGAAACCATGGTTGATGGGATGACGGGTGACCAACTGAACGGTCGTTGGATGCTTGTCGCTCAACACCTCGCATGCTGGTCTACTCTCTGGGCGCCGCATCTCAAAGACGTGCTTCCATCGATTGATCTTTTGCTCACTCAATTGATTCACGCCGAAGCATTGCTTCACGAGTACGCATGACGGAACAAGACTCTTAATTGAGCGGATGAACCAACCACTGTGGGGATGAGAAGGTGAAGTCGACTCAATTCCGCACTCTTTTCATTGCAAGCCTCTTTCTTCTCGTCCATTTGACGACCGTGGTTGCCAGCCATCCCGACGAGAGCCTGCCGTTCACCTCAAAGCATGAAGGCGTAGATTTCCCAGTCGGATGGATCACCGGCCATCAAGGGGAGGGAGAGCAGCACACGCACGTCCAAGTTGTTTACCCCGCTATGGAAGATGGCGAGGAAGCCGACATGGCCGGCAACGGCCCCTTCACTTGGGTCCAATTTATTGGTGATGATGGAGAGAATATGGAGCAGTATATGCTCATGGCGAGTTCCTTGGCTGAACGTGGCCACATTGTCGTAGTTCATGCTGGCCTTTCAGACGCAACAGATTTTGATGCCATTCTCTCCAGCATTGTCATCGGATACGAACTCATGGTGGTGCTCAATCAATCGAACGATGCTCTCATGGGTTCCTTTGGTCAAATCGATTTAGAACATTGGGGGGTCGGTGGCCACGGTCATGGTGCGGCAGCAGCGTACGGCGTTTTCCCATTTTGGAATGAACGAACAGGGATTCCCGATGCCCATCCCCCCCGAGCTCTCTTCGGTTTAGGGACAGATTTCTCTTCTTGGGAAAACGAGGGGCATTGGGATGCTATTGCGCCCGGCGGATGGACCATTGATGTCCCACATCCATCGGCAGGACTTTTCATCACAGGGACGCTCGATGGTGTCGCAGAATTTTCTGAAATGACTGATGTTTTGAGCGCAACCGATAAACTCGGATGGCACGCCATGCAACTGCTCGGGGCGAATCACTATCAATTTCAATCCAGCACCTCCTTTTTCGAAGGTCTAGATGATGAGGATGCATCCATTACCCAAGAGCAGCAAATCGAAGGAACAGCATCCCATGTGGTGCCGTACCTCGATTTGACCTTGCGTGGCGATCATGAGTCATTCAGGACGGCCTTCAACCGCCCTGATGACCCCAACACTCTAAGCGATCCGAACGCATACTTGGAAGAGCATCTTCATCCAAGCCACTTCTTGAAGGCGATAAGCCAAACTACAGCCCCCGCAAACACCACCAACTTCAGCACCCAAGATACGGTGAATTGGAGGGTGAATTGGACACTCCGTGATGGAACTCCACCGGCCAATCTTTCCCCTTCGTGGCAAATCGAAATTGAATGTCGAATCATCGGCATGGCTTCATTCCAAGGCTCGCTTACAAGTGCCAATGAGGCCGAATGCCTCTACTTGATGGCTGATGTTCCTCCTGGTGAACATACGCTTGAACTACAAATCCGCGTCGAGGGGGCACCAATGACCCTCCACCAACCTTTCAACCGAACTGATGCACCTTTGGTGTTCACCTCACCAATCCCAATGATTGATGTCGAACAGCGCAGCAGTCTTGAGGTCGTTGCGGGTCTCTTTGCCAACGATCCTGACGGGCAAGAAGTCTTGTTCGTCGAAGCTGAACTCACGGGTGGTGCAATTGGTAATTTTAGCACCAGCATCGATGAATCGGGTTCCAAACTTACCGTTTTCCACACTGCGCCAGGTGAATATGTCGACGGTGCAGATCTTCGTCTGAAGATTCGAGCCGCTGGTGGTGGCGTGGTCGATGAAGGTGAGGTTAGCGCAAAGATTCGCGTGATTCCAGTCGATGATCCTGCAGTCATAAGCAATTCAGTCCCAATGCAAAACATGGTTGAGGACGGACCCGGCATCACACTTCAACTCTCAGACTATGTCAGCGACCCGGAAGGAGAGGCACTCTTCGCTAGCGTTTCTGGAGACACACAGGGAGTTTACGGACCGGTTGAATTCATCATCGTGGATGGCGTGCTGACGATGACGCCCCGGTTGAACATGCACGGTGCCTCAGTGCTCCACTTGTTGGTCGGTGACGGGGTCAATACGCCGGTTGAACTCGATGTTCCGCTGTACATCGAATCACTGGATGACCCCTTGACGGTCAACACCAGTTTCTGGGACGTTGAATTTTCAGAAGACAACATGACTGCCTTGAACCTGTCTGAAATGGCTTGGGACATCGACGGAGATGTTCTTTTCTGGACCATCTCAGACGCATCAACCAACGTTAATGTTGTGCGCGCAGCCTCACAGATCATTGTGAGTGGAGCCCTTGATTATTCAGGATTTGACGACACGGTCTACCTCAATGTCTCCGACGGTCAAACCACGCACTCTGCTCGATTAAACATCACAGTGCTTCCCCAACCAGACGCTCCGCTTGTGACGATCAAAGAACTCAATGCTGTCGATGACCGTTCTGGGGGCCTTATGTGGTGGGTGTACGACCCGGACGGTTCAGTGCCTTCTGAGGCAAACATTTCGGTCAATGGCACGATGCTTGAGAACATAAGCCACTCATGCAGTTTTGATAGTGCAGCATCCACGAACCGTTGCCTGACGTTCATTGAGTACCCTGCTGATGTAAACGGAACGGTTGAGATCCGTGTTGCCGTTATCGATGGGGATTTAGGCATTGAAACCGCATCCTACATGCTTGTCAATTTATCCGTTTCACAAGCGCCATCGCCCTTCCCTTCACCAACCGATTCGAGTTCAGGGGTGGTTTCTCTCACAGGTGTTGCGCTGGTAGGTGGGCTTGTCCTTGTGATTGCAGCCCTCGCCTTCATGCTCACTCGCCGAAAAGAGGAGACTTCGATGGCGGAGATGTTTGAGCAAGAGGCAGACAGTCCACACCAAGAGGCTCCCCATTCAGGATTGCTCGCTCGGGCTCAGGCCAAAAAGTGAAATCACAACGGAATGTTTCCGTGCTTCTTTGGAGGGCTCCACTCTCGTTTCGAACGCAATATATTCAGCGCTCTGCACAGGCGAATTCTGCTCTCTTCAGGTTCGATGACGTCATCGAGCCATCCATTCCGAGCGGCCACATAGGGGTCTCCAAATTTAGCTTTGTAATCATCTACCAATTGTTGGCGAACGTCTTCTTGTTCGTCTTCAGGTACGGCGTTGATTTCACGTCGGTGAATGATGTTCACTGCACCGTCCGCACCCATGACCGCAAGCTCAGCGGTTGGCCAAGCGACGTTGTAATCGCTTTGCAAATGTTTGCATGACATGGCTAAGTATGCTCCACCGTACGCCTTTCGTGTGACCAACGTCAACTTCGGGACTGTTGCCTCTGCGTAAGCGAAGAGGAGTTTTGCGCCGTGGCGTATGATGCCACCCCATTCTTGTACCACGCCGGGGAGGAACCCAGGTACGTCTTCGAACGTGACGAGGGGAATATTGAACGCATCGCATGTTCGGATAAACCGTGCGGCTTTGATTGAAGCGTCAATGTCCAAACAGCCAGCCAAGACCTTTGGTTGATTCCCTACAACGCCGATAGTGCGCCCTTCAAGGCGTGCAAAACCAATGATGATGTTGTCTGCATAGGCTTCAAACAATTCGACAAAAATTCCGTCATCGACAATCTCTTCCACCACTTTCACCATGTCGTATGGCTTGTTTGGATTGTCTGGGACCAATGTTTCCAAAATCGTATTTTTCCGTTCCTTTGGATCTGCCGTTTCTTCAACTGGTGGGTCTGCCATGTTGTGGTCGGGGAGATAGGAGAGGATTTCTGCAGCAAGTGTGCAGGCATCTTCTTCATCGGAGGCAATCATGCAGGCAATTCCTGATCGTGATGCATGAAGGGTGGCCCCACCGAGTCCAGCAGCGTCCACTTCACCATCGAGGACTTCTGGGGTTTCGAGGGGGGAGGAGAGGAAAAGTTGCCCGTGTTCTTCACCTAGAATCGTGAAATCAGCGAGGCTTGCAGCGAGGGCAGAAACGCCTACAACCGGTCCCAGCACCAGAGAAATCATTGGGATTCTGCCGCTGCATTGAACCAAGCGGTCGAGCAATTCTCCAGTTCCAGCAAGGGCAGAAATGCCGTCATGTGCTCGTTGCCCGCCGCCGTCCCAAAGACCAATGATTGGTGCTTTGACCCGTTCAGCCATCTCAACGACCTTAGCGATTTTCTTCGCATGCATTTCACCCATACTTCCTCCATGTACGCTGAAGTCCTGTGCGAAGCAGTAAATTCTCCGCCCGTCGATTGTACCATGGCCCGCAACAACTCCATCTCCAAGCGTGTGGTGAAGGAACATGCCGTTGTCGGTAGTTCTGTGGGTGACAAAGGAATCGATTTCGATAAAGGAGTTCTCATCAAGCAGCATCCGCACTCGATCCCGAGCAGTCCCTCTGCCGCTTGTACGAATGGCTTCTTGGCGCTTTAAACCGCCACCGAGGCGCGCTTGTTCGCGTTTGAATTGGAGGTCTTCGAGACGGTCACTCGAGTTGCCTGCCATACCTCTTCCACTCCGTCACGGTTTTTGATTAAAACGCTCAAGACATGAGGGCGTTTCGACCTTCCCCACATAGATTTGATTCGATTGCTTTTGCTACGCTCATGGAATTGGAGAGTGCCCAATGCACCTTGACAATCATGGTTTCTGGGGTTGCCACACTGCCGTGGCCAATGATGCCCATATCCATTTGCTTCCTTCCTTTCGAGTAAACGTTCATGTCCACCGGCCCATTGATGCACTGGGAGGTGACAACAATCGGAATCTCACGATTGATACAGCGGGTTAATGTGCGCCATATTTTGGTGTTTTCTGGTGCGTCTTTACCGGGGTCGTCAATAGGAAGGTGGCCAAGTCCAGTGCCATGAATCACAATCGCCTGGACACCTGTTTGTGCAACGGCTTCAATCTGCTCGGCGTGCAACCACGGGCCCGCGGTAAATTGTGCGATGCGAACACCGGTTTCGTAGGTACTAGGGCGCTCTGCGATTTCACGCGAATGATCTTTCTCGAGTGCATCGCTGTAATTTGGGTTGAGGGTGTGGGACACCTCGGCGTTGTCGATGTGCACTTCACCGAGTGGTTCACAATTGATCGGTTTGAACGCATCCCGTTTGGACGAGTGCATCTTCCGTGCGCCGGTTCCGGGAAGAACAGCACATGTTCCGTCGTGGGAGCCCGCGTGCATGATGACAACCGTAGCGTCGCCCAGCGTTCCAGTCGGTTTGGGGCCGTTGGCAGCCCAATGTACGGCACAAAGTAGGTTTTCAGCTGCGTCAGACGACCCTCGATCAGAAGATCGCTGGGAGCCTACAAACGCGATTGGCCCAGCAGGCTTTCCTCCCCTACCTGCCCATGACAAGCCAACGGCTGCTGAGGTGATGTGGAGGGTGTCTGTTCCATGCGTCACGACAACCCCGTCGCATCCATCATCGAATGCTTTCTTGGAAGCCAGTGCGATGGCGTTCCAGTGTTGAGGTCTGATGTCATCGCTGAACATGTTGCCGAGTTTGATGGCTTCAATTTGGGCGATCGTTGCGAGTTCTGGCAAACTTGCGACAAGTTCTTCTGGCTCAAAACGAGCGACGACCGCACCAGTAGCGTAGTCGACCTTTGAAGCGATGGTGCCCCCAGTGTGAAGGATGCGTACCCGAGGTAAATCCGATGCGGTTTCAAGCGGTTTTGATGCTTGGGCTTTCTTGGGCTCCAATCCCCCGATCACTTCGCACGACACAATGGCATCGGTTGGATAACTTGCATTGTAACCGTTAGCAAGTTTGAGCGTGACGTGATGCTTTGCCGCCGGGTGGAGTACGACCCCCTCCATCACAGTCGTTCCGTTGTGACTCTCCACGCTGAGGTTCACGCGTTGGCCTGGACTTGGAACATCAACCATGAATCTCCCAGCGGCTGGAGGCACATCAAGGGTTCGCAGATGGTTTCAGGATTGCAGCCATTGTCATGATGCTCAACGCTGGACGTTCTTTCGATTGGTGCCGGGAGCGGGGCTTGAACCCGCGACCTTCGGATGTCTCAGACACCACAAGGGGTTTGCACGTCATACGAATGCCTTGAAGGCTGCCCTATGAGTCCGACGCGCCACCAACTACGCCACCCCGGCTTGGTTCCCCCGTGCCGCCTTCCCCCTTTGAAGCATACGGCCGTTTCCAGATGGCAAATCGACCGTAGCCTTCATTCACTTCACGCCATAGGCCGGTGTATGGTGGACCTCAATACGGCAATGGCTGCGGCCTCTGCTGAGCAAAAACGCAGGTCTGCTGATGGCACCCAGGAACGCAAAAAGCGTCGAACGGGGAAGGATATGGGCATCGAGGCATTCGACCCGGTCACCTATGTGGCTAAAGAAAGGGCTGACACCGCATCGATGTGGCTTGTTCTCACCTTTTCTGCAGTCGTTTCGCTGTTGATGAGGTACGTGCTGATGCCCAACACGGATCAAGCGAAATCAGACATCCTCTACCTGCTCCCGATTGCCGCAATTGTTCTGATTCCTCAAGTCCATCGCATGATTATGCCTGAACGGTTCATGGAACACTACACAAAGGGGACGTGGTTCAAATCAGGTTTCCTCCATTTGTTTACTTTCTTAGCTCTCTCCTTTATGCTCGTCAACCCTCCACTCGGTGATATAGTGGCCCCTCAACTTGCAAGTCAATGGACCATCGTCACCGATGAAGGCGGCGACCTCGTCTATGCAGATGACAGCGGCAAGGACGGCACCATCACTTGGACGGTGGAACGCGACGCTTCACTCGAGGGTGAAATTTGGCTGTTGTTCGGACTTGCCGATAACGTCAACTCAGATGGAGCAGAGGTGGTTGTACAACTTGACAACAATGAGCAATCCGATTCCATTCTCACGGCCAATGAGACCTTTTGGGAACTTAACAGCGAACGAATTAATGAGGGGCGAACTCTCGATAACAGGTCGGCACCAAACCTCCTTCCTCACGGTGATAGCGACCAACCATTTGCGGTCATGCTCTCCTCGGATGGCTTGAATGTGGGCGTGCACGAACTCACTGTGACCATCACCGAAGATGGAGATCCGTGGGAAAACGCCCGTGAATACACATGGACAATCCGAATTGTTGAGGAATTGCCAGAACCTGACGCTTCATGAAAGCATATCGCCATGGGCGAGCATGATTGTTGTGAGCAACTTTGAAATTCGGTGAACATCGGTTTGTTCTCTTGTTCTGCGATGAATCACCTGCCTCCTTACTGCACGGATCAGTGGTGCTGCTGGAGTCCAACAAAGGGCGTCAAGGAGGTGTGAAGTGGGGTTGGTCATGGGCTCTGGTCAGGCTCCCCCATCCTGTTGTTTTCATCCACCCGTCGGGTAAAAGTGAAAGTGAAATCAGCGAAGATGCGTGACCAGTCTGGCTGTGAGTGCATCGAGTTGAATTTGTTCGCCCCCGCCTTCAACCAGCCTGTATTCCACTTCAGCCATCCATTCCGTGATGTCTAATTTCGTATCTTCATTGAGGAAATCGGCCGTGTAAAGTTCTCTGTGCAGCTGGTTGACAAAATCCGTTCCAGCGAGGCCGTACCGATCAAGTAGTTCGCGCAAACGCCGCCTTGCAGCGTGAAAACCATCCTCTCGACAAGCCATCAGGTACTGATGCAGCGCTTCTGGGGGTGCGGTAGCGGAGGTTTCGTAAATCAAATCACGAGTGATGTGCATGTTGATCGCTGAGGACACCTGTAATGCAGTGAGTGCTTTTCTTAGGTCGCCCTGGGAAATGCGCGTCAGTGCTTCCCCTGCATCGTCGTCCAAGGTCACGCCTTCGATTTTTGCGACGTGGTGGACTTGAGCGTTGACATCAGCATCTGAGAGCGGGCGGAATCGGAATACGGCACACCTCGACTGGATCGGTTCAATAATTTTTGATGAGTAATTGCATGAAAGGATAAACCTGCACGTCTCTGCGTATTGCTCCATAATCCTGCGCAATGCGCCTTGTGCATCGTTGGTTAACGCATCGGCTTCGTCCAAGAAGATGATTTTGAATTGGGCGCCTCCGTAAGGCGATGTACGGGCGAACTGCTTGACTTTTGTTCGAATGCTCTCCAACTTCCGCTCATCAGAAGCGTTCATTTCAAGCAAATTGCGCCGATATTCTTCACCGAAGACATCTTTGGTCAATGCCATTGCTGCCGTAGTTTTTCCTGTGCCTGGTGGTCCAGCAAAGAGGAGGTGTGGGAATTCTTTCTTTGCCGAATACACAGCAAGGCGTTCGACCACTGCATGTTGTCCACGAATCTCACTCACTGCCTGAGGGCGGTGACGCTCGACCCATAGTTCGCTCATAGATTGGTCTTGATGGCGAGCGCCCTTCAACATTCGCACGCTTAAGGACGGGAATACAAGCGCAAAAATGGTGTGCGATTGGCTGGTTTCATAGTTCATATTGGAAGGCATTGAAGCGAAAAGACAGTATATGGCGCAGGGCGTGACTGGAGCGAGTCCCATGCCTAGCGCGTCCGAACCAAGTCGAACCCCAACCGTCATCCTTCTCGTGATGATGTTCCTCATCGCTGATATGTTTGTGCCTCAAGCCGTGCCTGAATGGCGTGAACTTGACGAGCAGCCTGTCGTTTTCAGTGTGACGTCCACAGACCCACCGACCTTTGACTCGGTCATCTCAGACACCTCTCCAAACACCGTTGGGAATCAAACCGATTCTGGTGATCTTGGCATTTCGGAATTCGGCCAAGAAAGTCGGCTTCTCTTCACATTCCCGATGAACCTTACTTCCACGAGTTCGATCCAATCTGCAACGCTTGACCTCGTCTGCACGACAGATTCACTCTCAGTCACGCAAATCAACATTTACACCGCCTTGCTCACCTCGTGGAATGATTCTGAAGCCACTTGGATGCAAAGCGATTCCAATCAGCCTTGGGACGAGCAGGGTGCGGATGGTGCAAGCGATCGTGGTGCATGGGAGCCCCCATTCCGCGCCTCTGCGAACGGGACCTTCAGCCTGAACGTCACCGCGCATGCCCAGGCTGCAGCGGCGAACAACAACAGCGAGTTGAATCTGCTTGTCACTGGAAATGGCGCAATGTACACTTGTGTTCTTCTGGAAAGCGTTTCCATCAACAACAGGCCTTCTTTGACCGTCGTCTCTTCCAGCACAGCAGCAGGTGACGGAGGTTCGATGGTTTCGAGCTTTGCAGAAGACGGCGAGCCCCTCATGAGCAACTCGTTCCTTCTCGAAGCAGATCGAACACCTCTGATCACCTACAACACCCTGGTCGGACAAGAGGTCGAATACCAATTTTCACTTGAACCGAATTTCAAAACAGAACTTGACCTGGAATGGCACTACTCAACCCTTTGGAATTCCTTTAGCACCACTGCTGCGGCAGGGTCCTATCAAATTCCTAGCGGTGAAGAATTCGATAACGGCTCGGAAGTTCATTATCGATACCGAACAATGGATTCAACCGGAACCCTCAGCGCTTGGTCCGCAGAATCATTCCTCCTCCCCGCTCACGATGTCACCGACAACGGAGACAACACGGCAAGCATCAGCGTCGATGTTGATGATCTTGGTCTGCCCACGGATTTCATCGAAGACACTTACGCCAACCAACTCAGTCGCAACACCAAGTACGGTTCCTCGAGCACGATGGTTGCAACCCTTACCTCGAACAAAGAATCAGTGATTCATTTCCGAATGGATTTAGGTCTGCTAGGTTTGCCGGCAAACGCAACAATCATTGATGCAAATGTGGAACTTCAACGCCAATCGGCAAGCGGTTCAACCATGCTTTCGATGCATGAAATGACATCTAATGTTTGGATTGAAGACGAGGTCACTTGGAACCGTGGGTCAAACGGCAACAACTGGGACGAAGGCGGCCGTGAATACAGTTCAACTGCGGTTGACACGAATCTCAATGGTTCTCAAACCGCCTCACGCTTCGAATTCAGTTTCACAGACAGCCTTCAAACGTGGCTTCAGTCCCCAACGAACGATGCAGCAGACTACCTGATTGTCGCACGCGGTGAAAACGGCGGCTACTCATCAACGGGCACCATCTCGACCACGTTCCACTCTTCTGAAGCATCGATTGAATCCGATCGCCCCTCTGTCGAAATCACTTACGCTTGGGGCACGGGGACAACCTTACCTGCTGTGAGCCTCATCGCTCCAGCCCAGGGTGAAGCGGTCTGGAATCAAACAGGCCACAACTTCTCTGCAAACACCACCCCTTCCCTAGAATGGGACGGAACCACCTCTGCATCCTACGATATTGCCTTCCAAATGGCTACTGATGAACAGTTCCGTGACCGCGTTTGGGATCTGAAAACCTCCTCCAGTTCGGCTTTCGCTTCTGCGGACGGCATCCTCAACATGACGGGCAGTGACGCTCTCGATGCTGGAAATATGTACTTCTGGCGTATGGCTCACTTGGACTCCGATGGACGGTATGGTGCATGGACAACTTCGAATTTCCTTGTCAGTTCTGCCGAGTCAACTTGGCTCGGTGGCGATCGCTATGAATTCCGCATGAGCAATGGAAACGGTACTGTTGATGGGCTCTACCCGGCATGCATGGACACGTTCATTGACAGCGGCACTCCGAACCAAAATTACGATGACGAGTCCAAATTGCTTGTTTCCTACAACACCTACCCAAGCGAAGCCATGGCCTTGATGAGTTGCGATTTGAAATCCAATCTTCTACCAGCCGGCTACGCTGTTGAATCTGCAAACCTCGAGTTCACTTTGGGCAGCAACCCATTCAACGCCCCAACACTCGCGGTTTGGGAAAACACTCAGGAGAACTGGACCGCCGATGGTGCAACATGGAACACCTACGACGGAGTCAACAACTGGGGCATGGCTGGTGCCAAAGGCTCAGAGCGTGGCTCCTTGCTTGATTCAGTCAGCCTAGGCAACACCTTCTCATCCGGTTCAACTGTTGAATGGAACGTGACCTTGGGCGTTCAAAATGCGATGAGAGAAAACCGCAGTGTCAACTTCCTCCTCGGCGTGCTCGGCGTCGGCACGGGTCAAACACGGGATGTCCAACTCTTCCCCGGCAGCGGTGCCGTTTCGACCCGACCAGAACTCACGTTTGTCTATGTTCCTGGATCCAACGCTGTGCCTATGGATCCCTATCCAACAGCTCCTTTGAACGGGTCTTGGGCCATAGGAACTGGAGTCGACTTGACCCCTCTCGACCGACCAACGCTTGAATGGAACTTCAACAGCAACCTCAACATCGGAGGCTGGGCTGTCCAACTTGATACAAGTTCGACGTTCGATTCTTCGGATTTACAAGTCTTCACATCTTGGAACGATGCTGGGTTTGATCTCGGCAACAACACCTACACCCCTGCAACGGGTCTTGATGAAGGAACAACATGGCATTGGAGAGTCCGTGCGATCTCCTCAACCAATCAAATTGGTAACTGGTCGAACAGTTTCCACTTCTTGCTCCCAGATTTGACCACCTGGCAAACCTGCCAAGATGGTTCCTGTGCGTCGGTTGAACTGCATCACAGGGAAGCAATGCCTGCTTTGAACCTACCAAACTTTGAGGACACTTACGTCTACGAGGCGGGTGCAGGATCCTCGGACACCCATGACGATTCCACGCAAATGAAGGTCGGTGCCATTGGTTACGATCGGCAAGCCGTTTCGCTCATTCGTATCCCACTCAATGCAATCCCACAACCGGTAAACGCTCGTGTTACCGATGCAGGCCTCAACCTCTACTCGGAATTTGGCTCCTCGACAGGCGAACCCCTTGCGGTACGCCCGGTGCTACAAAGTTGGACTGGTGATGCCAACGACACCACCTATGACGGTGTCAACAACTGGTCTGCCCTCGGTGGGCGTGACATTGGCGTCGATGCAGGTGAATACGTGGATCTGCAGACCTCTGTCAGTGCGGCTTGGATGACTTGGGATGTTACAGAAGCGGTTCAAGCCGCTCTTGATTCCGGGGCGTCTTCATTGTCGTTGATGATCTATGCATCCAACGACATCACCTCGTGGAGCAACGGTGCAAATGTCATCACTTTCACTTCAACAGAAGGCCTTTCGGCGAACCAACCTTGGTTGAACCTCACTTGGACCAACGGCACTGCGGCAGTCCCCAGCACAGCAGGAACAAACGCAGGACCAGTCAATGCCACGATTCAATGGAACGCATCAAGCCATGCTGTCCTCCCTGAATACACTCCAGAATTATCTTGGACTCTTCCCGCCAACACCACAGCGCCCTCTGCATGGCGCGTCATCATCTTCTCTGATGCAGACGATGACATGGCTGGGCGAACGGTGTATGACTCTAGAGTTTCAACCAACGCGTTTGATTTGACAAACCTCACTTTTACACCTCCGAATGACATCCAAAACCTCCAAACTGTACGGTGGACGGTGCAACCAATTGACTCTGGAATGATTGGTCCTCAAAGCACCTCGACCGTCTTCTACATCCCGAGCGTCGTCGCTGGTGAAATTGATTCGACCCATGCTTGGATTGACATCCAAGACGGAAGCATCATTGATGATTTGAATTACCCAAGCCTCACCGTCGACACGGCCATCGACAGTGGAAACACCCAAGCCAACAACGGTGCGAGTGGATATTTGGCAGTGGGGCAAAGCCCAACCAGCAGCACCCTTCGTTCATCGACTTTGATTTCGATCGACTTCAGCACGCTACCTTTGCCATCCGTGTACGAAATTGAAAATGCAACCTTACAACTTAGCGCGGTTGCAGGAAGCGGTGAAGTGTTTGTCACCGTTTCAGAAATGGTCACCTCATGGGACGAATCATCTTCATGGGCTCATCCTGGAAACAACACGACCTCCTGGGTTGGACCGGGTGCCTACCACTCTGCAGATTCTCATATCCCCGAAACTGAAGGCTTCTGGATGAACGCTTCGAGCCTGTATGACGTCAACGTTACGGCCATGCTTCAACATGCAATCCTCCGTGGCCAAGAAAGCCTCAACATCATTATTCAAGCCGAGGAAGTCGACGGAACAGTTGACGGTGTTTACTACCTTGCCAGCAGTGAAAACACAGTCCAAACCGACCGTCCGCTTCTCTCCTTTACCTACGAGACCACAAACTCATGGGTGCCTTCCGCACCCTACAACATGCTGCCAGCAGACGGGGCCACCCTTTGGAACCTCTCCGCCACCCGGCCGAGTGGCGCAGATGAAGTCTATGCAAATTGGAG
>MDSV01132427.1_pt1 | contig 25210 bp, 20 predicted proteins | sample 810851 | NCBI WGS metagenome assembly MDSV01 (sample SAMN05326640, study PRJNA326480) | marine metagenome | isolation source: seawater | place: Atlantic Ocean: North East | collected 2012
AAAAAAGATATATTCTAAAATTCCTATGGGAGAAACTCATACCTCTTATTTAGACAATGTTCGGAAAGCCTTAAGAAGCAACAATCCCTATAGACGAATTGAAATAATTGAGGCAAGGGTTATTGAAAATGAATAAATTTTTATTGATATTTTTTTCTGTTTGTTTTTTAATCTCTAATTCTTTTAGATCAGCAGATCAAATGTATGATTATAATATTTTTTTTGTAGAACCAAAATCTACAGATGCTCATTTTGGTATAAGTATAAAAGTTAAGGTTAATGATGGACACTATATATCTTCATCAATTGAGAGTGATAAGCTTGATGCTAAGGTTACAGAAATATTATGGCCAACAGAAAAAGGCTGTTTTAATAAATTAGGAAAAGAATTTTTAAATTGTAAAAATCCAATGTTTGTATCACCTAAATTTTATTATGAAGATGAGTGTATTGAAAATAATGGAAATTGGATTTATGGCAACTGGATTATTGATTTAGAGAAATATTATGATGGCTTGATATTTGAAGAAATTTCAGAAATTTCAGAGAGTTCAAAGCCAGAGCAAAAGGATGGAGCCAATATTCAGAAGGGTAGTTTTGAAATTTATCAAGAGTATACTCTAGTTGATAACTTAGAGTCTGGGTTGTATAACTTTAAAGGAATATTTGATCACCAGGTTTGTATGGATTCTGGAATATGCGTGCCAATAGTAGATTATTTCTCAAAAGAAGTTAGAATAGTAAATCAAAATGGAGGATATGATTTAAAATGGAATAATTTACCAGTTACTGTGGGGCTTGCATCTTGTGAACAAGAATTTAGTAGCCAAGAAAACTGTGAACTTACAAAAAGTGAAAATGATTCTAGTTTAATTATGTCTTTTTTTACAGCAATTTTTGCAGGCTTGATTGCTATTGTAACTCCTTGTGTATTCCCTATGATTCCGATGACAGTAGCTTTCTTTTCAAAAGATGCCAAAAAAGGTAGTCGAGAGTCAATAAAGACCGGTATTATATTCGGGATTTCAATTATTGTTATTTTTACTGTTATTGGAGTTTTGTTTTCAGCTATTTTTGGAGCACAGTTAGCTAATGAGTTGGCAACAAGTGCAACTGCAAATATAATTTTTGCAATTATATTTTTAGTTTTTGCAATTTCATTTTTTGGATATTTTGAAATAAGAATTCCAAATAAATTTCTTAATAAAATTAATAAGAAAGCTGATTCAGGGGGACTTTTAGGGATTTTCTTTATGGCTCTTACTTTAGTGCTTGTTTCATTCTCATGTACAGCTCCAATTGTAGGAACTGTTATGATTGATGCAGTGGCTGGAAATTTCCTAAAACCTATTATTGTTATGCTTGGTTTTTCTCTTGCATTTGCAATCCCCTTTTCAATGTTTGCAATATTTCCAAGCTGGTTAGAGAGTTTGCCGCAATCAGGAGGCTGGCTAAATACAGTTAAGGTTATTTTAGGATTTTTAGAATTGGCTCTAGCTTTAAAATTTTTAAGTATGCCCGATCAAGCATATAACTGGGGGATACTTTCTAGAGAGACTTTTTTAATTTTATGGATAATTATATTTGTCGCTATGGGGCTTTATATTTTAGGATATATCAAATTTCAACACGATAGTAGTATTGAAGAATTTGGTGTAGTTAGAATGTCATCTGCTACAGTTACATTTGGATTCTGTATATATATGTTTTCGGGTTTGATGGGTGGTCCTATACCAGCACTGGCAGGAATTATACCACCTGAAAAAGTAAATATGTATAATTATGATATAAACTTTCCAAAAGATGTGAAGTATTCTGATAAATTGCATTTACCGCCTGGTTTTCAGGGATTTTTTGATTACGAAGAAGCTCTCGATTATGCTATTGAGCAAAGCAAGCCATTATTTATCGATTTTACTGGACATGCATGCTTTAATTGTAGAAGAATGGAGGAAAATGTTTGGGCTCATCCAAATGTTAGGTCAATACTAAATAATGATTATGTTATAGTTGCATTGTATGTAGATGATAAAACGCAGTTGATAGATGATAAAAAATATAGAAATATTGGAGATAAGAATTTTGATTTACAAGTTTCAAAATTTTGCAGTAATGCTCAGCCTTTTTATGTTTTGTTAGACCCATTGTATGAAAAAGTTTTGGTGACCCCAGTGGCGTATGATACTAATGTTCAAAATTTTGTAGAATTTTTAACCAAAGGAAAGAAGGAGTTTGAAAAGAAATGATTAAATATTTTATTTTATTCTTAATGGTATTTTGCTATTCTGAACAAAAAAAGTTTGTTATTGACTCTCTCGATACGAATGAGGATATTTTAAGTAAATTAGTGGATTTAAATAAAGTACCTGATTTTACTTTAAAATCTCATGATGGCAAAGAGTACAATATGCGTTCATTAGAGGGTAAGGTTGTTTTGCTAAACTTTTGGGCTACATGGTGTTATCCATGTAGACTTGAGATTCCAGAGCTTAATGAGTTTCATGAAAAATATGATGATTTTATTGTTTTAGGAATAAGTATAAGTGATTCTAAAAAACAGCTTGATGATTTTACTAAATTATACGACGTAAAGTATCCATTGCTTTATGGAACTTCAAAAGAAATAGATAGGATATCTATGGATTACGGTGGGATTTTTGCAGTACCAACCTCGATTCTTATCGATAAGAATGGTGAGAGTGTTTTCTCTTATCCAGGGGCGATATTGAAACAAAATGATCGATATGATGGAGTATATTCTTTGTTAAAGAAAAAAATATCTGAATCTCTAGGTGATAAAAAAGTAAATATAATAGAATGATATTTAGAAAAATATGTTTTTTTTTATTGTTCATATTTGTCAGCTGTTCGTCTAATCCATTATCAGAAGCTTTAGATGATTGGAGCGATCAAAAAGATGGTGCGTATTGGTATGGAACAGCAATTATTTCAAAGAAAAATTTTAATGGAGAAAACATTCATCAGTCTGCTACCAGTCAAGCAATATCAGATATTGCAAGTCAAATTAAAATTTATATTAACAGCGATTTTGAGCGAATTATAAAAGAACAAGATTATGTGATTGATGATTCTTCAGTTTATATTTTAACTACCAGGGTAGAAAATAATATTGAAGATGTTGAGATTGTTGATTTTAAAAATTTGCAAGATTCATATATTTTATTTGCTAAGTTATCAAAAGAAAAATTTTACCGTTCAATCAAACGTAAAAGTGAAAGTGCAATTGAAATTGCAAAAAATTACATTTTTGAATCAAAAAATCCTACTTTAGAATCTTTTCAAAATTTATTAAAAGCTGAAAAAGAAATATTACCATATATTGATTACTCAATTAGAACAAAAATAAATGGTGTAGAGGTTAATTTGTATTCTTTTATACAAAAAACTAAAAATGATTTAATTAATCGTATTAAGATTGAACCTAAAGTGCCAAAAGTATATATAAAGAAATTAGATTATAGTGATAACTTAGCCACTATCAAAGTATATGATGTTAAAACAAATAATTTGTTATCAAATATTCCTCTAATTTTAAATATCAATAAAAATTTTGTAGAATGTATTACCAATCTTGAAGGTGAGTGTGTTTTTGATATTAAACCTCAGTACCTTAATAATGATAAAAAACAAAATATTTTAATAACACTTGATCGTGAGTCTATACTGCAAGAAAGTAGTGAATACGATTTTGTTATTAATTCTCAAATTGAAGTTGAATTAATACCAACAAATATCTTTCTTATTGTAGAAGAGTATAACTTAGATACGAATTCAGAACAGAAATATATAGCTCCTAAAGTTAAAGATTTTTTTATTAAAAGATATCCTACTACATTTGTTGATAATCTGATAAATAGTGATATATCAATTAAAATTTATGCTACTACTAGAAAAATTGGTAGTGATAAAAATGAATATGGTATATATCAAGTTTATTCTGATGCTAATATATATATAGAAAGTAATGGAGTTAATATTACAGATATTTCTGTTAATGATATTAAAGGAGCAGATTTTGGGTCATTTAAGCAAGCAGGCAATAAGTCTCTTGAAAAAATAAGTAAAACAATTAGGAAGAAAACTTTGCCTAAATTAGTTGAAGTTTTAACGCAGTCTAATAATTGATATTTATAATATGAAAATAATATTTATAATTATTATTAGTAGTATAATTTTTTGCGCTGAATCAAAAAGTGATTCAGAATTGTGGCCAATAATCCAAAAAAAGTTTAATAATGATTTGGCAAAAGATTTTACAAATCAAGATGTAGAGTCATGGCTTGAATATTTTGCTCCTAATAAAAAGATAAATATATATCAATATGGTCCAGATGTTTCAGGAGAAAATGGCGATGGGCAAACCATAAAAGTATACACGGGTCCCTTCTTGTGTTCAATTGTTAGAGGTCGTATGCCAGCAAAGTTAATGGCTAAAACAGTATTTAAAAGATTAAAAAAACAAGATTACAAAAAATCAAGAGTTGAACTGTTAGCTATTTTGCAAAAAGATTCAACACTATCAGCATATGTTCGTTTTGAAAGAATAAATTCTAGCGGAAAGGTTTATCAGTCTGCTAAAAGCGTATACACTATGACTAATATAAATGAAGAATGGTATATTATTGAAATGTCTACTTATGATGATTCCTTTAAAACAAATGAAGTAGTAGGGTATGATAAAATGTGGTATCCACATTAAAAAAAATACTATTTATTTGTAAAATTCTCTTATATGTTTTTTAATATCTTCATTTATTTTATTAGTAGCTTTGTTTAACATTTCTTCACTGCTTATTTGCTTTCTATCTCCTTTACCACTTCCTTTGTTTAAAATAGCTGTTAAAGCGACATCTACTAATAAACTACTTACACTATTTGTGCTTGTTGGAATCCCTGTAGTCCATTTATCTAAGTAGTTTTTTTCTTGTCTAAATGTTTTTGAATTAATGATTTCTGAAGTCTCTACATCTATAATTTCTAAGAAAACTTCTATCATAATATATGCTTCTATACGATGCTTTTTTTTATATCCACCATAAGAACCATCAGATTGATTATACCGAACTCTTTCATAAGTATGTTTTGGTTCGTTTATAATAATTTCGTTTATTTCTCCTCTTATGATATGATCTATATCTTTGATTTTACCTAGCTCAATTTCAGAGTTTTCAATTAAACCTGATTCAGATATTCTTAATTGTTCGATTATGGTATTCATATTTTTTCTATCAACAATATCAACAATATCAGTAAATGAGTCTATGCTTTGAAGATCTGAAACTAATTTATTTGATATAGAATTCCCTAAATCATCGTACTTTTTTTTTGTATTGTTTTCAAAATCCATAATTGTAATGTGAAAAATCGAATTGTTTTTACACTCTTCAATATATTTTGCAGAATCTTTAAAGTTTTTTTTATAATAATTTGATAAAATAAATTCATTATAAGCTGCTTTATAGCTTTCTTTATCTTCATATGACATTAAGTCGATTCCTTTGTTAAAATGATAATTAGCAATGCTTTCTAATGTTTTTTCGTAATCCTTATTGTAGTCTTCTCTAAGATATTTTTTGAAGCTATCTGATATAGAAGCATTTTGTAATTTTTCTAGCAGATTGAATAGACCTTCAAAACTTTCAACTAATTTTTTTTGATTATTAGAATCATTCAAATACAAGTCAATCCTTGAATGATGGAAATTAATAGCAAGAGGAACTATTTTTTCATACATAATTTGAGACTTTTTATAGTCGGGATTCCTGTTTAAAGAATTAATACAATAATCTATTGATTTATCATAATTTTGATTTAAATATTCATTCTGAGATCTTTTATAGTCTCTACCATAATTAGTGAAAAAGGTACAGTTTACCATAATAATACATACTGTAAATATAGATATTAAGTTTTTAAGCATTTTCCTCTAAAAATTTGTCCATTATACGCCTATCTTTTTTTGTTGGGCGACCAAGTCCTTTTTCTCGCCTAAATTGGATGGTATGATTTTTTTTTCGTTCCTCTAATTTATATAATTCTTCTTTTAAAGTTAAATCTTTAATATAGCGATTAACATCTTTTGCACTAAGTCTTATCTTCGGAATGTCAATTATCATATATTGATATTCAATATGATTTTTTTGAACTTTAATAGTATCATTAATTACGATCATTTTAGAAGGTTTGGACTTAATATCATTAACAATAATATGGTTTTTCTTACATGCTTCTAATGCTAAGCTACGAGTTTTAAAAATTCGAGTCATCCATAATATTTTATCTAATCGCATTTTGTTCATATTTTTTTTAAATAAATTAATTATAACATATATATTTATACGAGATTATTCAATGAAAAAGCATAAAAACAACAATAATAATACGATTTATGGAATTAATAGTTCCACCTCCGTTATAAATTCTGATAATTGTATAGTCAACAAAATATCTATTGTCAAAAATAGTCAGGCCTACCAAAACATGAATATTCAAAATTTTATCAACAATAATAAATTATCTGATAAAGTGTCTATCGTAAATAAGATAGCTACAGATACAAATAAAAGTGTTAGATCACAAGGAATCATGGTTGATTTTTTATTTGCAGGATTAACGCATGACCTTGATTCATTTATGTATAGTGAAAAAAACAACGACTGTATTCTTATTTTAGATCAGCTTGAAGATCCTCAAAATTTAGGCCAAATAATTAGAACATGTGAATGTGCTGGTGTAAATAAAATTATATTAACTAAAGATCGGTCTGTTAGTTTATCTGATACTTCATTACAAATCAGTCAAGGTGCATTTTGCTCAATAATGTTTTATGTCTGTGGAAACTTAAGTAATACAATAAGAATATTAAAAGATAATGAATATTGGCTTGCAGCATTGGAGAATAGCATTAAGGCAGAAAGGTGGGATAAAATCGATTACGGAGGAAAAATTGGAATAATACTTGGAGGTGAGGGGCGAGGGATAAGAAAATTAACGCTCAAAAATTCTGATTTTATTGCAACTATACCTATGCAAGGTAGAATAAATTCTCTAAATGTTTCAGCAGCTTGCTCAGCTATATTGTTTGAAAGGTTACGTCAAATAAGTTTGTAATATTAAAAACTTTAAGAATTATTGTTGAAATGATAAGGTGAGGGCCAAATGGCATTTTATTTTCTAATGATAGTAGATTTAATTTGTATAAAACCCCCCAAATGATTAACGCTATTAATGATGCTAAAAAAATAGACACCAATATTTCCAATGGTCCTATCCATGCTCCTAAAGGAATGATTAGTAAAATATCTCCAAATCCCATGGGCTGTTTTTTTACTTTCTTTAATTTGAACCAGTAAGAAACTAGAAAATATATGATGCCAAAAAATATTAATGGTATAATTATGCCATAAATCTGATCAAGGCTTCCAAAATAATAATAACTAAATAGAGAATGGTACATTGATATAAAAACTAATGGAATAATTAAAGGTATCGGAAAAAACATATATTTAAAATCTATAAATCCTAATGGAATCAAGAACGATATCATTGTAATATCAAAGATTATATCAATTGAATTATCATTAGTTGTGTAAAAATAAATCCAGCTAATACATGTTATGGCCTCAATAATTGGATAAGATAGAGAGATTTTTTTATTACAATTATAACAATGACCTAATTGAATAATGTATGAGATAAGTGGTATGTTTCTATATGATGGTATTGAGTGTTTGCACTTAGGACAAAAAGACCTTGGAGATATAATAGATAAATTGTTAGGCAGTCTATAAATTATAACATTAATAAAGCTGCCAAAACAGACTCCCAATATAGATATTAATATTAAATCCAAAATGATATAGCTAAGTGTTTTGCATCATTTCTGTACCAAAACTAAATATTGGAAGATAAGTTACAATAACAATTATACCTATAACTGCACCTACAGCGACAATTAAAAGTGGCTCAATTAATGAGGTTAGACGATCAACAATTGAATTTACCTGCTTTGTATAAAAGTCAGATGCCTTTAAAGCAAGATTGTCAATTTCTCCAGTTTCTTCTCCAGTTTTTAACAGCTGTATCATAATTGGAGGAAATTGCTCAGTATTTTTAAGAGCTTGGGAAATATTAACTCCATTTTCAATTTGCTTACTTGCTTTATTAACAGCAATTTCAAATACTCTATTATCGACTACCTTACTTATTAATTGCATTGCATCTAGCACAGATACACCTGCTCCAATCAATATTCCAAATGTTTTGCTAAATTTACTTAATGCTCCTTGGTCTATAATCTTTCCAAAAATAGGAATTCTAAGTAGTATTTTATCTTTAACTAGACTACCTCTATCAGTTAAAGATAATGTCCAGAATAATAAAATAGCTGAAGAGATGGTGAAAAACAAAAAAACCAAATTTGCTCGGAACCATACACTTAAATCAATCATGGCCGTGGTATAAAATGGAAGTTCCGCATTTATTTGTTCGTATACTTTAGAGAATTCAGGAATTATAAATGTAAATGTTACAAATAGCATTACAATTAAAAATGCAATAATAAAAACTGGGTAATACATTGCAGATTTAACCTTTCTTTGGGTGTCTTCAACACTTTCTAAGTATCTTGCTAATTCATCCAATGTTTCAGATAGTTGACCACTAATCTCGCCTGCCCTAACAAGTGATATATATAAATTGCTAAATACTCCAGGATGTTTTTCAAGGCAATCTGAAAGCTGTAAGCCTCGTTTTATATTCAGCTCTATATCTTCAAGAACTTTTTTAAATTTTTTATTTTTTTCTTCTTGAGCTAAAAAGTAGAATGATTTCTCTATAGTTAAGCCAGCTGCAAACATGGTTGATAATTGACGAGTAAAAAAAACTATTGTTTTTAAAGGTACTCTCGTTTTTAATTTTTCAAGTTTTAACGATAGTCGGTCTAGGAATGGACCTGCAAAATCAAATGAGGTATCTCTTTCTATTAATTTTACAACAGTTAAATTTTGATTTGATAAGTTGCTTGAGGCTTCATTAATATTAGAAGCCTTGATTGAACCTTCCTTTCTTTTGCCGTCTTCAGTTCTTGCAATAAAACTAAATTCCGGCATTATACGTCCTCAACAGTGGCTCTTATAATTTCATCTATGTCTGTTACTCCCTTTACTACTTTATCAATTCCTGCATCTCTAAGTGGAGTCATACCATCTTTTATAGCTTGATCTTTTATGATATTTTGATTAGCATTGTTGAAAATATGCTGTTTCATTTCCCTATTAACTTCAAGAATTTCATGAATTGCAGTTCTTCCTTTGTATCCAGTGTTGTGATTAGTTGGGCTAGGTTTTCCCTTGAAAAAATTAGTTGAAGAAATTTTATCCTTTGGAAACCCAAACATCTTTAAATCTTCGTTCGATGGCTTATACTCCTCTTTTGAATCTTGATCAATTGTACGAACAAGTCTTTGAGCCATTATAAGATTTAAGCAAGAACCTAATAGGAATGGGGGAACACCAAGGTCTAGTAGTCTTGCAATAGTTGAAGGAGCGTCATTCGCATGGACTGTACTAAAGACTAAGTGTCCAGTTAGAGCAAACTTAACAGCTATATCAGCAGTCTCTTGATCTCTTATCTCACCGATTAAGAGCACATCTGGATCTTGTCTTAATATAGATCTAAGCGCACTAGTAAAGTTTAATCCTATATCATCATGCATCTGCACTTGGTTAATTCCAGGTAATTGATATTCAACTGGGTCTTCAACAGTTGTAATATTTATACCTTCGGAATGAATTTCTTTTAGAGCTGCATATAAAGTGGTTGATTTACCACTTCCTGTTGGACCTGAAATAATAACCATTCCATATGGCTGCTTTATCCATTTTTGAAATATTCCAAGTTTATGGTCTGAAAAACCTAAATTTCTAAGATCAAGAGACAATTTACCACTTCCAAGTAACCTTAAAACAACTTTTTCACCAAATACAGTTGGTAAGATTGAAACCCTAACATCAATTTCTCTTTCTGATGTTTTTATTTTCATTCTACCATCCTGCGGTAGTCTCTTTTCAGCAATATCTAATTTTGATAAAATTTTGATACGTGTAACCATTCCATTAAGTGAACTTAAAGGAGGGTTCATGACTTTTGCAAGAACTCCATCTATTCTTATTCTAACTCCTACCTCATCTTTAGAAGGCTCAATATGAATATCAGAAGAATCTTCTTTAATAGCTTCAGTAAGGATTAAGTTTACTAGTTTAACAAATGGCGCATCTTCAGCAGAAACACTTTTTTCATCATCTAGAACCAACTGTTCTTGACCAGTATTTTTTTCAATTTTCGTATCTGAATCAATACTTGAAATAGCAGTTTCAACTTCTCCTGATTTTTTTATTTTATCGTAAACTCTTTCAATTGCACTATTAATAGATTCTTTTGTGCCAATAAGTATATCGACATCTAAATTTGTTAATTTTTTAATTCCATCTATAGCAGGCATATCTTCAGGGTCATGCATTGCAACTGAAATAGTAGACTCAGTTTTGGAAAGCCCTAAAACAATATTCTCTTTTGCAAATTCTTCAGGAATTAAGGCAGCGACCTCAGTAGAAGCTTGATAAAGATCGTTTTCAGTTATTGGCCTTGCTCCTGTTTGAATAGCATAACCTTTAAGTAAGTTTTCTTCGCTTAAGTGTCCATTTTCAATCAAGATTTCACCGAGCTTCTTACCGTCACTATTTTGCTGCTCTTGGATAGCTTCGTTTAAAGCATCCAAAGAGATAAAGCTATTTTCAACTAATATTTCACCTAATCTTTTCATTGTAAACTGTGTCCTCTAGTTTTAATCTAAACATGTATTATTTATTGTAATCTGAAGCTGTTCACTAGTTGCTCCATTTGCATTTAGTAAGTTGGCTACAAGTATTGGACTTGAACAGCTCCACTGTTCTGGGTCGTTACTTGTCTGGACACATTCATCTCCTGTAAACGTAATTCTGAAAAATTTATAACCATCAGCATCAGTTTGAATCTGAACATTTCCATATGTGGCAATCTCATCTATCCAACTTCCGTAGCCCCATACAGCACCTTCTTCTGCATCAAGACACTCTTGCTGGTTTATGTAGGGCAAACCAGTGGCATCGTCGACCAGCGGTACTCCGTTAGCATCATAGCATCCGCCGCCTTCTCTAGTAGGATTACCTTGTGAATCAAAGATACCTACCTCGACAACGGCTCCTTCAACAGGGACTCCATAAGCATCAAGGAGTCTACTTCTTAATTCAACTTCAAATACATTAGCTCCACTTATTGGAGCACAATCTGCGAAATCATTTTGAGTATCTGTTAACGGCTGCAGTGTTAAGCTACAATCAACACATACATTTTCGTAATTAACTAGATTACTTTGACTTGAAAAAGTGATAGGTAGAGCAATTCCCCAATAGTATTGGTCTCCATCTGGATTAGTACCAAAACCTGATGCTGCAACTTGATCGCAATCAAGACCATTTTCTTCGCAGAAATAATCCTCTTCATCACATAATTGAGGGTTTGTTTTTAAAATGCCATCTTGGTCCTCTGATATTCCGCATAGCCCTATTACTCCAGCATCAGGAAGCCATCTGCCGTCATTAGCGATACAAGCTTCTTCTGAAGTTAAGGTCTGATCAATGCAAATATTACCAGTAGTTGTAGCCGTTATTTCTGGTAATTCAAATAATTGAGCAGAATTATATTGAGTTGTTGTCCAGGCAACTCCAGGCCATGCCTGATCTGTATTTGGCTTGAAGTTTCCTGTTTTTGCTTCAGCAACAATAGCTGCCGCAGTAGGCGGATTAAGACTAAAGTAAACTGCTGTAGAATCTGAAACTGGGTTTGACCAAGCATCCCATAACATAATTGAAATTGGCATCTCTGTTAAACCAGCTCCTATATTAACAGCCTCTGCAAAATCATAACCAATAACAGCACTTGTGGGAGGACCTGTAGTAATTGTTACTGGCGTAGCTTCAGCAATAAGCTCTATTTCCGCGTCAAGAGGTGGGGGAGTATCAGTTACAGTTACCTTCACATGAACAGACCCTGGTTTTGTTCCAGAATTTAGAGTTATAGAAGCAACACCATTTGAACTTACTTCTAAAGCAGATGTGGCATCTGAGTCGCCATTTAAATGAAGACCATCAAGAACAGGAGGGGTAAGTTCAAAATTTACATAGTAGGGCTCTGTTACTAGGTTTCCATTACCATCTCTAATTTCAGTTGTCAATAAGGTTGATTCCGCACCGCCACCACCTTGGACTATTATTTCGCTTGGGAACGGAGGTAAAATTTCAACAAAAGAAGCTTCAGTAGAATTTATTTGCAGACCTAGGGTATCTGATAAACCTGCATAAGTGCCTACTATACGAGTAAAACCCGATGAGTTTTCCATATTAAAGTTTGTTTCTGCATAGACAATAGAAGAACCCTCAAGCTCAAAATTTGGTGGTAGATAATCTTCTACATCTTCAATATCACCCTCTTGGAAATATACAACCTCATCTATTGAGCCAACATCAATCCACTCATTATTTTCTTCATCAAATTGAATGGCTTCGAATGTCATGAAATCAAGCTGTGATGAAGGCTGATTACCAAGAGAATCTGTGTAAAACGCATAAATATTAGTGTTAGGTAATCCGAACTCAGTTGGAAGAATATAGTTTTCAGAAATCAATGTAAGTTCTTCACTACAATCTGGGCAATTAGGAACACTATTTATATAAATTATATCTGAATGTAGTTCAACGCTAGCGTCGTTTGGATCTAAAATATAAGCTCTTAGTTGATCAATCCCTTCAGATATATTTGTATAACTAACTGTTGCAACCCCATTTTGTCCAGTACCTCCAGTGCTTGAGCCGCTTGCTGAGCATTCAGAGCCATCAACACAAGGGTCTCCATCTGGATCACAACCAGATCCATCACTACAAGAATAGGTCTCATCTCCAGTTCCACCAGATGCTGCTCCATCTTCTCCACAGCATGTGTATTCATAGCCTGAGCTAAGCTCTCCAAATGATCCTCTGGTAGCTTCATCTAATTCAAATCTAACTAAAACATTTGAAACTCCAACACCAGAGTTGTTTTTTGCCATAACAGAAATAGTTGTAGTCTCATACAAGGCATGATTTATAGTATCAGAATCAGGATAGTATTCAAATTCTGCAACATCATTTTCAGGATACTGACTCCCATCAATAAAATAACTTAATGTAAGGTCTTTTTCAACTTCAGGTCGTTCTTGTAAAAAAACTTTGAAATCTATATTAGTAGGACCTGCTGTCTCAAAATCAGCAGAATTTACTATGAAAGTAGACTCTGCAACCCCTGTAGAATCAGTTAAAACTGACGTACTTGTAAGGTACCCTCCTACATCACTTGTAAGCTTCTGAAAATTGACCATTACCGGATCTGTTACTAAACCTCCGTAACTATCTATGGTTCTAGCTATGATAGAAGTTTCGTAGGATATATTATTGTTATTTTCAATAGTTTCTTGCTGAGCAGTACTAATTTGCAAGTCTTGTACCGCACTAATTAATAAAGCTTGTTCAGTAAAAACGTCAACATCAACCGTTTGTTGAGCATTTCCATTTTCGCCCATATTTAAAGTCACTAAAATATCTTCTGGATCTTGTATAGTAGCTTCAATTTGAATAGTTCCAGAGCCATTAGGTATGTCATTTCTATCTATATTTAAATTAGCGGTAGCTATACCAAATTCATTAGTGTAAATGCCTGAACTGCCAGAAGTAATTAAACCATATGAACTTAAGTTCCTATAATAAATTGGTACATTTTGAACACCTGCTCCTGTTGAGTCTAAGGCTGTAGCTTCAAATGGGATAACGTAAGTTGAATCGGGGAACTCATCTTCCAAAACTAAATCAAAGGTACCATCATTATTATAATCTTGAAATAAGTTAGACTCTAATAAAAATGTTCTCACATAGTATTCTTGAGGAAAAATTTCAGATGTTACAACAAGTTGAAACTGATCAGTACAATCTTGGCAACCTTCGGGCCCATCAACATTTACTCCAAAAGTGACGATATCATCGCTAGTTCCAGGAGATGTTTGATATTCTACACTTGCAACCCCATTAGCTCCTGTTCTAGCAGAGCTAGATGTCAGAGAGCCTGAACCAGATATTTTTGAAAATGTCACATCAATATTTGGTAAAGTAATTCCAAATTGGTCTGATACAGATGCATTAATATTAGTTGTATAAATATTATTATCTGGAACCTCTAAAGTATTATTGGGTGCACTAGTATATCCTGTAACAGAATTGATTAAGCTTTCAGGAGAAATTAGAGATATCTCAGTTGTTTCCTCAACTGAAGAATTATACTCATCAGTATAACTTACTTTAATTTCAAATTCACCCAATGCAAGATCGTCAAGCCAAACACCTTCAACTATTCCGTTTACATTGGTTTCTCCAATATTGGTTTCATCAGTGTTGACTTGAAATTCTTCATCAACTTGAAATTGCCCCATATCTATATTGTTGCCATCAGAGTTTATTTTCGACCAAGAAAAAATTAGATTTTGATTTTGATGCCCACCGTCAAAAACACCATCTGATTCATTATCAATTTCAAGAAGAGCTGTAATCTCAAGCTGATCCAGTGCGTTACTAGCGGCATAGGCAATAGACTCATCGCAATCATCTACAGTTGGATCACAATTGTTATTGTCTACAAATAGTTGAAGCCTGTAAGATAGCTCTGGAGGGGGAGAGGCTACTGGAGTTCTTTCGTCACATGAAAGAAATAGCAGTAGCGCAATAAGGCTAAAAGATAAAAAACGTTTTAAAATGTTACTTTTTTTCATAATAATCTCCTAGAAGAATTTATTTTTCTTCGTCTCTTTTTAAATATTCCTTGATATACTCATCAGTAGCTGGTCCCCATATTCCATCAACATCTTTTTCTGGCATTCCAAGCGCCTGTTGTAGCTTGATTATCTCACCTTTGTCACTTGTTTTTTTAACAGAATCAAGTAACTGCTGAAGAATGTCTTGCTCAAAATCAGTCATTAAATCAGCCTCAAGCCCCTTAATAGCATTACTGATTTCAATACCAGAGTCTTCAAAAGAATTTTTAGTATTCTTTCCAACTATCCTAGGAGTTATCTGGATAATTAAATCAGTTTTATTCTCAACAATAGAATTATGAACAAATAATTTAGGGCCTATCCATGGTATTCTCCAAAGTAGTGGAAATTTACTTTGAACCTTCTTCTTATCAGCCGATAAAAGACCGGCAATAACTATTGTTTGATTGTCCTCAACTCTAATTGTTGTTGTTGAAGTTCTTTTTTTAACCCAAGGTATATTTCTGTCAGGACCAATAAAGTCGTAAATAGAACTTACTTCTGGGGTTACTTTTGTTGTAATAAAACCATCTTTATTTACTGTAGGCAAAATATGGAGTTTAATGCCAACTTCCTCTCTTTGAACTTGTACTTGACCACCTACGCCTCCACTTGATAAAATATAAGGCACTACATCAACCATAGATATTGTAGCTTCATGACCATTTAAAGTAACAACTTTTGAGTTTGCTAACACATCAGCCTTATTATTTTTTAATAGAAAGTCAAGAGTTACATCAAAAGCTGTTAATTGTCTGCTTAATCCAATTTCATTATCGGAGCTTAATCTTTGAAAATACATTTCATCAGGAAGTTCTCCCATTGTTGTAGGATTTAGATTTTCAATAACCGAAAATGTTCCATCTCCGTTATCTAATAAAGAAGAGCTTAGTCCTGGAATTAGTGAGCCTGAGAGGTTTCCTCCGCCTAAATCAATTGGCTGTCCTGTTTCAGCGAAAATTAACGAAAGTTGAGATAGTTTAGCCCAGTCAATGCCTAATTTATCATCATCGGTTAGTCCTACCTCAATAAGCTTAGCTTCAAGCATTATCTGAGTAGCTGGGACATCTATGTCTGCGACAACTTGTTCAATTTCAGAAATCTTTTTTGGACTTGCACTTACAAGCAAGTTATTTCCTGTTTTATCTACAGTTACCTGTTCAGTAATATTAGAAAGGAGGGCAGCTACATCTGTAGCGTTGGCATATTTTAGAGATATAACATAAGGCATTACACCAACATCTTCTAATAATTTACTTGATTCAGCTACTAAAATCGAATTGCCTACTATTTCATAACTAAGTCCAGCAGCGCGAACTATTAAGTTGATTGCTTCATTAACAGGGACGTTATCTAAGTGTATTGTTAGTAATTCACTAGAATTTACATTAGGTCCAGTCACAATATTGAAACCACTTTCGGCAGCTAATATTGAAAGTAAATCTGGAAGGTTGGTATCAACTGCATGAATTGTAATTAATGAGTCTTCATCGTTTCCAAATAAGGTAGTTATTCCTATGATAGTTGTTAATACTATTAACAATAATTTATTTTTCATTTTCGCCTCTTATTATAATTTTTATTTGTTTTCAAGCTTTAAAATTTTTGTTTCGCTATCCTTTTTATATTCTACATAATCTTTATTGATTTTAACAACAATACCATCATCTTCGAGTCTATCATTCTCCTTTAAAATATAATTATGACCCTTGTAGTCGATAGATACATAACTATTTGAGCTATTACCTTCTCCCTTATATGCAATTAGCGATAGTCTGGGGGTATTTCTTCTTGCAGATTGGTTGTATCCACCTTCATAGCCAGGCAAAATTACAACGTTTGATAAATCTGTAGGGTCAGTAAGTGTTTCTGGCAAGACAAACTCATGCTCCCTTTGATTTTTTAAAGAAATTTCTAATTCATTCATACTCTCTTCTAGTTTACTTATTGCACATTCAAAACAGTCTGCCTCCATACGGTATTCATCAATTTCTTGATTTGTCTTTATGTAAATATTAATTTTTTTATAGTTATCAGTTACTTTAGAGAAAAAATAGTTTGATGTCATTGCATCTAAAGCCTCTTCTTCAGTCGCCTTTAAATTGTTTAGCAAAACAAAATCCCAAATATCATTATCGTTTTGATCAACAAATTTTTCTCCAAGGTCATATTGTCCATTGCCTAAATCAATAAATTTTTCTCCAAGGTCATATTGTCCATTGCCAGCATCTGTAAACTCTTCTCCTTCATCCCATTTTCCATTGCCTAAATCAATAAATTTTTCTCCACTCCATAGGCCATCAGGCTCATCTGTAAATTTTTCAGGATACGTGTAAGTACCATTTCTATCTAGATCTTCATAAGAGTCCCCTTGGTCCCACTTTTTATTATTATTAGTATCTTTAAAACCTTCGCCCTCATCCCATTTTCCATTTTTATTTGTGTCTTCAAAATCTTCACGTATATCGTACGAATTGTTTCTGTTTAAATCAGTGTAAGGGTCTCCTTGATCCCAAATACCATTATCATTTTTATCAGCAAATTCTTCTCCAAGGTCATATTGTCCGTTGCCAGCATCTGTAAATTCTTCTCCTTCATCCCATTTTCCATTGCCTGAATCAAGGAATTCTTCCCCAAGATCATATTGTCCATTACCAGCATCTGCAAACTCTTCTCCTTCATCCCATTTTCCATTGCCTGAATCAACAAACTCCTCACCTGGGACAACAGCTCCGAAAGCATTTAGGTTTTCAAACCCCAACACCTCAATGCCATCGTTAAAAAAAGACATATTATCTATAAATAAGCTATGGCTTGAGCATGAGGGTTTTCTAAATTTTTTACCAGATATTTCAGTCAATAAGTAGCAGCCTGATTTAATTTTTTCTTCTCTATCCGTAAACTCTTCTCCTTCATCCCATTTTCCATCTTTATTTTTGTCGTCAAAATTTTCTCCTTCATCCCATTTTTCATTTCCCTTTATAGAAAAACCTATCAATGATGTAAATGGATGCTTCTTCTCAAAACTCTTTAAGTCCTTATTACTTGAAACTACTTTTTTATATTCTATAAATTCCTTTTGACTACTTATAGTATTTTCTTTATTGCTTATCTTTTTCTTTTTTGCTATTGATATACTGTTATTATCTAAGATTGTTTCAAGCAAGGAGCTAGTAGGAATGTCGTAATCTTCAAACTTCTTCAATGTTTTTATAAAACCCTTCTTTTTTGAATTTAAAGAACTAGTGGTACCCCAAAGACTGTACGTAAAAGAAAACAAAACTACCACGCTCACGCCAATAGCAATGTTCCATATAGCTTTTTCTCGTTTATTCATTTGCTAAATATTACCCTTCTTTTTTATGTTACTCTGTGTTGATTTACTCAAGTTTACAGCCCAAATTTTCATGCTTATATTCTTGCCGGGAAAGATTCCTTCATTTTGCAAGGCCCTTTGCACTCCTCTTTCAACGCTATTTTCAAACTCAAATCTATCTATGACAAAAATTTTGTCACTTTTTTCTAATCGATTTACAAACTGCCCAAACTTCTCAAAAGAACAGTCGACTAAGTCTATTTCAAACTCAATGTAGTCAAAGCCATCCATCTGTATTAATTCTCCGTCTTGAGGCAGTCTTGGGCTTTCACTTTGGATTTGCAATTCCGTAAGTATTTTATCTACATACTTAAATACATTTTGGTTAAAATAATTGGAGTTTTTTGTTTTTCCATCCTTTTTACCATCATCAATATTTTTATCAAGCATAGTTTTTGTTGTGATATGCTTGTTGTCTACTTGAACTTTAGTTTCAAAGTATTTTTCAAAATTATTATTTATTCTACGATTACTACTATCTATACTATCTAACCCGCCATTGTTAGTATTAATATATATAGCGGATAATATTAGTAGAATAATTGCAGTTACCAAATTACAGGCTAATAATATAAAGTTACGCTTCATTCGTTATTTTTTTCTTCCTCTTTTCTTTTTTTTGTAATATTGCTTCAATTCACCTTCAAATAGAATTTTTTGGAGGTCATTCCCCTTTTTTGTTGCGTCTTCATATTTAACCGGACTGAATAATGGCTCTCCATTACTATCTGTATTAAAGTGGTCAATGAAGTCACTATTTTTTAAATCTTTTACCAAGTTGTCACCACGAGAGAATGATGAGTTTTTTACATACGCACTTGCATCGACACCAGCTAAATTTGTATCGTGACGAAGATATACGTCCATTTGAAAATTACGCCTGCTCTTTGCACTAGACAATCTCATTTTAGTAATAACCATATCACTGGGTACGGCATCTATTAGAGCCGTTAGTTTTGGACCCCAAAAGATTCTATTCTCTTGGAATTTCTTTAAATGATTTACGTCTTCAACAGAAATTCCTGCACCAATGAATTCAACTGATCCAGTAGTTAGCTTCTTTGTTTCTGTCCTGAGTACCTTATTTGAGCTTTCTTGATCAGTAACTATATTGTCAATACCATTAATCAATATTGAAACCCATATTATTAATACAACGAAAAATACATTTATCGCTCCAAAAACAACCCACTGAAAAGTATTTTTTTTCTTTTCATGTAATTCTGTTTTAGAAACAGTTTGGTTTAGATTTATTTTGATTAAGTTTTTCATTCCGTTAAACCTCTAAGCGCACAACCTACAGCAATAGAATATTGATAAGGGTTATTCGTGCTCCCATTAAGTGCTATTTTTTCGAATGGATCTAACAACTCAACCTCAGAGTTTAAGTTTGATGATATGAAATCTTTAATTCCTACTAAATTTGCAGATCCACCGGTTATATAAATTTTATTAAAATAAGCTTGCGGATTAGTTTTCATATAATATCTGAGTGACTTTCTGACCTCTTCAACAAAATTAGTAAATATAGTTTTCTCTGCCACTTGAATGCTAAAAGACTCTTCATTTTCTGAATTTGAATTTTCAAGAGACTGTATACCTTTTTCAAATTTAGCTTTTTCAGCTTCATTGTAATTAATTTTATTTTTATCCATTAAGGATTTACTAATTTTGTGTCCCGCCAAATTAAGCTCTCTAGTGAAAAAATCTTGGTTCTTACCAAAAACTACAATTGTTGTAGACTTGCAGCCAATATTTAATATCACATTAACTCCTTGCTCAGGAACCCCTTTATTGTGAATACATAAATTAGTCAAAGCTATAGGAGTGGCATCAAAGACGCCTGATTTCTTAAATCCAATTTCGTTAATAAGTTGATTATGCTGAGTAATAAGATTTTTAGTTGTGGCAACAAGCAATACGTCAATTTTACCTACTTCTTTTGAGCTTTCTCCAATAATATGATAGTCCATTATAACTTCTGTTCCATCAAGTGGAATATGCTTTTTAGCTTCAAACTCTAATGCTTGAACAAGCTCCTCACCACCCATTTCAACAGTCAGGATTTGCTTAATCGTAGTACTGGAGCCAATCAAAGAAGAAACTAAGTCCTTTTGATTCTTAGGTGTAATTTTATTATTTTTGAATAAATCTTGAATGCTTGCAACCCATTGCGCTTTAGTAATCGTTTCAGGGTCAAATAAATTCAGATCATTAAAAGTACTACAGCTGCTAATCTTTTCAGCTTTAATATTTTCACCTGATTTTGATAGTAAAACTACCTTTGATTTAAAATGTCCAATATCTAATCCTAAACTCATAGAACTCCTAATCTATTGCCTTAAAACCTGTTAAGTTAACACTTATTTCACCAGAATCATCATCATATTCTACTGCTGGATAAAATGGAGGAGGTGTGCAGAAAAGATTTCTATCGTAATGATAATTCTTATCCATACCAATATCATGCGCTACATTTGTAGAAAAATTAGATGAAATATTTCTAAGCATGTATCCTCTGTATTTTTGAACAACACTTCCCCATAAATATATCTCTTGTCTTTTATCTTGGTTTGTGAATTGATTACCGTTTTGCCCTCGTCCTCTACCGTCACCAAATGGAGGCTCGATTGTATTTCCGGAAATTGTCCTGCCTTGAGTGGTCAGTGTAGTATTTATATTTGTTGAGTTTTGCCAAAAATGCATTACAAACGATTCATTTAATGCTAGTATCGCAGCATTGATAGATATGTTGCAGCCTCCCAATCCACAGCCTCTTTGTCCATTTGCAGGAGTATTTGCAATAATTACATTTGCACCCGATACAAGACCCATTACATTTTGAGAGCCTCCAAAACAATCTTCGTTGGGCTGAAATTCAGATAAGTTTCCATGAGAGTGGTTTGGGAAACCTCCAACTCCTACGTTTCTAGCATCAGCATTAACTAAATCATCAACGACCCAAATATTATTCCAAACAGTATCTACCGGAATATTAAATAAACTATTCCATGCATGTCTTCTGTATGCAGTATGCTCATCAGTAACTACCGTATACTGACCGTTATAGAAGCCTTTTACTCTCACAGGGCCATCTTTGATATATATTACTGTAGGACTAGTGAGGAAATATTCTGCATCAATTAGTAGTGAGTTTGAGTTTTCTTGACCATTGCTATTTAGGGGCATAAAATCATAGTACTGATTTGTGCCATATGGACCTCTAACATTTGGATCTATAAAGTTTTCGGTATCTGGTGTTGCATTGTACCATTCATCGGGCATATTATTTAGAAAACCGTCTCCATCAACATATCCGCGTCCATGATAAAAATACAATGAATCAATATAAGGTTCGCAAGTCCTTATATCTGTAATGTTTCCACAAATATTATTAAAAAGATTAGTTGAACAATTATCGCATGAGCTTCCATCTCCATCAGTATCATAACACCAAGAATCTTCATTTCCATTACCACAATCAGCAGCCCCATTATCAATGCCATCAAGATTATCAGGGTTTGGTAGTATTAAATCGATAGGGTCTGAGACATCCTCATCAAGGTGAGGAGGCATTAGATACCACCATTGCTTAACGCTCATTCTACCTGTATCAAAAAACTCAAGTTCTGTCATAATTAAAGTGTCTTTTGAATTGGGCGAGGTGCTCAACTTTCTTCCAGAATCATAAACAATTGTGGCATTATTTTTAAGAGTTTCGTAACCGGTAGGAGGCAACTTAACGGCAGGCGTTGATATAGTATCGATATCATCTGCATTATTGGTTTGAAAGAGTTGCTGATAAGTGCATGATAAACTTGGATCAGGTCCAGGTCTGGTAATATAAAAAGTAGCATCTGAAAAATCTGGACAACCAGCTGAAGGAGACATAGATACCAAAGAGTTGGACTGAACAAGGCCATCCATTACATCGTTTGGGCCAAAATAAACATACCTTCTTGCGTTAACCCCATCACTTCCAGCCACTCCAGGTCCTCCAAATGACATTGGTGCTCCTCCTGCTTTCTCTGACTCAGTAAGATACATGTATTTTGCTAGAGTTTCTGGTCTAGCTGAAATTGAAACTTTTTGTTTTACAGAATCTAATGTTCCGTTAGCTGTTCTCAAAAAGCTTACACCTTCAACTGTAGCTACACGCTGTCCATCACCAGCAAACTCCATTTTTGGACCTAAATATAGACCCATGTCAAACTGCTCAATTGTTTGTGCAGATAAAGTTGTGTCTTTTACAAAAGCACTTTTAACTAAGAAAGGATAGGCTGTTTCAGCAATTCCTGTTTCGGCATTAAACAAAGCTTGAGTTTTAGCAATCTTATAACTTACCCTTAGCTCCTTTGATTGAAGGGTCGTATAAAAAGATAAGACAAATGTAGTTGAAACTAATAGAATTGAAATAGTGGTAAATAGAACATAGGCATTTACATTATTTTTAGTATAGAAATAGATTTTTTTCAAGAATTTATTCCTATTTGAGCTCTTTTATTAATGGTGAAAATAAGATTACTAGCAGTATGGCTTACTTGGTAATTATTATTAGTTTTCGACTCAATGATAAAACTTATGTTTAAGTCATACACAAAATCCTCAACATCTTGATTAAAAGTATTGTCAATATCGGCTTTAGCGCATGATATTGACATATCTATATCATACATTTCTTGATTCTCTAGATGTTTATATCCAAATAATTTTAAAGGAAAGCCGTTTTCATAAATCATATTATTGACAACACTATAACTAAACTCTTCATCGCTGTTTGTTGTTGTTATTGTGACCCCTCCTCCAGATATACTGTTAATTGAAATTTCATCAGAGTTTCTGATTTTTTCTGAAATTATTTCCAACGCAGAGGTTGAATAACTTTTAATATCATAAACAACTTCATCATTAGTTATAGTCTTATTAGCGTTTAGGAATATGAAAAACAAACCAATAGAAAAGGCTGAAGCTATAGTTAGAGTCGTAGCCATTTCAATTAGGGTGAAACCTTTAAGATCTTTTAAAATCATGGCTGCATTACCAACTGCTCAACATAAAACTCTATTGTTTGGTCAGAGCCATTTCTTGATTTCCATTGAATTGATGTAGATAGAGCTTTTCTATTCACTCTTGAGTCATCATTGTCATTAATATCATCTATAGTCTCTGTAGTTGGATCGCCTACCGTAGCAGTTAGTACTGCTTCTTGTGTGCAAGTGTTGTTTTTTGAAGTTAGACATACTTGCTTGTAGTCAGAACTACCAGACTCTCCGATATCATTAACAGCAATGCGAGCCTTCCAAGAGTCTGTATAGCCTTTTAGTTCTTCATGAGCTCTTTCTTTAGTTTTGATGCTTTGAAGACGCTGAGTATAGTAGTTTGCACTATAAATAATTGCTAGACATCCAATAGAAGCTATTAAGGAGCCTACTAATAATTCCATAAGTGTAAATCCTTTGACAAAACTATTAATATATCCCTTTTTCAAACTTTTCCGGTTCATCTGCAATCTCCAAAGCGTGCTCTCTAGATACCTGACCTTGTGTTACAAGCCTTTGCAGATCTTGATCAAGAGTCTGCATACCTTCGTGGCTACTTGACTGAATAAGGGATGGAATTTGATATATTTTATCTTCTCTTATTAAATTTTTAACAGCTGGATTGGCTATTAGAATCTCGCAGGCAGGTACGCGGCCATTACCGTCTTTTGTTACTAATAGCTTCTGAGCAATTACTGCTTCGAGACTCTCAGATAGCATGGACCTTATTTGATCTTTTTGGCCAGCTGGAAAAACATCAATAATTCTATCAATAGTTTTAACGGCGCTTGAAGTATGTAAGGTTGACAAAACTAAGTGTCCTGTTTCAGCTGCAGTAAGCGCAAGTTGCACTGTTTCTAAATCGCGCATTTCACCAACTAGCAGAACGTCTGGATCTTCCCTTAGTGCAGACTTTAATGCATTTGCAAAAGAATGAGTCGACTGCCCTAATTCGCGTTGATTGATAAGGCAGTTTTTTGATTGCTGGTAATATTCGACAGGATCTTCAATTGTAATTATATGCTTTGATTTGTTTTCATTTACATGGTCAATCATAGCTGCAAGTGTTGTTGATTTTCCACTTCCAGTTGGCCCTGTAAGTAAAATTAGACCTCTATCTTTCAAAGCTAATTTATTTATAATTGGAGAAACACCAAGCTCCTCGCTATTTTTAATCAGAGTGGGAATAGTTCTGAATACTGCTGACAAACCATTTATTTGATTGAAAAAATTAACCCTAAATCTACCCTTACCTTCTAGCGCAACGGAAAAATCTATTTCTAAGTTTTCAATAAAACGCTCTTTTTGATTTTGATTAAGAACTTCATCACGAATTTTTTCCATAGACTCTACATCAGTAACAGGAAGTTGAAGCTTTTTCATTTCACCGTGAATTCTAACCATTGGGTGAGAGCCAACACTTAGATGTAGGTCAGACGCTCCGCTATCTAAGGCATAGCCTAGCAGCTCATTGATATTTAATTCTGACATATTACTACTCTTCGTCGCCTTGACCGTATCCAGTAGCTTCGCCAGTCTGGATATCATACGATACAGTTTTTCCAGGACCAGCTTCATTTGCTTCTGTGCTAGTAGCTGTTATCGTGCCAGTAATCTCTCTTTCATCGTCATCAAATAACCAATCGCACTGAAATTCCCATGCATCAATAACGCTTTGCTTCATCTCAATTGCGCCAAACTGCTCCATTTCTTCGTAGCAGTCACCTGGCATTCTTCCATTTTGTTGGTAAAAATTAGTCGCGCTTTGTTCTAGATTTTTAATTTGGATTTGCGCTTCTTTAGCATAAGAATTTTCAGTTAAGGCAAAGTAGGTTGGAATCGCAA
>MDSV01084513.1_pt1 | contig 25203 bp, 21 predicted proteins | sample 810851 | NCBI WGS metagenome assembly MDSV01 (sample SAMN05326640, study PRJNA326480) | marine metagenome | isolation source: seawater | place: Atlantic Ocean: North East | collected 2012
CTCATAAGATTGTCCCAGATGGCGTGGGTCCAATCAATCCCTTGGCAAAGCCTTTGCCTCGCACGCCACCTTTGCTGAAATTCCCACCCGTTAAATTGCCAGAGTCATGAGAATGCAAGTGTTGGTGTTGTGGATGGTTTTCTTCGTGTCGTGTGCGTCAGAAGGGCGAGTTGTCCAGAGGGCTTCGCCCAACTTCATCTTCGTGCTTGTGGATGACCAGGCATGGAACGGCACGTCGGTTGAAATGGTGCCTGGGGTGCCAGAATCGGCGAGTGACTTTCACCAAACGCCATGGCTGGACTCGCTCGCACGGAAGGGAATGCGGTTTTCCAACGCGAGGGCGTCGGCGCCAGTTTGCGCTCCTTCACGCTACAGCATTCAGTTTGGAAAGTCTCCAGCGCGCATCCAATTGATTCGTGTGGGGATGAACACATCTCACATTCCCCACGGCGAGTGGCCCAGTCTGCCCAGGGTGCTTCATGACCTGGATTCGACTTACCTGGCTGCACATTTTGGGAAGTGGGGCATGGGGGGCACCCCCGAGGAGTTGGGGTTTGACGTCAGCGATGGCCCGACCAAGAATGTGGATGGCGGGTTTGTCAACGACAGGAGCCAATGGGATACCAGGGAGGTTGCCGATCCCAAGCACGTGTTTGAGCTTGCAAATCGGGCGATGAGATTCATGGATTCTTGCCATGTCATGAAGCGGCCTTTTTTCTTGCAACTCTCTCACTACGCAGTGCACACGAACATTGAATCCACCCCAGCATCTCTTGCGCACATGCAAACCACAGAACTTGGGGAGCGCCACCGTCACTTGGGAATGGCAGGCATGACGATGGATTTGGATGCAAGCCTTGGTGAGCTCCTTGCCAAAGTGGATGAATTGGGGTTGAACGACAACACCTACGTGGTTTACATGTCGGACAACGGTGGGACCCCCAACATTCCAGGAGCCAAGAAATACGACAAGAGCCTCAATCAGCCCCTGAGCAGAGGGAAATGGGACGCCATGGATGGTGGGCTGAGGGTGCCGATGATTGTGTCGGGGCCTGGCATTCCGGCGAACGTCGCCACCTCGGCCCATGTGTGGGGCGCAGACCTCCTGCCCACTTTCTCTGATCTGGCCGGAGGTGGGGGTGAAATGGCAGACAGCTTGGATGGAGGAAGTTTCGCCCACATCCTGAAAGGAGCTAAAAACATCGAGGTCAAACGGCCGAATGCAGGCATGGCGTTCCACGTGCCTTACGAAAATAGGATTGCCCTCAACCGAGCCCATTCGGCATGGATTTCAGGCCATCATAAGCTGTTGAAATTCCACGACAATGGGGAGATTCAACTGTTTGACTTGGACGAGGACCTGGGAGAGAAGACAAACCTCGCGTCGGAATTCCCCGAGCGTGCCCGGGACATGGAGGCGGAGTTGCTGGCTTACTTGAAGCAAGTGAAAGCCCCTCGATGGCAGGAGGGGATTACGTGGAAAAACGCCCCCTTTCACTCTTTTGAATCCACGCATTGATGAAGCTACTTTGGGCGGGAGCTTTGGGGCTGGTCTTTTTTTGGGGATGTCAGCCGCCTGCTGAGAATCAGGCGCAGGAGCATGCGAAAGCAAGTCCTGTCAAGGGGCATGCGTCGATGGTCTGGGTGGAAGGAGGGGAGTTCCTCATGGGGGCGGATGAAGGGGATCGCAATGCGCTGCCTCGTGAACAGCCAAGGCATCGTGTCAGGGTGGATGGCTTTCACATGGACCGCCATGAGGTGACCAATGCCCAATACGCAGAATTTGTGGCAAGCTCGGGCTATGTCACCGTGGCTGAGCGTTCGGTTGACACTCCAGAGGGGATCTACAACCCTGGCTCCATGACGTTCTCTTCTCCCGAAGCCATTTTCAGTCTGCGGGACCCTGGGCAGTGGTGGAATTGGACAGAGTCGGCGAGCTGGAAGAGCCCTCAGGGCCCTGGCTCGACGTACGAAGATGTCTTGGATCATCCCGTGGTTCACATTGCGTTCGAGGATGCCGTGGCCTATGCCGCGTGGAGAGGCGCACGCTTGCCCACTGAAGCAGAATGGGAGTATGCCGCAACGTCTCGTGGAGAACAAGTCACGTTTCCTTGGGGCAACGAGATGCCAGAGTTGGGCGATGTGAAATGCAACATCTGGGAGGGACAGTTCCCAGTTTCGAACACCGAGTTGGACGGCCACGTCATGACGGCTCCGGTCATGTCGTACCAGGCCAACGACCTCGGCTTGCACGACCTGGGGGGCAATGTTTGGGAATTGTGCAGCGACTGGTACGACCCCAACACTTACTTGCTGGGGCAGGGGCACACCGTCGAGAATCCGATTGGGCCAAAGGCCTCGTTCGACCCTATAGAGGCTCATGTTCCGAAGAAAGTCATGCGGGGTGGATCGTTCCTGTGTCATCCGGGATACTGCTCCAGCTACAGGGTGACCGCGCGCATGCCCGTTGCGGAAGACACGGGCACCAGTCATGTCGGCTTTCGCTGCGTTCGAGACTCCACCTTGCACACATCTCGAAATTGACGAATTCTTTACGGACAATTTCTCAGTGGGTTCACGATATGCCATAAGTTCGGGTGTGATTTATCATACGCCATTCAATGGTCTCCCGTCAAAGGGTTCTGGTTCATGGGCCTTCATGGTGGCGTGCCTCTTGTTTTTGCCTGTGTCTTTGTTGGCTCAAGGGGTGGGTGCACCCGATTGGACAAGCAGTGCTCCCTCTTCTATTCGGCAGCCTGTGCAAGGGGTGTCTGCATCAGGTTTCTGTCGCATGTTGGGTTACGTGAGAAACCAAAGTGAGGTGTTCCCTGGCAATTCAGGCAAGACCACAGCGGTTCTGGTGGGCGACCTTTATCGGGAGCCCATGTTTCTAACCCGGCTTAGGATCACGACTGAAGAAGGAGTGCAGTTTGGTGTGGATTTCATGGGCAATTCGTTGTTCAAAGGACCTGAGGTGGATCCTTCAGCGCTGACCTTGGATTTGGGGTTGAATACCTCGATGAAAATCCGGAAAAATTGGGGCAAGCTGACCTTGAGAACTGGTGGTGTTACGTGGTACAGACAGAGTCGGTTGACGGTGTGGGGCAACCAATCGTTCAACAGGCTGAGCTTGTTCGATCGAAGGCCACAAACGTCCGTTGAACGAAGGCCCTGGTCGCGTTACAGCAATTACGTCGAGGAAGGCCTTGTGGACATGGGGTTGCGCTACGGCAGCCGTGCGTTTCAAGGCATCTTTTTGGGAATGAAGGATTTGCCTGGGAAGCTCCTGGTCAAAGGCGTTCTTGGGAAGAGCAATTTTAACCGATCCATGGTGGAGTGGCTGCCCAACTTTGCGTCAAGCTGGCGCGTGTCCAAGCCGATTGGGGACAAGTTGAATGTGGCTTACAACACGTTGACGTCAAGAGCCGTCTTGGACACATTGAATGGTGATGCCAGGACCTACCACCTCCATACCCTCGAAACGAAGATGGCATGGCGCGAACACGTGGTGTTGCTTGAAGGTGGATGGGGGCGGTACAGAGAAAGTTTGGACAAGGAATGGCAGCAGGGTGAAGCCTTGTTCCTTGACATTCGTCCCACGCCCAGAGCCAAGGTGCCTTTGTCCCTCCGGATGTACAGGATTGCCCCAGAGTTTGTGAACGTCACAGGAAATTTCTTGAATTCCTCTGTGCTTGAGGTGTTCCCAAATGTGGCAGGGATTGGGACTACGGTTCGAGCGCCCTTTGAATCGCCCATGGTTCAACTTGGAACGCCTGTGAACAACAGGCAGGGTTTGGAGTTGCACCTCCAAGGCGCGATCAAAGAGTGGCAAATCAATGCTGGTGTGGGCTTGGCTTCTGAGTTGACGCCGACGTCAGGCGGGGTTTCTTACTTCCACCTGGTCAATGGCGAGACGTTGTCCAGGTTGAATTTGTTCTCCCAATCCTGGGGCCCCTACAATGCACTGAACAGCGTGTATCGCAGGACCTTCGAAGTGGTGCAACTTTCTGATTCCTTGTCGTCCGAAGCAACTTCATTCAAAAAGCGATTCAACACGTTGGAGGTTCAAATCAAGAGAAAGGGAACTTGGAAAGGCCGTGACTGGGTGGCCACGTGGCTCCATCGCATGAACACCGTCCAACGCGATTGGCTGGAAGGATTTGGTCAGCCAATGGCCTCGTTGCTCCGCCAGCAGAGCACCCAGTTGGACCTGGGCTTGGAATTCAACCCACGTTGTGTGGGGTTGCTTCACCTTGGGTTTGAACGCGTGGTGGGCAACGGGGAGACCTTGGCAGGGGATGTGGACGCTCCGAGTGTCGCCAATCCATTGACGAATTGGCTCAGTGGAGGCAGCCGTGAGGTCATGACCTACTCACGCAACCAAACCCAGAGTAGAATTGGAGCAGGTTTGGATGTGTCCTTGAGTGATGGCGTCAACCTCTACCTGCGGCACCAATGGTATGCCTTCAGAGATCCCAATTTTTCACTCAATGCACTCGCAGGTTCGGAGACCATGGTGGAATTGAAATTGACTTTTTGACATGAAACATCGTTTCTCAGCCCTCCTCATGTTTTGCCTGGGACACGCGCTCTGGGGCCAAGACCTCACCGAGGGACACACGTCCCAGTATTGGTTGGATGGATTTGCACGAACGTGGTTCACGTCAAACACCATGCTAAACCAACCTGAGCCTTCTGTGACTGGGGGGTGGAATTTGCTTGATTTGAATCCCCATGTCAACCCCACTCCGAACGTGGAGGTGTTCGCCCAAGTCAGGGTCCTGAATCGGTTCGGCGGATTTTTCGGTCAAGGCACCCAGGTCGACGTGAGGCAACTGCGGGTGTCTGGGGTGTTGAAAGGCAAAGTGCGGTTCAATGTTGGGGACATTTATTTGAACCAGTCTCGCTACACCTTGCATGCCGACGAGGGGGAGGTGTTTGACCCTTGGGGGAGGGCGTTTGAGGCTCAAAAGAGACTGGTGGCTTACGAGAATTTCTTCGAGGACAACCGTTGGCGTTTGCAAGGCGCACATGCCAACGCCGTGTTTCTGGGAGACCGGTGGGTGGATCGCCTCGTGCTGGATGGTTACGCGACTCGTCCACGTGGTTCAAGACAGCTGTCAGAATCGTCGTACGTGCCCGATCGTGTGCTGGCAGGTGTCACGTCCGCCGTCGTCGGTCAAGACGGGTGGTCAGGCGAATTGCACCACTCGGTGCTTGCCGACCTTCCTCAGTCGGGGACAGCAGAACACAATGTGTTGAACCCGGTGCTGCATGGATTGGTCCACAAGGAAGGGACCAAAAAGGGAGTTCACATGAAGTGGACCGCGGAAGCGGGTGCCTCTCGTCGTGGTTGGAAGTTGCGAGATTTATCCGCGCCTGATTTGGACAGCTTGGTGTTGTCGCAAACGGGTGGATTTGCGAGCCTTCAGGTGAAAATGACAGGCCAAGATTCCTCCTGGAATGTGAGGGCATCTTACCGTGAGGTGGACCCATTCTTCCGGAGTGCTGGGGCCCAGAGCAAACGATACAACTTCACAGACCTGCCTGCGCCCTCGGTGTTTCCAACGTGGGGTGCAGGAGCATCGTTCAGATCTGCATCGTTGTTCGACCTTCTGACCGATGTGTCACGTGCCAACCAAGGGGTGTCCCCAACATTGATGGCTGTGGCTCCGTTGTTCGACAATGTCTTGCCTTACGGATGTGCGACACCCAACCGCAGGGGGGGGGAGATTGCTGCAGAAAAGCGGTGGAAATCCATGGCGTTCAAGTTGAATCTTGGGAGGTTTGGTGAATTGACTGGACAAGGCACAACACAACTCAGGTCCTTCAGCGTGCTCGGCTTAGGAATGGAATGGACGTCCACCTCCAGTCCTCAAGCATGGCGGGTGTCTGTGTTTGAAAACGTCCAACAAACCCAACGGGGGGGAAGTGCGCTGGAATCAGTGGAGTTGCTGACGTCCAATTTGACGTTGTCTGGGGGATATGAGGTGTGGCCAGATACATGGTTGGAGTGCTCGGGCCGTCATGCCTTAGGACGAGGCCACGAATATTTGGGCATTCGGGACAACCTCGGGGAGCTTTACAACTTCGAAAGGGTGGAATTGGACACCCAAGCCTGGATGACTTCTTTCGGGGTCAAACATCTTCTGTCCAATGACATTTCCGCCAGCGTACAATGGAATGCCTGGGGGCAAGGTGCGGTTGAAGAGGAAGCGCTTCGGGCGAATCAATTGTTCATTGTAATCTCTGCAAGACTATGAGAAAGACGAGCGTATTGGGGCTGATGACTTTGTTTTTTGCCTTGGTGACAGGGTGCGAGAGGCCTGATTCGGAGGGGCCCTCCATTGACGAGTTGTTTGGGGATTTTGAAGTGCTCGATTCATTGAGCTTGACGACATCTTCGCCAGACTTTTCAATTGAGGAGGTGGTGGGGTTTGCCTGTGAGTTTTCGAAGCCCGTTGAATGGGAGTTGCAGGTGATTGGGAGCGAATCGGGCAGCGTCAAGACCTTGGCGGGGTTTTCCCGAGAACTTCTTCCCGAACAAGTGGTTTGGTACGGCAATTGTGACGACGTTCCATTTTTCCAAGAAGAGACGTGCGAGGTTTTGCTCACGGTGGTTGGCGAGTCGGAGTTGTACAGCCAGGAACTGGTGATTCAAGGTGCAAAGGTGTTCGAGGGATTGTCGGTTGCCGATTTTGATGCAGGCATGCCGGAAGGCGCGTTGGTGTGGCACCAAGACGGTGGAAACATGACGTTCGACCTTGCCCAAGATGAAGCGCTCCAAGGTGGGCAGTATTTTAAAATGGGCGGAAGGGTCAATTGGGATTGGAGCCTTGGATACATCGACATCCCGCTGGACTTGGCCTCGGTCGATGTCAATGCCGAGGAATTCTTTTTGAATGTGGGGGTGCTTGGCGGCATGAATGGTGAATTCGCTGCAGATCAATACGTCAACGTCTTACTCTCGGAGTCCGACGCCCCCTTCAACGACAACACATCCAACAATGCCGCAGACATTTTCGCCACGGGCATGGAGGTGTACAAGCATCAAATCAGACCAGTGGATTGGGAGGGCTGGCGTTATGTCTCTGTCCCGTATTCGGAATTTGAGGTGAAGAGTGAAGGGGGGAACAACCTTCGGGAGCCCAGTCAAATTCGTGGCATCCGTCTCGGATTGCAGGCCTGTCCCTTCAACAGCGGGAATTGTCCGGAGAACGGGGACATCGAGGCCCGCACAGATCTGGACTATGTCATGTTCACAGAGGGTGGCCCTCTCCTGGAGCAAGAATGATGAAGACTTGGTTGACCTTGGGGATGGTTTGTGTTTGGCTGACGGGTTGTGGCAGCATGCAAGTCACGCCCTTGTACGACCTTGACCTGAGCCCGACGCCTGAAGAACGGGTGTCGACTTATGCGTACCGGGACATTTACCTTGACGAAGTCAACTCCATCATGTTTGGCCACAAGGCCCACCCTTGCAAACAGGTGGACGTTGTTCGAAAAGGATCTGTGGAGGGGGCGGACCATTTGAGGGTGGAATGGTCCCAATCCGACAGCTGTCGTTACCTGGGTGTGGGATTTCCTTGGGCAAACCACGTTGGCAAAAACTTGAAGGCATTGGAAAAGACTGCAGCCATTCAGTTTCACATCAAACTGGAGCAAGGCACGGCTTCCAAAATCCCCATGTTTTTCGCGTTGATTGACTATGCCGGTCGGCAAGCCACCTCCAAAATCAATTTGCTCGACGTGGAAGGGCAAACCTTCGATGACCAGTGGCGCAAGGCGCACATCCCGTTGTCCGCGTTTCGTGCTGCTTCTCGGGGTTTGAATTTGGAAAACATCAAAGAGCTGCGCATTGAGTTTCAGCGAGAAGGTTGTGTACATCTTGATGGCCTGCGGATTGTGCCCTTTGATCACCAAGAAGAAAAGCTCTCGTCCAGAAGCCGAGACGTGTGTGAATCTCTGCCGATGGACTTGGACCAATCCAAATTGTGGTGGGGCATTCAAGAGGAGGCCTTGTCTTCCGCGGTCTCTTGGTCAGACTCTCACGGGCCACCATTCTTGGTGTTGAACCACGATCCAGACGGAAAAAACAAGGAGTGGAATGCCTTTGGGGTGGCGTTGAATGGATGGGAAGTGCTGGACATGACTGCGGTTCATTCCCATTCGGCACTGACGTTTCGCTTGGAAGGTCAGTGGGCGCCTCTTGGCATTTCCATTTGGGCCGGAAAGGGCAAGCCCAGGCAAATCCAAACGAGACTGACCGGTCAACATTGTTTGCAAATGGACGAGGGCGTCTGGTCTTGCGCGGTGCCAATCAAAAGCATGACCAGGCATGAGGAATTCAATTGGGCAAGCACACGCGAGGTGCGAGTGACCATGCTGCGTGACACGGACATTCGTCTTCACGACTTCGCCTGGGAAGACTACCGCGGGCATCCAGAGAAGGTTGAACGGTGGCTTCAAAGTCGACAACCATGATGCAGAAGAAAACGACATGCTTGATTTGGGCTTGGCTGTGTTGCACCGCTTTGTCTGCGGGTTGGGCGCAAGTTCCTGAGGTGACGCTTTCGAGAGATTCGTCCGGATGGACCTTGTTGCGTCACGGTGAAACCCACCCTGTGCTGGGCGCTGGAGCCAAGGCCAACTTCGAGTTGCTTCAATCGTCGGGATCCAATTCCATTCGTCTCTGGAGCACCAACAAAGCGGCCTTGTTGGATTCGGCCCATGCACGCGGGATGTCGGTGATGTTGGGGTTGTATTTGAGGCCGGAGAGGACGGGCATGGATTACAACGACGTCCATGCTGTTCAAGGCCAACTGGCTGAGCTCAAGCAAGAGGTGTTGAAATACAAGGACCACCCGGCTTTGTTGCTCTGGGGCATCGGAAATGAAGTGGATCTGAAATACACCAACACCCGGGTTTGGGACTCTGTGGAGGCCCTGGCCCAATTCATCCATGAGGTGGACGTAAATCACCCAACCTCCACAGTCCTCGCTGGAATAGACCCTGCGAAAGTCCACATGGTCCGCACCAAGTGTCCGAGTGTCGATGTGCTCGGGGTCAATGCCTATGGAAGCATAGAAAAGTTGCCGCTGAACATTCGGCGATTCGGATGGAACAAACCGTACCTCGTCACCGAATGGGGAGTCAACGGGCCGTTCGAAGCGCCCAGGACAGCATGGGGTGCAAAGAAAGAGCCACCCGGCGGGGTGAAAGCGGCCACCCGATTGAGGAGGTTTGAAGACATCATTGCTTCGGACAGTGCAATGTGTTTGGGGAGCTATTGTTTTTTGTGGGGCCAAAAACAAGAGTCCACAGCAACCTGGCATGGGCTCTTTTTGAGCGATGGCCAGCCCACAGAAGGTGTGGATGCCATGCAGCGCGCCTGGACTGGAGGGTGGCCTGAGACACGCTCGCCGGCCATATTGGACTTGCAATTGAATGGAGAGGGATGGCGCAAAGACCATGTGGTGAGATCTGCAGAGGACATGCAATTGAAGGTGAACGTAGAGGATCATGGAGCCGAGGTGGTTTGGACGTGTGCACTGTTTCCGGAGTCGACCTCGACCAAAACAGGAGGCGACCGTCAAGAAAGTTTGGCGGAAATCCCGACTTCGTTTGAGGTGTCTCAAGGTCCCGTCGTTGAATTCACTGCCCCTGCGCAGTCAGGGGCATACCGCGTGTTTGTGAGGGCGTGCAACGCCACGGACCAATGTTCTTCCGCCAATTTGCCCTTCTTGGTGTCCTCCCAAAAAAACTGACAAATTCCCTTTTTATGATTCGAATCCAGTCACCCCCCGCAATCCTCGCGATGTGTTTGATGGTCATGAGCATGCTTTCGTGCCAGCTCGGAACGCAGAAAAACGCCAAAGACAAGCCGCTCAATGTCATCTACATCATGGCGGACGACCATGCCTACCAAGCCATCAGTGCTTATGGTTCTGACATCTCAAAGCTTGCCCCTACACCGAACATCGACAGAATTGCCCAAAACGGCGCAAGAATGGACCAGGTGTATTGCACCAACAGCATTTGTGGGCCCAGCCGATCGTCCATCTTGACAGGACAATTCAGCCACTTGAATGGATTTTACAAAAATGTGGATGGAGGAGATTTCAATGGGGACTTGCTGACCTTTCCGAAGCTATTTCAGCAGAATGGCTACGAGACAGCTGTCATTGGAAAGTGGCACTTGGGCACAACGCCGCAGGGCTTCGACCATTCCAAAGTGCTCATCAATTGGGGAGGTCAAGGCACCTACTTCAACCCCCAGTTTTGTGTGAATGGGGTGGACACCTTGGTTGAAACGACCCGGCACTCCACCCAGGTGATTGAGGACGACTGCATTGAATGGTTGACCGAGCAACGGGACCCTGGCAAGCCTTTCATGTTGCTCTACCAATTCAAAGCCCCTCACCGAGATTGGCGCCCGGATTCGATGTACCACGATTTGTTTGCCGACTTCGATTTCCCCACACCGTTGTCGTTCGACGACGCGTATGAGGGGCGGCCAGCTGCAGCCGAAAACATGATGGAAATTGAAAATCACCTCAACCGCAGAGACATGAAACAGGTGCCTCCTGCTGGGTTGACGAGACGGGATTCCATGCGTTGGCTTGCTTATGGCGACAAAGGGCAATTCTGGACGCCACACGACTCTTTGCAGGGTGAGGACCTGAAGCATTGGAAATACCAGACTTATATCAAGGATTACTTGCGCTGTGTGGCAGGTGTAGATCGGGCTGTGGGACGTGTTTTGGACCATTTGGAAGAAACGGGTCTCGATGAAAACACCATTGTGGTGTACACTTCAGATCAAGGCTTCTACTTGGGCGAGCACGGGTGGTTCGACAAACGATGGATGTACGAGGAGTCGTTCAAAATGCCATTTGTGGTTCAGTGTCCCGGCGTGATTGAACCTGGGACAGAGTCCGACCACATGGCCATGAACATTGATTTTGGCCCCACACTGTTGGACATGGCGGGGTTGGATGTGCCGTCAACCATGCAGGGGAAGAGCTTCAAATCGGCTTTTGACGACAACGACGAGCCAGGACGAACGGCGGTGTATTACCACTACTACGAATACCCGATTTGGCACAAAGTTCAACCACACTACGGGATCAAATCAGGCCCCTACAAGCTGATGCATTTCTATTACTCCATGGACGAATGGGAATTGTACAACCTCGACGACGACCCGCATGAATTGAACAACATGTACGCAAGTGCCCCGGATTCACTCATCCAAAGGCTCGAGGCAGAATTGAAAGCGCTTCAGGTGGAGTTTGGCGACGACCAATCGCTTGAGGACATGAAGTTGATGACAGACACCGTCATCGCCAGGGTGTACAGCGAGCCGCGCAAAGCCTTGGAGCGAAAAGAAGGCGCGAAATAACCCTTGGTATTTAGCTTTATATGTAAGTTAACAGTCACAAACCTTCAATTGAGTATCATGCAGAAGCTCTCTTCATCCCTTGCTCTTTGTTTTTTCTTTATTTCTTCGTTCGCGTGGACGCAAAACTCAACAGGGTCGTGCGATTTGTTCGAAGAAGGTTCCAACGACACTTGGCCGTTTGTGGTGACGGCCACCACCCCAGAGGACGAGGGGAATTCAGATGTTCAAACGTTGGACATTGATGTGGTGGCTATGCCTGAAGGCGCGAGCTACCGTGTTGCAAAAACCGTCGCCAACGGCAATTGGTTTTTCGGCAATGCCGTTCCGCTTGAGTTAGGGCTAAATGCAGTATCGGTGAGTGCCGTGGATTTTGACCGTACGGTGAAATTCCAGTTTTCTTCCGGGGACATTGAGTTTGACGCTTTGGTGGTGAACGGTGAAGTTCTGACATGCGCCAGCGACTTGGATGGTGTCGCCTTGGAATCATGCGCCGGTTTGGACGATGGCCCCAATGCCACTTGGCCGCATGTGGTGACGGCCACCACCCCCGACGACCCGAACAGTGCGGACGCACAATCCATGGACATTTTTGTCACAAGTCTTCCCACCGAAGGGGCCGACTATCGTGTGGTCAAGACTGTGGCCAATGGGAACTGGTTCAACGGCAACGCGATGCCCTTGGTGTTGGGCACCAACGAGGTGACGGTGAGCGCTGTCGCGTTTGCGCGGTCAGTCAAGTTTCAATTTTCCAGTGGCTTGATCGAGTTCACCGAGTTGTCGGTCAATGGCGCCTCCATTTCTTGTGTGGGTGATGGTTGCGACGATGCGGATGGAGACGGCATTTGTGACGATGTCGACACATGTGTGGGCACCTTGGATGCCTGTGGTGTCTGCAACGGGCCAGGCGATGTGTATACATGCGGCTGCAGCGATGTGCCCGAAGGGGATTGCGACTGTGAAGGCAACCAGCTCGATGCCGTGGGAATGTGCGGTGGCAGCTGTGAATCGGACGACAATGACAATGGAATTTGTGATGCGGACGAAGAAGTGGTTGACCCCTCTGTCTACTGCGGTGACGGCACCACGTGGGATGCTGCGTTGAACCAATGCATTGCAGATGTTGTCGAAGACTTTTGTCCAGCAGATTTGGACGGAGATGGGTCGGTGTCCACGGGCGACTTGTTGCAATTTTTGGCCGCCTTTGGCCAAGCTTGCTGAAGGTCTGGCCAAGGACATTGAAGCAACAACGGGTCGCCTGCAGGCGGCCCGTTGTTATTTTTGATTTCCAAAGGTTCCCCTCACATGATCCCTCAAGACGACGAAAAACGCGAACAGCTCCGACAACAATTGAACGACACCCACACGTGGCCTTGTGTGTTCAAATTCAAGTTCATCGTGCCGGCCATGCCTGAGAATGAGGCGTCGCTACGGGCCATCTTTGGCACCAAGGCTGCGTTCAAAGTGAGGGAGTCCTCGAAGGGAAATTACCGTGCGGTGACGGTGGACGAGAAGGTTTCTGGGCCGGATGACATCTTTGCCCGCTACGAGGCCGCGTCCAAGATTCCAGGCATTTTTTCCCTCTGATCGCCAGTTTCATGGAAACGTTGCAATGGACGATGCTTGTTGGCCTGTTGGGCATGCTCCTCTACGTCTTGTGGCATCGCATGCGGGCCTCTTTTGGTCAAGGTGTGCCGCCACAGGTGGCTGCGGATTGGGAGGGAGAGGGGGCGTTGTGGTCCAACGGTGTGGTGGACATTCATCTCCGTGTGCTTCGCACAGGTGACGTGGCGTTGTCTGTCCATGTGGACGGCCATGATACCGTGGTGCATGAAGGGCAGCTCGAAGCCGGTGTCTATGCTTGGAATGTGGCGGTGCCAGTGGGCGCCGGTCTTGTGTTCATTCGCATGGCGTGCGAAGGGCACCGAACGGAGCGCCGGTTGCATCGCAAAGGCTGAGGTCTCACATGCGCTCGGGCACGTCGATGCCGAGCATGGCCATGCCATTGGAGACGGTTTCGCTGACCAAGGCTGTCAGTCCGAGGCGTGCTTGGCGTGTCGCGGCGTCTTCTTCTTTTGCAATCGGGTGGTCCTGGTAAAAGCTCGAGAAGGCCTTGATCAGATCGTAGCAGTGGTTGGCGATCAATGAAGGGTCGTAGCTGGAGGCGGCCTCTTGAACCACGTCAGGAAACCCGAGGATGCCTGCGGCCAATTGGCGCTCGGCAGCGTCCAGTGCGGTGCCCGCATCCCAAGTCAATGAGGATGGTTCAGTTGCGGCGTTGCGCAGGATGCTCTTGCATCGAACCACGTTGAATTGAATGAAGGGTGCCGTGTTGCCAAAGAAGTCGATGCTGCTCTTGGGGTCAAACATCATGGACTTGGGAGGGGCGACCTTCAACAGGAAGTACTTTAACGCGCCGTGCCCCACTTGGGTGGCCAGCTGCACCTTGTCGTCTTCACTGAAGTCGTCCACTTTTCCGAGTTCATTTGAGATGCTGCGCGCCGTCTCGCGCATTTCCAACAAGAGGTCGTCGGCGTCGACCACGGTGCCCTCGCGCGACTTCATCTTGCCCTCGGGAAGTTCCACCATGCCGTAGCTGAGGTGGTGGTTGGCCTCCGCTTGCGCAAAGCCAAGTTTCTTAAGGATCAAGAACAGCACCTTGAAGTGGTACTCTTGTTCGTTGCCGACGGTGTACACCTGGCGGTCGAGGCCTGGGAAGTCTGCAAACCGAAGAATGGCAGTGCCGATGTCTTGGGTCATGTAAACCGCGGTGCCGTCGCCTCGGAGAAGGAGCTTTTCGTCGAGGCCGTCTTCGGTGAGGTCCACCCAGATGGAGTCGTCTTCTTTTTGGAAGAACACCCGGTCAGCCAAGCCTTGCTCGACGTGCTTCTTGCCAAGGAGGTAGGTGTCCGACTCGTAGTAGAGTTTGTCGAACGACACGCCCATGGCGTTGTAGGTCTGGTCGAATCCTTCGTAGACCCAGCCATTCATGGTTCTCCAAAGCGCCACGACTTCCTGGTCGCCTTCTTCCCAGCGTTGCAGCATTGTTCGGGCTTCTTGCAAGATGGGGCTGGCCGCCTCTGCTTCTTTCGGGTCGAGCCCATTGGCCACGCCTTCCGCCACTTCCACCTTGAAGGCCTTGTCGAACGCCACGTAGTATCGGCCCACGAACTTGTCGCCCTTTTCGCCATTTGACGCGGGTGTCTCGCCTTGTCCCAACTTTTGCCATGCCACCATGGACTTGCAGATGTGGATGCCGCGGTCGTTGATGATTTGGACTTTCTTGACGTCGTGTCCGGCAGCTTCAAGGATGCAGGACACGCTGTAGCCCAAGAAGATGTTCCTGAGGTGGCCAAGGTGCAGCGGCTTGTTGGTGTTGGGAGAACTGTACTCCACCATCACCTGGGGCCTGGATTTTGCGACGGCGTGGCCCCAGTCCGCTTGGGTCAGCGCATCTTGCAATGCTTCGTTCCAGCACGCGTCAGTCAAGGACAGGTTCAAGAAACCCTTCACCACGCTGAAGCCGGAGATCCAGTCGCACGCCTCGGTGAGGGCTTGCCCCAACGATTCAGCGGCGACGTGCGGAGGGGCGCCAGCCATGCCTGCGAGGGGGAAGACCACCAGGGTGCGGTCCCCTTCAAATTCGGCGCGGGTCGTCTGAATCTGAATTTGACGGTCTGCTGGGCGCTTGCCGAAAGTGGCCTCAAAAGTGTCAAGGACGGCTTGGTGCAGCCGTGCGTCAATGCCGTGAATCATGCGTGTGCGTCGTTGGTTTGGGCTGGACGGGGGAGGTGAACTTCGGCCATCATGCAGCGCGCGGAACCGCCGCCACAGGTCTCGATGTGGTGCAAATCGTTGTGGACCAAGGTGCCAAAATTCTCAAGGGTGGCGCGCTGTCCTTCGGTCAGTGCGTCGTGTGCACGGGAACTCATCACGATGAGTTTGTCGCCTTGGTTGGTGTCCACTTCGAGCATGTTGCCGGCGAAGCGGCTGATTTGGTCTTCTGAGAGGTCGACCACAGTCAGGCCGTCCTGTTTTAGAGAGTCCATCACCAACGCCCGGTCGTCGGGGTGGTCGATGGAGTCGAGGCACACCGCTGCCCAACCGGTGCCAACCGCCATCATCACATTCGTGTGGTAAATGGGCATGCGTGCGTCGTCCATCGATTGGTTGGCTTCAAAGACCACACCTTCGAGGTCCATCGATTCGCACCAATGGGCGAACGCGTCGCGGTCGGTTCGTGGGCTCAAGGCAGCGTAGGCTTTGCCATTGATCCTGTCCAAGACCATGCTCCCGGTGCCTTCGAGGTACGCGTCATGGCTCTCGAACTCGGTAAAGTCCACGATTTCATCCATGTCGAATCCGTGCACGTGAACCAAATCGTAGAGGATGTCTTCTCGGCGCTCCATGCGGCGGTTGGGCGCAAACATGGGGTACAACCCCACTCGGCCATCTGCGTGGAACGACACCCAGTTGTTGGGGAACAAGGCGTCTGGGGTGTCCGTCGAGGGAGTGTCCTCCACCACCATGATGTTCACGCCACGCCCGCGCAAGTCTTCCACCATGCGGTCGAATTCGTCGAGGGCCGCTTGGTGCACGTCATCAATCTGGGCGTCCTGTTGGTAATGGTTGTTGCCGGCGGTCTCTTCGTTCTTTCGGAACGTCGCAGGCCGAACCATCAGAATGTGGCAGGTGCTTTGGGCAGGGTGGCTCATGTCAAGGTCAAATTCAAAGGTTCAATCCCGGTGCAAAGGCATGGTGACACAACGCAAGAGGCCTTCCATTTTGGCTGTTTCCTGAAGAGGCGTCGTGTGGACGCGATATCCCCATGCCTCAAGTCGGCGGTTCACGGATTCAAAAGGTGGGCAAGACACCAAGTCTTCCGGAGTCACGGAAATCAAATTGCACTGCATGTGGTACATCTCTTCCGCGTCAACTTCCAGGATGTGCCCTTGGAAGGTGTCGCGCACGAATGCGACGTCTTCAGCCAATTTCAGCCCTTCAGGATGGAAGACGGCGTGTCCACCAGCCAACGTGCTCAAACAGCAGTCCAAATGAAGGGCGTTGGCCGTGGGGTCTGTGTCGGATTTCTTCAATTGGAACCCACGCACGTTCCAACGTGGAAATTGATCTGACAACCAATCCAAGGCGGCTTCGTTGGTGCGCGCTGTGGTGAATGTGCCGAAGTCTTCCTTTGCGCTGTATCCCACCCACAATTCTCCGTCTCTGGGCATCACGTCTCCGCCTTCTACCCGCACACCCTCTGGAGGGGTCAGGATGTGGGAGGCAGGCACGTCATCCAAAAGAGGGGCGATCCCTTGCCATTCGGCGGTCCGGTCGGCAATCATGCGGGTGACCACCAGGCGATCTTCCACCACGATGCCAGCGTCCCGTGCGAAGATTTGGTTCAATTCTGGCACGACGTGGGGTCGCAAAACCTTCACATCCATGCTTTGAAGCAAGGTCGCCAAGGCATCCAACTCACGCACGCAGTCGGCTTCCTTTGGATAGGTGCCGGCGGCAATGTGTTCCTTGGATTTGGGGTCGTAGGCCTCCTCCAACGGAGGCGTGCCTCCCATCGATTGGGCGGTTCCCACGATCACCGCGTGGAGGGTGGACCATTCGTTGGTGACGAGAAGTTGCATGTGTCCCTCTGCGCTCAGTTTTGGTCGTAGTTCTCACGCTTGTGCCGGAGCAACGTGAGCATGGATTCGTTGTCCATCATCTCTGCGGCGAGCTTGGGCGACTTGCTGATCTGAGGCGGGAGGAATGTGCAATGAAGGCTGTCGAGCGAACTCAACGCGTACATCACAATCTCGGCATTCACTTCAAACTGTCGAATGAGGGCGGTGTCGCCCTCGTCGATTTGGTCGAACTCATGCCATTCAATGGCATCCCTTCCGTATTGGTCTTGCAACGACAGGCGCATGCCTTCTGGGTTGCCCTCGAAGTTTTCAAAAAAGTCAAGGAAGTAGTTGAGGTCCAAGCCCAAGAGCGCGATGCGTTGGTCTTTCTCTTTCACCCAAGGGCTCACGTAGCGAATGTGCGCGCCACCCGCCCTGTTGCGCAGGCCTTTGTGGAACCACTTGTCCATCATCTCGCGCTGCATGCGAACCATCGCGGTGTCCTCCGTGCGATGTGAGGGGAAATGCTCAAACATGGCGTCCCACTCCCCGACATTTGAAAAGTGAAAATAGTTGTAGAGGTCACCCAACACGACGTCGGACGAATCTTCCGACATGAAGGTCACGAGGTTTTCTCCGGCGGTGGTGACTTTGAGTGGGTCGAGTTCAGGATGGAATTCCAAGTCGGGCACACGCAGGTCTGTCAGGCCTTTCGGGCCCCCGAATACTTTGGCAGAAGAAGGTGAACCTGGGTCTTGCGTCTTGCCTTCTTTGTCGTCTCCGCATGCCCCCAATAACAGGGCTGCCACCATGGCCATGCATGGCCAACTCCTTTGGATCTTCATGACCCAAAGATACAGGGTCAGTTCACGAAAAAGTTGGCGTCGTCCTGGGGGGTCTGGGCAAGGATTTGCACAGCCAACTCGAGATGTTGTTTGAGCCGATGTTGCATGTCGCTGAGGCTTGCGACTTCCAAAATTTTAGCGCGCTGCACAGGGTCTCTCTCCAAATGGGACAACACCGCAATGAGTCCTTCTTGCTCCAACGGTTTCGGATCCAAGCAGTGGACCACCATAAGCCCCACCAATGTGTCCCGCACCGCCCGGCAATCCTCGTCCAGGCACCAGGACTTCCAGTCGGGCACCTCGGCGGCTTTTCCCAACGGGTAAGCGACTTTTTCATCCCGCATGTCGAAGGATTCCAATCGAAACAAGCCGGTGGCTTTGACTGTCACATCTCGTTGTCCGTTGGCTCCACGTCGCGAGACATTCACAAGGCGCATGACGGCACCAGTGGGTCGGATTTGGCCTTCGTGGGCACAGGGGATGCCAAATTCCTCAAGCTCCATGTCCTCGAGCTCATTGAAGAGTTGTTGGTAGCGGGGCTCAAAAATGCGGAGATTCACAAATTCCCCCGGCAACGGAAGCATGCGCAAAGGAAAAAGTGGAAGATGCATGCACAAGGGTACCGCATAGCCTCGACGCGAAGGTCACCATGGGTCACCAGAGAAGGACTGGAGGGGCTGAGTGACCTCAGGGGAGCGGGACCCCTGCATAAAATTGCTGGCCATTGGCCTGGATGCCTTCAAGAAGGACGCCGCGTTGTCCGGCTTCTCGCGCCTTCGCGAGGGCCGCAGTCAAGTCATTTTCATATTCAAGCGGTTGGCCATCCGCGCGCAGCAACACGGCTCCGTTTCGAATGCCTTTGTCGGCCCAATCGCCTGGCCTAATGTCTGCCACAACAAGCCCCCCCCGAAAGTCCAAGCGAGTCTGGGTCGCCTGGTCTGCGGGTTCAAGCCGGACGCCCCAGTTGGGCGGGAGGCCTTCTTCGTCCACCGCCCGGGGCTTTGCAAGTGCTATGGGGCGTTCTAGCTCAGCCCTGCCTTGAAGCACCACTTCCTTGAGAAGGCGTTTTCCGTCGCGGCGGAGTTGCACGGCAATTCGAGCACCAGGTCGGTGTTTGGACAGTTGCTCTTGAAGGGCAGGAAAGCTTGACACAGGAATGCCGTCGATGATTTCGATGCGATCGCCAGGTTGAAGGCCGGCTGTGCTGGCGCCACTCCCAAGAAACACGCCAGCAACCCGCACACCAGGATCGCGTTGGTCGACTCGGATGCCGAGGTACGCTCGCTGGACCCGGCCATATTCGCGCAAGTCGTCCACCACTTTGCTGACTATGGAAGAAGGGATGGCGAAGGAGTATCCCGCATAGCTTCCGGTTTGCGACGCGATGGCCGTGTTGATCCCGATCAGTTCCCCATCCAGGTTGACCAAGGCGCCGCCGCTGTTTCCTGGATTCACGGCGGCATCGGTTTGCAGGAAGCTTTCGACAGGATAGATGTCCCGTCTGGCATCTGGCTCCATCAGGCGGAGGTTGCGCCCCTTGGCACTGACGATGCCTGCGGTCACCGTCGAGGTCAAATTCAAGGGGTTGCCCACAGCGAGCACCCACTCCCCAACGTGCACCTTGTCTGAATTCCCAAAGCTGAGCGTGGGCAGGTCAGCGGCGGGCGATGTCTTGAGCAGGGCCAAATCCGTGCTGGGGTCGCTGCCAATCATTTCCGCTTCCATGGTGGTGCCGTCTGAAAGGGTGACCTGGATGCGTTGAGCCCCGTCGATGACGTGGTGGTTCGTGACAATCCATCCCTGGCTGTCCAGGATGACGCCACTCCCGGAGCCTTGTGCCATACGACCTTGGTCCATTCCCAACATGCTCAACCAAGGGTTGCTTTGAGCCTGGACGACTGTGGCCGTCTTCACATGGACCACGGCGTCCACCGAAGATTGCGCCGCGCGCACAAAGGCGTCGTCCGAGAGCGGTGTCCTTGTGGCATGGCTGTTCAAAACGGCTGCATTCCCGCGACTGGGTGTCCATGTGGTGGACGTGGCATGTGTCGTCATGGCGGGGTTTGACTTCGGAAAATCAACCATCGACATCAAGCCGAATGTCAGGCCACATGCTGCCCCTGCGGCAGACCATTGGAAAAGAGTACACCACTGCATGACCCAAAGAACGAGAGGGCCAGCGCGATGTTCTCTTTAGAAAATGTCAAGAATTCTGAATGTCACTTGGGTCTTCACTCTTTTTTAGAGGAATCGTCGCCGATGAGGCCGATTTCGCGGAGACGTTGCTCGAGGTAGGCCCCGGCTGTGACGGGGGCTTCCTTGGGGACTTCTCCAGCGGGCACGCATTGTTCCAACGCGGCCAAACTCATGTGTGGCACGGGGTGACAGAAGAACGGCATGCTAAAGCGTGGCTTACCCCACATCTCTTTGGGCGGGTTGACGACGCGGTGGGTGGTCGACTTGAGTTCTTGGTTGGTGAGCCGTTGAAGCATGTCACCCACGTTGACGACGAGCTGGTTGGGCAAGGCGGTTACCGGTGTCCAATTGCCTGCGGTGTCCATCACCTCCAAGCCAGATGACGAGGCCCCCACCAACAAAGTGATGAGGTTGATGTCTTCATGTTGGCCGGCGCGGACGCTGGATTGGGGCTCCTGCAAGATGGGGGGGTAGTGGATCAAACGGAGGATGCTGCTTCCGCCTGGCACGTAGGCTTCGAAGTAATCTTCGTTCATGTTCAGGTGCAGCGAGATGGCCTTCAACACGTCCCGGCCAACGGCCTCCATGCTTCGGTACAGGTCCTCGGATTTGACAGACAAAAGAGGTCGTTCCGCGACCACGGCGTTTGGGGGGTAGTGTTTCAGATTGGCGTCCTCCGGGACGTCACACTGTCCAACCTGCCAGAATTCCTTCAAGTCAGCTGCCTCGCTGTCCTTGGCGTGTTCTGTCCCGAAACTGACAAAGCCTCGTTGCCTGTTGTGCTCAGGGTGTTCGTGTTGCGCCTTGGTCTTGGCAGGCAAGGCGAAGAAGGACTCCGCTTCGCTGTAGAGTCCGTCAATCAGGACCTGCGGGATGCCGTGTCCGCCGATGGCGACAAATCCGACTTCGCGGTAGACTGCGCCGAGGTCTTGGACAAATTGGGCGCGTTGGGTTCCTGTGCCTTGAGTGAAATGACTCAAGTCGAGTGAAGGAATGCCTGCGACAAAGTCGAGGTGAGCGAGGCTGGCAGGAGGGTTCTTCATGTATCTAAGGTCGAGAAAGTTGAATCAATTTGGGGACAGTGCATCTTGGAGGACCTGGTCGAGCGTTTGGCCATGGGTTGTCCAGGTAAATCTGCGTTTCACTTCCAATTGCGCTTTGCTCGCCATGTCTTGGGCCTCCTCAGGGTGGGCCAAAAGCCAGTCTATCCTTGCGGCACACGTCTCGGGCTGGTCGCAAATCTCAGCGTGTCCATGAGCTGGCATGCCCAAGGGGGCAAAGGCGTGGGGCGTTAGCACGCATGGCAAGGCCGAGGCCATGGCTTCAAGCACTTTGTTCTGCAGGCCTGTCCCCAAGCGAAGCGGGGCGACAAACAACGTGGCGCGCTTGTATTCCGAAGCGATGTCGTTCACCCATCCGGTCACGATGACCTCGTCGGATGCCAACGCAGACACGCTTGAGGCAGGCTCCGCGCCGGCGAGGACAACGCGGATGGGGCGGGTTTTGACGTTGGGTAAGATGTCTTTCACCAAATGCTGTGCCGCGTCCACGTTGGGGGCGTACGACATGTTGCCTGTGAACAACAGGGTGGGCACGTCTGGGGCAGAACGCTCCGAGGCGCTGAACGCATCCAAGTCCACGCCATTGGGGACGATGTGAATGGTGTCTCTGTGGAGGTGGGGAATCAGGAGTCGGTCGTTTTCTGAGATGATTGTGTGGGCATCGAAGTAATCGAACGTCCGCGATTCATGCCGCGCCAATCGCGTGCCCTCGACCCGCATCAAGCCCTGCCGGAAGATGGCCAGGAGTCCATTTTTTTCCTGGTGGCTTCGTCGGTGCATGCCTGCGCTGAAAGCATCCATGTAATCCAACACCTTGGGGTAGGCGTGAAAGTCCTTGACATATTCTGCACAGCGGACGAGCTGGCAGTAAATGAGGTCCGGCTGCGTGTCCGCGACAACACGTTCCAGTTGACGTTTGGCCTTGCCGTCGGTGAACCACGTCACCTGAAAGGGCAATTCCGACGTCCACGCCCACATCATGCGCCACAGCTTTCGGAGCAAGGGCGTTCGGAGCACGTGGATGTGGTTGACGAGGGGGCTGAGGGCCTCCATTTGCGCCTCGGTCAATGCATGGTCCTGCAGGGCGCACAGCGTAAGCTTGTGTCGGACTGAAAGGTGCCTCAGTTGGTTGTACAGCCGCAGCTTGTCTCCTTTCTCAAGGGGAAAAGGAACCCGCGAGGCAATGACCAGGATGTTCACGTGGCCACCAGTTGTTCAAGGAACGAAGTCAACCGCTCGGCACGGGCGCGATGCTGCAAATTCACTTGGGCCCATGCGCGGCCACGTTGGCCCATGGCTGTCGCTTTTTCGCCGTCAGACAGCAACTCCACCAGCGCCTCTGCAAAGCGTTCGGCCGTGTCGGCCACCATGACATGTTCGTTGTGTTCCAGGGGTAGGCCAGTCATGCCTTTGGAGGTGGTCACGATGGGCCGCCCAGCGGCGAGGGCCTCTGCAATTTTAATGCGCATGCCAGATCCGGCGTGAAGCGGGACGACGACCACGCTGGGGGTGTCGTACGTAGCGGCGGCGTCTGCCACTTCGCCCAAAACCGTGACGCCTTTGGTGTCGTCGGAGGCCCACTCTGGCCCCATGTTCCGGCCGGCAAGCGCCAAATGGGCTCCAGGAAGGGATTGCTGAACCAAAGGCCAAACCTGCTGCATAAACCAAGCCACCCCTTGGTGGTTGGGGGCCCAATCCATGGCCCCGAGGTGCAAGGCCCGGTTGGGGGCTTCATTCAATGCTGCATGAGGCGTGCTGTCCACATCCATTCCGAAGGGCACAACTTCAACTCTGCATGTGGACTCAGGATGCACCTCCTTGAGGGTTCGCTCGAACCACATGGCGTCGTCGCGTGTGATGGTCACCACCCCGTCCAAAGAGGAGAGCACCTTGATCTCTTCCGTCCGGAGCTTGGCTTTGAAGCGGTTGAGCAGCCAACGCTTGTAAATGGAGGTCATGTCCGTCGCCACATCGTCCCACAACGCGTGTTCCACGTTGTGCGCCCTCAGCACGAGGTCGGCGTCGCTCAGTCGGCGGATGGCCGGGATGTAGGCCGTCGTGAACAGGGATTCCAAAAGAACCACATCGTACAAGCGTTCACGCAGCGCGTCTTCCACCGTCCGCTCCATTTCAGGCACCAAAAACCGGGTCAAGTGGTAGCTCTCTCCCGTGACGAGGTGAGACAGGGCGTCGCGGACATTCAGCTCGGTGTCGGCGTAGGCGACTTCGAATTGGGTTTGCTCGAGATACTCTGATTCAATTTGGTCCGGCAAAAAAGGATGCTTGTCTGTGTGGATGGACACCACTTTCACTTCATGCCCCATGTCCAAAAGCCCACGCGTCAAGCTGTCCATCGCCAGGCAACCGCCGTCGACAGCGGGGCGTGGCGGTTTATGGCAGATTTGAAGAATGCGAAGGGATCGGGCCATGGTCAAGGCGAAAATAGTTTTCAATCACCCTCCTTCATGGGGAAGCCAACGGCGTTCTTTCAACGTGCTCCACATCAAAAGTGCCGCCAGCGGTGTCAACAAGAGCGTGCTCAGCCACATGCCCGACCAGGGCTCAAGTGTTCCGGATTTCACCAATTGCTCCCCCACCATGGAGACCACGTAGTAGAGGAGAAACACGCACAAAGCCAACAGTGTGGGCAGGCCCAACCCCCCTTTGCCCACGAGCGCTCCCAGCGAGCTCCCTACCAAAAAGAGCACCATGCATCCCAAAGCCAGGATGTACTTGCGGTGCCATTCGATGTCGTGGCGGTGTTGACGTAGCAATTTGCCGTCCATGTTCGCCACCGCGTTGTCGATGCTCCGAATCTGGTTGCGGGACAGTTCTTTCGCGGAGTGAAATGCGCGTGTCCTCGTTTTCGAGGCGAGGTTTGCCGACCAGGGAGACCGTGCCGTCGGTTGCGCCGAGGCTGCTGCTGTCGTGTACCATCCTGTCGTGTCATGGCGCCAAACCACGTTGCGTTTCCCGTAATTCTGAAGTTCACGTCCTTCGCGGCGAATTTCTGTGCCCAAGGAGTCGCTGGTTTGAGTGAGCTCCGATAGGGTCATGCGCTCGTAAGAGCGCCGAAACAAATCTTCGTTGGCCATGGAGAAATCCAGGCTGTGCAGGGGGATTCGAAGGGTCTGTCGCTTGAACGTGCTTTGAACGTGGGGATATACCCTTTCCTTGGACCGAGACATGGTCTCTTGGTGTTCCTCGTAGCTGACGCCGTTTTCAAGTTCGATGACCAAATGGCCGTCGGATTCCGTCATGTTCCCTCGCTCTGCCTGCACCACGAGCGCGCGTTGCCCCTTGTCGTCCCTGTGGTCGTGCACGAGCAAATCCTCCAGCCGTCCATCTGGGTGTTTGGTGCCCACCCGGATTGAGAAGCCGTCTATGCCGTTGTAGAACACACCTTCGCGCAAGTTGAAGGCGGGCTTTTGCTTGGTCACAGAGTAGAGGAGGGCCCTGAATTTCATGTTGGCAGCCGGCCAGCCGGTGTTGCTGAACCACAGCGCGCCGCCGCAGAGGAACACCATGCAAACGACAAGGGGACGCTGGATTCGCAAGAACGACATGCCTGAAGCCTTCATGGCGGTGAGCTCGTTGCGCTCAGCAAGGTTTCCCAGCGCCATGATTGAGGCCACCAAGACCGCCAGGGGGAGTGCCAAGTTGACCAAGCGGGCCGAGGCGAAGACCATGAGCTTAAAGACCACCCACAATTCCAGGCCTTTGCCAATCATGTCGTCGGCGTAGACCCAGAGAAATTGCATGTCCAAAATGAACAGCGCGACGGGCAAGGTCACTGCGAAAGGACCTAGAAAAGCGCGCAACATGAGAAGGGACGTCCGCACGGCCCCAAGATACTCCTTGAATGTCCTTTACCTTGGACATCAAATGACATCAACCATGCGACAATTCTCTTCTTTTGTGGGCTGCGCCACCTGCGCCGCGGTCTTGTTGACCCTCTTGGCTGGCTGTGGTGATGCTGCGCCCTCAGGCCCAGATTTTGAAGCTGCCCCAGCTGTGGAATCCACGGCAAGTGCCCCCGACGAGGAGGGCTTTGTATGGAAGACAGAGCAGTTCGC
>MDSV01207202.1_pt1 | contig 25196 bp, 25 predicted proteins | sample 810851 | NCBI WGS metagenome assembly MDSV01 (sample SAMN05326640, study PRJNA326480) | marine metagenome | isolation source: seawater | place: Atlantic Ocean: North East | collected 2012
GCCGGTTTCCTGTTACGGAGTGGGAAAGCTTGCTTCTGAGAATTACCTCCGTATTTATCAAAATCAAATACCCTTCACAATTTTGAGAATGTTCAATGTTTATGGCCCAGGTCAAGATTTAAGCAATTTACGTCAAGGCATGGTGAGTATTTTTCTAGCGCAAGCACTAAAAGGCGACAAAATCTTAGTGAAGGGATCAAATCAAAGATTTCGAGACTTCATTTATATAGATGACGTAGTGGACGTTTGGTGCGAAGCGCTAAATATTTCTAATACGATCAACAAAACTTATAATTTGGGAACAGGGGTAAGAGTGACGGTTGATGAGTTACTTAGTCAAATAAATATTAATTTACCAGGAGCAGATGTTGTTTATGATGCGGGTACGCCCGGAGATCAAAGCGGCATCTTCCCAGATGTAACTTTACTCAAAGAAGATTTTAAAATATCTAAATTTATCCCATTAAGAGAAGGTATCGAGAGATTCTGTGATTGGGCAAAAACTGAGGAATAATATCTATTGAATACAAATTTTTTACGAAGGATGCTAATACCGCTTCTGTTTCCATACAGGGTGCTAAAGCATCATCACACTTCCATAAAGGTGTATCGATGGTTAAACAAGGTACAAAGACCTAATGAACTTTTAGCTCTGAAGTCTTCTTGCAAAGGCTCTGTACATCTTGTATGTCCTGGGCCATCCGCTAGGGAATTATTGGATTTTTCTGTGACGGAAAATGACTCCATTGTTTTTGTAAATCATGCGGTTGGACTTGTCACAGAGCTTAAAGTTCCCTCATCAGCAGGCCGTTACTTTATTACTGCTGATACTACAAGGCTCATGGAGATCATCAAGAGTAGGAGTGAAGCATTGGCTTCATGTAAATCTATATTTACTCCTTACAACCTATGTCATTTAAAAGAAAAAGAGTTATGTAGCTGCATTGATATTATTTTGAAACCCAAAGTAAGAATTAATTTTCTCTTAGGCCTTGAGATGCAAAATTTAGGTGCGAACAATATAAATATTCTAGAACCGCATCCCAGTGCAAAGGGTTTTGGCTCTCTTCTCTTCGGATTCCAGTTAGCTGCGTTGCTTGGAACGAAAAAAATAGTTCTTTGGGGAGTGGATTATGGAGAGGTAGCAGGTCAAAAGTATTTTGATGATAAAGGTTTAACTCGACTAGATACACCATTCAAACAAATCTCAAATGACGTGCTCATTGCTCAGCAAAGATTTTTAAAACAAGGAATAAAAATTGTAAACGGGCCAGATTTAGTTAGGAGCTAAATTTTTATTAACTGATACTTTATATTTAGCGAAGTTTATGGAGCCAAAAATAATGATTAATTTAACTTTATCCTTGCCAATTAATAGTATTATTAAAGACAATAGAAAGTCTCTTTAAGAGGTTGGACATGAAAAATATTTATTTGGAGTCATAATGAAAAAAGCACTAATAACTGGTATCACAGGGCAAGATGGCTCATATCTAGCAGAATTTCTTTTAGAAAAGGGCTATGAGGTCCATGGAATTAAACGACGATCGTCATTGTTTAATACTGGACGAATAGATCATATCTATGAGGACCCTTGTTTAGATAATTCAAGGTTTAAACTCCATTTTGGAGACTTAACCGATGCCTCAAATTTGATAAGATTATTGTCTGATATAGAACCAGATGAAGTATATAATTTAGGCGCTCAGAGCCATGTTGCTGTGAGTTTTGATACGCCCGAGTACACAGCTGATGTAGATGCGATGGGCACACTTAGAATGCTTGAGGCTATTAAATTTTTAGGCTTTAAGAAAAAGACAAAATTTTATCAGGCTTCTTCATCAGAACTTTATGGGATGGTTCAAGAAACTCCACAGAATGAAAGCACACCCTTCCATCCTCGGTCTCCATATGCTGTTGCCAAACTATATGCTTACTGGATCACGATAAACTATCGAGAAGCATATGGACTTTTTGCATGTAATGGAATTCTTTTCAATCATGAATCTCCGCGACGAGGTGAAACGTTTGTTACTCGAAAAATTACTCGTGGTCTTTGTAACATCGCTTTGGGACTTGAGTCATGCTTACAAATGGGAAATATAGATGCCTTACGTGATTGGGGGCATGCAAAAGATTATGTAGAAATGCAGTGGTTAATGTTGCAACAAGAGGTCCCAGAGGACTATGTTATTGCTTCTGGTATCCAATATTCGGTTCGAGAGTTCTTTGTCTGGGCAGCACAGGAACTTGGTATTGAGGTTGCTTTTGAGGGTGAAGGTGTTGATGAAATAGCGCGCGTAGTTTCTATTAAAGGCGATAAAGCTCCAGCTTTAACTGAAGGGGCTATTATAATGAAAGTCAATCCGCGCTACTTCCGCCCAGCAGAAGTCGAAACCTTATTAGGTGATCCGACCAAAGCTAAAACTAAGTTGGGTTGGGAGCCAAAGATTACAGCGCAAGAAATGTGTGCAGAGATGATCGTCTCAGATTATACTTCTGCGCGTCGCAATGCTTTATTAAACAATCATGACTTGTCACTTCCATTACCTGCTGAGGATTAAGCATGGCGTATAGCCTATCGGGAAAAAAGGTATGGGTCTCGGGTCATCTAGGAATGGTTGGAGCTGCTGTTGTTCGCAGGCTAGAACAAGAGAATTGTGATTTATTGTTAGCAGACAGGGAAACTTTAGATTTATGTGATCAAGCTGCTGTAGGTTCATGGGTGCAAGCAGCTTCTCCAGATTGCATTATCATTTCTGCTGCAAAGGTTGGAGGTATTCTTGCAAATGACTCCCACCCGGTAGATTTCTTACATGATAACTTAAAGATTCAGAGCAACATACTCGAGGCAGCTCATCGAAATAAGGTCGGACGCCTATTATTTCTTGGTTCTTCGTGTATCTATCCAAAGCATTCTTTACAGCCAATACATGAAAGTAGCTTGTTAACTGGTTTGCTCGAGCCTACTAACGAATGGTATGCCATAGCAAAAATAGCAGGTATAAAATTATGTCAAGCATATAGAAAACAGTTTTCCTATGACTGGATTTCAGCCATGCCCACAAACCTTTATGGACCTGGAGATAACTACGATTTAAAAAACTCTCATGTTTTGCCTGCTCTTTTAAGAAAATTTCATGAAGCAAAAGTGAAACGTGAGACTAAGGTTATGTTGTGGGGCTCGGGTGATCCTTTGCGAGAGTTTCTGCATTGTGATGATTTGGCAGATGCCCTTATTTTTTTATTGAAACACTATTCAAAAAGTGAGCATATTAATGTGGGTTCAGGTTGCGAAGTTAGTATCAAAGAATTGGCTAGTTTAATAGCAGATATAGTTGGTTACGAAGCAGAGCTTGAATTTGATCTATCTAAACCAGATGGAACTCCCCGCAAGTTATTGGATAGCAGTCGCTTGCGTGACCTTGGATGGAATGGAGCTCGTCAGCTTTGTGACGGTATTCGTGATACCTACGCAAAAATTTTGAGCGACGATGAGGCTAAATGGATATAAAAAAATTTTAGTGTTCGCTAAGCCGAATTTAAAAGCTTAAAACTGAATACATTTCAAATATTTTTGTTTAGGATGTTAAATTAAGGATAAATAATTATGAAAATCTTGGTTACTGGCGGCGCAGGTTTTATTGGTTCAAATCTTATAAGACATATTATTAAATATACAGATCATTCTGTCATGAATGTAGATTGTCTGACTTATGCTGGCAATCTAGATTCTCTTAAGGATGTAAAAGATGAGGCTCGATATAAATTTCATAATGCTAGCATTTGCAACCAAGTTGATATGTTAGACGTGTTTAATGCATACCAGCCTAATAAAATTATGCACCTCGCTGCTGAAAGTCATGTCGATCGTTCTATTGAGGGGCCTTCTGACTTTATAGATACCAATATAAAGGGTACTTTTTCTCTTCTTGAAGCAGCAAGAAATTATTTCGGAAATCTTAATGATAGCGACAAGGAACAATTTCGTTTTCATCATATTTCTACAGATGAAGTTTACGGTGATTTGGATTCCACGGATGATTTATTTACTGAAAATACATCCTATTCACCCTCGTCACCATACTCTGCAAGCAAAGCGGCTTCCGATCACTTAGTGCGAGCATGGGGTCGAACCTATAGGCTTCCAGTAATTATTACTAATTGCTCTAATAATTATGGCCCTTATCATTTTCCTGAAAAACTCATCCCGCACATTATTTTGAATGCTCTTCATGGCAAGTCTTTGCCTGTATATGGAGATGGTTCCCAAATACGAGATTGGCTTTATGTAGAAGACCATGCAAAGGCGCTTCTGAAAGTTGTTTCTGAGGGTGAGACTGGTGAGACATATAACATTGGCGGTCATAATGAGAAAACGAATCTTGAGGTAGTTAAAACCGTTTGTAATCTTCTTGAGGAGCTTGCTCCTGAGAAACCAATAGGGGTAAACCGCTACCAAGACTTAATTATTTTTGTTAAAGATCGTCCAGGTCATGATGCGCGCTATGCAATCGATGCTTCAAAGATTGATCGAGAGCTTGGCTGGGTGCCTGAAGAGTCGTTTGAGTCTGGATTGAGAAAAACGGTCCAATGGTATCTTGATAATCGAGAATGGTGGGAGAGAGTACTTTCTGGTGCCTATAGATTGGAAAGGATAGGGGAGGTATTATGATTACAAATTATAAAGGTATTGTTTTGGCGGGTGGATCTGGTACAAGGTTACATCCAATCACAAGGGGTGTTTCTAAGCAACTATTGCCTGTCTATGATAAGCCAATGATCTATTATCCTATTTCTGTTTTGATGCTCGCAGGTATTAGTGAGATCTTGTTGATTTCGACGCCTGATGATATATCTAGTTATAAACGATTACTTGGCAGCGGTGAAGATTTTGGTGTGACGATAGAGTATGCAGTACAACCTAGTCCAGATGGTCTTGCACAAGCTTTCCTTATTGGAGAGGACTTTATTGGTGAAAGCAATGTTGCTTTAGTTCTTGGCGATAATATTTTCTATGGACAAAGCTTTTCTAATAATCTTAAAGCTGCCACATCATCGGCATCCGGCGCAACAATCTTTGGGTATCATGTTAAAGATCCTGAGCGCTTTGGTGTTGTGGAGTTTGATAATAATGAGAATGTTATCTCCATTGAGGAAAAACCTTTAAATCCTAAATCAAACTATGCTGTAACTGGCTTATATTTTTATGATAATGATGTCATAGAAATAGCTAAGTCCATTGAACCTTCGGATAGAGGCGAGCTTGAAATTACCGATATTAATAAAGCATATCAGACTAGGGGAGATTTAAGGGTTGAATTATTAGGTCGAGGTTTTGCTTGGCTAGATACTGGAACCCATGACTCGTTAATGGAGGCAGGACAGTTTATTCAAACTATTGAGCATCGTCAGGGGTTAAAAGTTGCTTGCCTTGAGGAGATTGCCTATCACAAAGGCTGGCTGTCGAAGAAATTACTTCTCAAGCAAGCGCATAAGCTAGGAAAAACTAGTTATGGCGAATATTTAGCTAATATTGCGACTCTATTATGATCACAGTGAACTGCCCAATCTTTAAGAGATCTAAGGAAATTAAATAAGATTTTAGAGACCATCTTTAACGATTAGGTTAAAATGCAATAACTAAAACATTTTTCTAATTAGTGGTTTTTCTGGATTCAAAAAATATATCTTAAAGAGTGTTTTAATTACTAACTGATTATAAGAAAAATTAAATGGAGAGATTTATCAGGTTTTTAATATATTCTTTTGTCTCAATTTTTCGTAAAAATCGAAGATTTCTGAGAATATCACCCAATACAAAGGGTAAAGTTTTTTTCTATGACAAGAAAAAAAATATTTTTTTTAGTGTTTTAGTTCGAGAACATATCGATTCCATTACAGCAGATCAAATATTTACTAATCATGACTATGATTTAAGCTTTTTAATAAGATATTCTGAATTAATAGAGAGTTATCAAAATATACTCTCACAAAATAAAGTTCCTCTAATAATTGACTGCGGGGCAAACATTGGACTTTCTTCACTATATTTCTCAGGAGAATTTCCCAATGCAAAGATTTTTTCTTTTGAGCCAGAAAAAAATAACTATTTTATGATGGAGCAGAATTGTGAGAGATTAACGCAAGTCTCGATGTTTAAAAAGGCTATTGGAAGTTGTGACGGATTTGTAAGAATTCAAGATAATAATTCTGATAACAATGCTTTTAGAACATCTCGTAATTCAAATGGTGCAGGCGATATTGAAGTTATATCGATTAATAGTATTTTGTCTAAAAACAAAGATTTAATTCCTTTTATTATTAAAATTGATATCGAAGGTTTTGAGGATGATTTATTTTCAGCAAATACAGAATGGGTGGAAAGATTCCCTTTGCTTATAATTGAGACGCACGACTGGATGCTGCCTAAGCAAAGAAATTCTGGTCAATTTTTGAAGGTCATTAGCTCTCAGAATAGAGACTTTATTCATAAAGGAGAAAATATTTACTCTATCTCTAATGAGGAATTAAACATATGATCATTAGGTATTTCCTATGAGAGCGATGCTTGAATATGGTTGGCTCTTGATGAGGGAGTGTGTTTCAAAAGTTGAGGACGGTTTTGGATACCTCCTTGATGTTGGCTATACTGAATATTAGCCTAACTTTGCCAATGGTTATAAATGAAAGTAATAAAAACAAAATTGGATGACTGCATAATTATAGAGCCAAAAGTTTTTGGTGATGAGCGCGGATTTTTCTTGGAGACATTCCAAGCTGAAAGATATGCTATCGAAGCTGGCATCACGTTACCATTTGTTCAGGATAATCACTCGCGATCATCTAAAGGTGTTCTGCGAGGTTTACACTTTCAAAAGACTAAACCTCAAGGTAAGCTAGTAAGAGTAGTAAGGGGTAAGGTTTACGATGTGGCTGTGGACATTCGAAAGGGATCATCAACTTATGGTCAATGGGAGGGATTGATTTTGTCCGAAGAAAATAAGAATCAGTTTTGGATACCTCCAGGTTTTGCTCATGGTTTTGTTGTTCTCTCGGATACCGCAGATTTTGAATACAAGTGCACTGATTATTATGATCCATCAGATGAGGGTTGTATCTTATGGAATGATTCTGATTTAGGCATCTCTTGGCCTATAGACAATCCTATTTTGTCTAATAAAGATGTTAGTGCTGACAGGCTAGTTGATCTGAAGCCTTGAAAATAATTGTCTTAGGATGTAATGGCCAACTTGGACATTGTTTATATGACCAACTAGAAAAGACAGATCATGATGTTATATATACATCACGTGATCAGATTAATATTGCAGATTTAGAGGCTACTAGAAATCATATCAAAGAGATTTCACCTTATATCGTTATTAATGCGGCTGCTTATACGGCAGTCGATAAGGCTGAGGAAAATCAAGAAAAGGCTGATCTTATTAATCATCTTGCAGTTGCAAATATCGCTGCATCTTGCAAGGAATTGGATTGTTGGTTGATCCATTTATCGACAGATTATGTATTTGATGGTTCGTCTAAGATACCCTATAAAGAGGATGATCAAACCAATCCTCAATCTGTTTATGGCGACACTAAGTTGAAAGGTGAGATAGCAATTAAGTCCTCAGGCTGCAAAAATATAATTATTAGAACTGCTTGGGTGTTCAGTGAATATGGTAATAATTTTCTTAAAACCATGCTTCGTTTGGGTGCTGAGAGAACTGAGCTACACATTGTTGGAGATCAAATTGGTTGCCCCACTTTTGCTCATGACATAGCTAAAACTATTGTTATTATTTTAAAAGACTTAAAATCGAATAAAATAAGCTCAGGTTTATATCATTTTGGGGGAGACCTTTGCTACTCTTGGGCTGACTTTGCTCAAGCTATTTTTTATGAAGCCTTAGAGCTTAAAATTATAGAAAGTAAACCTAATGTTGTGGCCATAACAACAAAAGAATTTCCTACCTTAGCTAAACGTCCTGCACAGTCTCAGCTAGATTCGAATAAACTTTTATTAAATTTTGGGATTGACCCATCAGACTGCATTCTTGGGATTCGATCGTCACTTAATGCTATTAAAAATAAAAAGCAATTCACGGAATGAGTCATAGAAAATATAATAAAATCCTTGTTACTGGCTCTAATGGTTTTGTTGGAAAGGCTCTTTGCCAGACACTTCGAAATAGGGGCGATAATTACGTAGGTTCCGTTCGTGATAAGGCTCATGTGAAAAAAGGACAAGACTTCATTATTGTGGAAAGCCTGGACAAGAATACTGATTGGAGAAAAGCTTTAGATGGTTGCGATACAGTTATCCATCTGGCCGCAAGGGCACATATTTTAAATGATAATTTAGATGATCCACTTGCAGCTTTTAGACTAATAAATACAGAAGGCACGTTGAATCTAGCAGAGCAGGCTGCTGAATGTGGAGTATCTAGGTTTATATTCTTGAGTTCGATAGGCGTGAATGGATCCATGACTTCTGGTATTCCTTTTAGTTCCAATGATGTTCCATATCCACATTCACCATATGCTGTCTCAAAGCTTGAAGCTGAAATTGGCTTACGTGCAATAGCCGATCGTTCTAGTTTAGAGTTAGTTATTATTCGCTCTCCTGCTATATATGGTAAAAATGCGCCTGGAAATTTTGGATTGATAGAAAAATTTATTAGGTTAGGGATACCTCTTCCATTTGGCTCTATTAATAATAAACGTAGTTTGGTAGCTATCGAAAATATAGTTAGCTTTATAATAATATGTATTGAGAACAAAAAAGCGAAAAATGAATTATTTCTTGTCAGTGATGATGAAGACCTATCGACTTTAGAGATTATTCAGCTAATGGGTAAGCTTATTGGTAAAAATCCAAGGACCTTTAGGTTGCCTGTAAAACTGCTAAGAGGCATGCTTACTATTTTAGGAAAGCGGCAAGCAGCTGTCAGTTTAATTTCAGACCTCCAAGTTGATATCGATCACTCTCGAGAAGTGTTGGAATGGTCTCCTCCCTTTAGCCCCAGGAAGTGAGGTCAATTTTTTGGATTTAGAGTTTTGAAAACTAGAATTCATTATCATACAATAATTTCAAAGAGCTAAATTAAGGAGTTAAACGCAGTGAATATAGAACAATTACTTCAGTCGGACATGCTAAATGATATTAACATTAGCCTGTCATCGGTATTTATGTCCCTGTTAGCTACTGCGGTGAGCAGTTTCTTACTCCGTCAACTCTATGTTCGCTATGGCCGATCAATGAATAACAGAGAGTACTTTGGCAATATTTTTGTACTGCTGGGAGTTACCACCTGCTCTGTCATTATCATTGTTAAATATTCTTTAGCGTTATCTTTAGGTCTAGTTGGAGCGTTATCCATAGTACGTTTTCGTGCTGCAATTAAAGAGCCAGAAGAGCTAGTTTTTCTATTTTTAGTTATCGCATTTGGACTTGCATTTGGAGCTAATCAATTTGCTGTAGGATTTGTACTTTTAGGAGTGGCCTGCATAGTTATTGTGGTTGGTGAAAAATTCTTTTCAAGAAATAATGGGCTGGATCATTCCGGAATGCTTATCATTATATCAGGTAATAAAACCATTTTAGATGAGTTGCTTGAGAACAAGCTAAGGGATTTGATGAGTAATACGTCTTGGGCAGTTATCAAGGAAGTAGATTTCGAAGGTGATAATGCTCGTATTGTCTTTAAATGCTCTACATCAGACAAGGCATATTCATTTACTGAAGAATTACGGAGAATAACAATGGAGCATGAGCTAGATTATAATCTTATCTCAGATGTGAGCGTGCCTCTTTGAAGTATGGTCCAACCTCTAACCAGAAATTATTTGGGTTAGGTTCTATTCTACTAATCATAACTATCACATTAGTATTGTTGGTGTCCTCGAATATGTTATTTGTGAATGACAAGTTAAACAATATTGTAGATAGAGTTTTTTCTAAATTAGGTGTCTATGAACAAACTAGCTTAACTGAATTTTCCGATTTAGATGAATACTTAGAAGGAATAGTGCTCGGGATAAGGAATTCAGGAACATTCCCAACTATAGATGTGCAGGTTAAGCAAAAAAATATCTTAGTCCTAAATTCTGACCGTAAGAATGGAGGGAGATCATATGTGCCTGCCACCTTGTCAATTTATGAGGCCGGGAAGATTAAAAACTTAAAAGGTAAAATAAGAGCTAAGGGAGATAGACAGCTTCATACGGAAACTTTTGCCAATATGAGCCTTAGAACTAACTTGAAAGGTGATGATCGCTTATTCGGTTTAGAAGAGTTTTCAATTCAAGATCCCATTTTAAGGGGCTATACGTGGGAATTATTAGTAGCTGATATCTTCAAGACTCAAGGACTTTTAACGCTTCAATCAAAAGTGGCCAATTTTTCTTTTAATGGTGAGGATCGCGGATTATATGTATTTGAAGAAGTTCCTTCTAAAATAACAGTGGAGAGAAATTCAAGAAAATCTGGTCCGATATTTGGTCTAAAAGAAGAATATGGACCTAGTTTAGATAGCGTTTTAGATGTATATGACTTCAAAGATTGGGAAGGTTCGAAAGTTTATATTCATGCTCGAGAAAATCTATTAATGCAGTTTGCTACAGTGCGTGAAGGTGGAGTATTCTCTGAGGACATTTTTGACCTTGATGAGTGGGCAAGATATTTTGCATTGATTGACCTATTTGGAACTTACCATGGCTCAGTTCCTAAATCAGTAAGATTTTACTTCAATCCAGTTATTGGAAAATTTCAGCCAATATTATTTGATGCTCATAAAAATGCTGGATTTTTTGATGAGTATACTCTAGCTGACCATAAGTTAAGTCCAAAATCTGTTGAATGCGAGTGGACTTGCAGAGATAGAGATTTTTATATGGGTTTTTTGAATAACAAATATTTTTTTGACGCTTATCAAGACTATTTAGCAAAATATTCTACATTGGAGTTCATAGAGAGTGTTGAGAATATCTACATGGACAAATTCGAGAAATTAGATCACATTTTTTACTCTTCTCTGAGCAGGTCCGACGGTATAGTTTTTAGGGGATTTGGTTTGTATTTTTTTAAATTCTCTGAGATCGAGCGTCGAAGAGATTTATTAAGCAGAAGAGTAACCCAACTCAATGAACATAAAGAAACATTCACTTTTTGGTCTCTTGATAATAGTCAGAAAGACCTTTTATCTTCCAAGAATGAGGTTACTGCTCCCGAAGGGGCTGTGGTAGTTTCTATAGAGAATCAGATAATGGAAGGAACTGTATGGAATTTTAAGCAACCTACGATTTTGCTTTTGAGTGGCAATACTCTTCTTAAAGGACTCAGTAAAGATAATCCGCTTAACATAACTGGCCCGGTAATGCTTGTTCAAGAAGGCGGAACGATTTCTCTAGATAATATTAATTTTATCAAGCCAACATATATTGATGTCTCAAGTCGCCAATGGAGTGGAGCTATTAATATTATCAATGCCACAGCTGATGTTGGATCGATTTTAATTCAAGATAGCAATGCAGAAGATGCTATAAATTTTGTTAATTCAACCTATGAAATTAAAAATTTGATGATTTCTGGTTCTAAATCAGATGCTATTGATTTCGATTTTTCAAGTGGAGTAGTTGATAAGATTTTTTGCTTCAATATAGGGAATGATTGCGTTGATGCAAGTGAATCTTCAATTACTATTAATGGCTTAGTGGCAAAAGATGTTCAGGATAAAGGCGTGAGCGCTGGGGAGAATTCTATACTTAAAATTAATATGTTCGATGCTAAGAATGTCGCTTTAGGTTTAGTAAGTAAGGATGGATCGAAGTTAGAAGTTGATGAATTAAGAGTAAGCGGAGTTCAACTTGCAATATCGGCCTATAAAAAGAAACCAGAATATTCCTCTCCGTCGCTGATTGTAAAGAAAGCTTTTAGTGCGGAGTCGCAATCCCAATTGCAGGCCTTAGTGAGTAATGACACCAATTTAGTAACTCCTGATGGGTTCAATGTATTAATTGACGATTCTAAAGCCATAGAAAGTCGCATGTATGGTGTTGAGTTTGGAAAGGCTACTGTAAAATGAAATATTTAAGTGAATGTTTAGAAGATGTTCTAGATTCAGCCCGAATTGAGCGAAAATTTATTATGACTAAGGGCCAATGTTTTTTAGCTGAGTCTCTTCTGAAGTCGATAGGTTTTAAGCGCCTTTATGATTCTCGACTTGTAAGTAGCATATACTTTGATGATGTCGATCATAGTTGCTTGAGAGCGAATGTTGATGGGAGCCCATCAAGAGATAAGATTCGTTTCAGAACTTATAATGAAGATTATGAGAGAAGTATTATAGAAACGAAGCATAAAAGGGGTGCTATAGGCTACAAAGCGATATTTAAGCTAGATAGCAAGGTTCAAAATCAAGAACAGCTAATTAGTTTGGGAAAAAGTTGGTGCGATACTAATCTTTTAGATATTTTAGCGCCTTCTTCAAGGGTAGACTATATAAGATCGTATTATATTAGAGATAAGTTTCGTGCTACGGTCGATTATAAAATTAGAACATCTCGAATAGTTGGTAAGAAACATTCAACATCCGCAATGTATGACTATTCGGTAATAGAATTTAAATATTCAGTTGATTTAGATGATCAGTTTAGATCAATTTACCCATTTTTTTCAGATATAGCATTGCGCAATACAAAATCATCGAAATACTCAAATTCCTTAATGTATTGAAGGCTGGATGCTGTTATTATTTTAATTTCTCATCCTCAAGTTGATGTCGATTGCCCTCAATAAGTATTGGAATGGACTACTCATTTTTGTGCCGAGATGTGAAGTCAAATTTTTTGATTTAAAATTATAGAAAACTAGGATTTATTATGAACTATTTATCATTGATTGGACGTGATGAAGCATTATTTGAAATGGATTTGAGAAAATATGCTGAGGAGCTCGTATCGTTAGTATCAAAAGCCCGATTTTTAGTTATCGGTGGAGCAGGATCGATAGGACAAGCTGTAGTTAAAGAAATATTTATAAGAGACCCAGCAGCGCTACATGTGGTTGATATATCAGAAAATAATATGGTCGAACTTGTCCGTGATATTAGAAGTACTGTTGGTTATGGATCTGGCGAGTTTAAAACGTTTGCTATTGATTGCGGTTCTATTGAATTTGAGTCTCTTATGAAATTGGAAGGTCCTTATGATTATGTTTTTAACCTGTCAGCCTTGAAGCACGTTAGAAGTGAGAAAGATCCTTACACGCTAATGCGTATGATTGAGGTTAATATTTTTAATACGATTAAGACTTTACGAATGTCAAAAGAGATGAAAACAAAGAATTATTTTTGTGTTTCAACGGATAAGGCTGCAAATCCAGTTAATATGATGGGAGCAAGTAAGCGCATTATGGAAATGTTTTTGATGCGTGAAAGTTTAATGCAAGATACTTCTATGGCACGTTTTGCAAATGTTGCTTTTTCTGATGGCTCTCTTCTTCATGGTTTTAATCAAAGATTTATAAAAAAACAACCATTTTCTGCTCCAAATGATGTACGGCGCTATTTTGTAACTCCGCAAGAGTCGGGTGAGCTTTGTTTATTATCTGGATTGCTTGGTAATAATAGAGATATTTTTTTCCCAAAATTAAGTGAAAAATTACATTTAATCACTTTCTCTGAAATAGCTTTTCATTATCTGGAGGAGAGAGGCTATGAGCCTTATGAATGTGAATCTGAGGATGAAGCTCGTGATAGAGCTAGAGAATTAATAGCTAATAAGAAGTGGCCATGTTACTTTTTTAAGAGTGATACAACCGGTGAGAAAGATTTTGAAGAGTTCTATACCGATGATGAAGACTTGGATATACAGCGTTTTGATACCATTGGTGTGATTCGCAATCAGCCTGAGTTTGATGAAGATAAGTTAGATGAATTTATCAATCAAATAAAAATATTAAGAAGAAAAGGTATTTGGAGCAAAGAAGACATCATAAAATTATACTTTAGTCTTATGCCAGAGTTTGAACACAAAGAAACTGGTAAATATTTAGATCAAAGAATGTAATTATGGAACGATTTTTTGACGTATTTTTTTCGGGAATCGCATTACTGACTCTATCGCCTCTAATAATCCCAATTGTTTTAATTTTAAGGTTTTCTGGTGAAGGTGAAATCTTTTTTTTGCAGGAGCGTATTGGCAAAGATGGAAATCTATTCAAGCTAATCAAATTTGCAACCATGCTTAAGGACAGCCCAAATATTGGCACTCGAACAGTTACAATAAAAGGTGATCCTAGAGTTTTGCCTGTTGGTAAATTTTTGAGAAGAACTAAAATCAATGAATTACCCCAGTTACTAAATATCTTCTTTGGCGATATGAGTGTTATAGGACCAAGACCACTAACTGCTCAAAGTTTTTGCTCTTATTCCGCGGATACTCAAGAAACCATAAAAAAAGTTCGTCCTGGACTATCAGGAGTCGGCTCTATAATCTTTAGAGGGGAAGAAGAAATTATGCATGGTACTTCTGCATCAGTTGATTTCTATGATAAGGTCATTGCCCCTTATAAAGGCTCATTAGAGGAATGGTTTGTTTCCAATAAAGGCATACATATGTACTTTTTGGCAATTTTTATAACTGTATGGGTGGTTGTTTTTCCAAGTACTAGAATTGCTTGGAGGGTCTTTAGAGATTTACCAGAACCACCTGCAGAATTAAAGCAAGCTCTTAATTTCAGGAATTGATTCAAATTACTTAACTTTTAAAAAAATAAATAGTCTTAAAAGCTCCATTATGGAGTTTTTTTTGTTTATAGGTTTTGTTTTTATTAGATTTCATTATTAGTAATATGGCGTATATAATTCATTTTTTTTAAAATTTATTAAAATGATAAAATTTATAGACTTAAATCAAGAAGCACCTTTTCAACTTTTTAAAGAGAAATATGATAAAGCTTTAAATTTAGGACAAAAAGGCATTGAGGCAATTTCAATTTCTTCATACAACAAAGAGACATGTGCGATTGATTCTAGATATGTAAATCTCAAATTTATCAGAAATGATGAATTTATTTTTTTTAGTAACTATAACTCTCCTAAAGCATCCTCTTTTAATTCTCACAATCAAATAGCTGCATTATTGTATTGGAACAGTATCAATATTCAGATTAGAGTGAAAGCTAAAATAAAAAAAACCTCAAATGAGTTTAATCAAAAATACTTTTTTGAAAGATCAGAGGAGAAAAATGCTTTATCTATTTCATCTAATCAATCACAACCGATTAGCTCATATGAGAAAGTAAAAGAAAATTATCAAAAATCATTAAAAGGTGATGATTTAAAAAAATGCCCTGATTATTGGGGAGGATTCTCCTTTAAGCCATATGAAATAGAATTCTGGGAGGGTAATCAATTCAGGCTCAATAGAAGAGATTTATATTCAAAGAAAGACAACAATTGGTCACATATAATTCTTGAACCATAAAATCATTTAAAATTAGTACTATTTATTATAGAATTCACAACAATGATAAATAATTCTGTTTATTCCACTTCATCCATCTCAATTTTTTAATTCTTCGGTACGAAATCATAGCAATAAATAAAAAAAATTTAGTTCCTATAAATAATAAGATCAGAGCTGACGAAGTAATGCTTATTGATAGCGATGGAAACAAGCTTGGACTAATATCTAAAAGTTCAGCGCTTCTAAAGGCAGAAGAGCAAAATCTTGATCTCGTTCAAGTATCGCCCCAAGGATCAAGTCCGTTAGTTTGTAAGTTGATGGACTATGGGAAACATATCTTCACAAAGAAAAAAAATATTTCTTCATCAAAGAGTAGAGTTAAGAGAACTTCAGTTAAGGAAATTAAATTCAGACCTTCCACTGATACAGGAGATTACAATATTAAACTAAAAAAAATAAAAAGCTTTATTCTTGGAGGAGATAAGACTAAAATAAGCGTCCGATTTAGGGGAAGAGAGATTTTAAATAGTAATCTTGGACTTGATCTATTAAATAAACTAAAAGAAGAGATGTCTGATTTAGCTCAAGTAGATCAAGAGCCTTCATTAGAAGGAAGGCAACTAATGATGGTTCTCTCACCTTTGAAAAGGAAAAGTTAATAAATAAAGAAATGGCATACAAGTTAAAAACACATTCCGGAGCATCTAAGCGTTTTAAAAAGACGAGCACGTCTGTAAAGAGTAGGGGAGCTCATAGAAATCATATTTTGTCAAAGCAATCTACAAAAAGAAAAAGACATAACAGAGGTTTAAATAAACTTGAAGGCGTAATGTTAAAAATGGCTTCAAGGCTTATAAATAAATAATATGCCAAGAGTAACAAAAGCAAAAATAGCTAAAACAAAACATAAGAAAGTTCTTGCAGCAACAAAAGGTCATTATGGCGCAAGGAGTAGACTCTATAAGACTGCAAAACAATCTAATATTAAAGCTCTCCAATATGCATTTAGAGATAGAAAAAACAGAAAAAGGGAGTTTAGGAATTTGTGGATTTCACGAATAAATTCAGGTTCTCGTGCTCTTGGAGTTTCATACTCAGTCCTTATCAATGGTCTCACTAAGAATAATATATTACTTAATAGGAAAATACTCTCAGATATAGCTATAAATGACAATTCAACATTTGAGAAGATTGTCAAAAAAGCAGTAACTTAAAGTTTTTATGTCTAGTCTAGACAAAATAAGACCTCCAAATATTCATAGGGAATTGGGTAGCTTACATCCTATAAATCAAACGATAGACTATCTTTTAACTCTTCTCTCAGATCTGGGGTTTGAAGAGGTTCATGGCCCGGAAATAGAAACTGAGGAATTCAATTTTGATATGCTTAATATTAAAGAATCTCATCCTGCAAGACAAATGCATGATACTTTCTATATAGAGGACAAAAAAAATGTCCTAAGAACCCATACTTCTCCTGTTCAAATTAGAAGTATGCTTGAGACCAAGCCACCAATGGCCTTTGCTTCAGCTGGAAAGGTTTACAGAAAAGATGATGATGCAACTCATCTTCCTATGTTTCATCAGGTAGAGGGTATTTATGTTGATGAAGATGTCACCTTTGCAAATTTAAAAGATCTTATACATAAAATCCTGAAAGATCTATTTAGCAAAAATGTAGAGATAAGATTTAGGCCTTCATACTTTCCATTTACTGAGCCATCAGCTGAAGTTGATATACTTTCCAAAAATGGGAAGTGGCTTGAAATACTTGGGTGTGGCATTGTAAATCCTATTGTCCTAGAAAACTGCAATATAGACTTTAATAAATATAGTGGCTTAGCATTTGGGCTAGGCGTTGAAAGAATAGCCATGCTTAAATATGGAGTTAATGATATAAGAGAATTTTATAAATCAAACCTAGATTTCCTTACTCAATTTAAATGAAAGTAGCTTATCAAGATTTAATAAATTTTTTATCTGAAACACCATCTAAAGAAGCGCTTTCAGATAAACTTTTTCAGCTTGGACATGAGCACGAAATTCATGATGATATTTTTGAGATGGAGCTCACGCCTAACAGAGGAGATTGTTTTTCGTTGATAGGTCTCGCAAGAGATTTAAATATTTTTTTTGGCAATTCTCAAGCTTTGGATATATATGAAGATGATATCGAGCTTCTTGAAATTAATTTTAAGAATTCTTCATCAAAAGATTGCCCAAGAATTTCTTTTTTAGAAATTGAGATTGGAGAAGTAAAGAAACAATATAAGCCATATTTAGAAAATTTTTATAATTCAATAGGCGGCAATAGAACAAATTTATTTACCGATATCTCTAATTATATTTCATATGAATTAGGGCAACCAACTCACTGTTTTGATAGAGAAACTATTAAAAAACAGCTAGTTTTTGAAAATAAATCTTGTGACAGTAAATTTAAAACATTGCTAGGAACTGAAATAAATCTTCAAGATGATAACTGTATATTTTCTATGGGTGGTGAGGTAATTAGTCTCGCTGGTGTTATGGGAGGAGCCTCTACAGCATGTTCTCAAAAAACAAAAAAAGTTTTAATTGAATGTGCTTATTTTAATCCAGAATCAATTATTGGAAAATCAACTAAATATAACTTAGTTTCAGATGCTGCTCATAAGTTTGAGAGAGGTGTCGATATTGCAGCGCAAGAATTAGTATTAAGAAGATTTGCAAAAGTTGTTCAAGACCATTCAAACATTAAATCAATTAAATTAAGGTCATTTATTGAAGAAGATATTAAAAATATTTCAATCCCTGTGGATATTAATAAAATAAATAAGATCTTAGGGACTAATATCGAAGAAGATGAATGCTTAAATTACTTAAAGAGACTGGGATTTGATGCTTCTAATAAAATAAAAGTTCCATCATATAGGCATGACATAAAAACAAATAATGACCTTGCTGAGGAAATTGCTAGAGTGATTGGTTACAATAATATAGACAGCAGACCTCTTCATTTAAAAAAGATTATTGATGACAAATACAATAGTAATCAATTTAGAATTCGTTCATTTCTTACACAGAATGGCTTTTCAGAAGTTATTAATTTTCCTTTTACTTCAAAAAAGAAAAAATATTCTATAAATATAGACAATCCATTAGACTCAAAAAGAAATAACTTAAGGACATCTCTTAAAGACTCACTTACTGAAAACCTTTTATACAATGAAAGAAGACAAAAAGATTCTTTAAAGCTTTTTGAAATTAGTGATATTTATTCAAAAGATAAACACTTAGAGCAACAAAAGAAACTGGGAATAATAATTAGTGGAAGATTGGGCAATAATTATAGGGATTTCACAAAAAAACTAGATTATAAATATCTCTATGAGCTTTTGAATAAGGATAGAAATAATAATCTTTTTGACATAATTGAGATTTCCAGAAATACATTAGATACAAAGAAAAAAGATAAGATATTTTTTGTTGAAATCTCTTTGGAAAGCATTCCAAATAACCTCTTTCCAAATATAGTAATTGATAGAAAAACTGAATTTATAACTTATGAACCAGTTTCTGAATTGCCATCCAGCACAAGAGATTTCTCATTTTCAATCAATGACCTGTCTAAAGTAAATATTGTTATAAACATGCTTGATGGAGTTTCAGATGAATTAATAAAGAATTCATTTATATTTGATTTTTATGAAAATGATAAATTTAATACAGTTAAACTTGGTTACAGATTTATATTCCAATCAAATATAAAAACATTATCTGATGAAGAAATTAATAAAAAAGTTAGTGAGATCATAGAACCAATATTGCAACTTGATGGGGTTTCTATTCCTGGAATGTAATTTAATTAGACATAAAAATTAACTTTTTATAAAAACACAATATATAATTATCGAAATTCATCAAAAAATAATGAAAAAATTTATTACTATTTCTTTTGCATCACTAATTCTGCTTTTAAGCTCCCTCAGTTTTGCCCAAGAAATTGAAATAGACCCTTCTTTGTTAAAAAATCTTTCTCCAGCTCAAATAGAAATGGCAAAAAATCAACTCGCGAGAAACAAATCTATAGAAAAACCACAACCTGTTATAAAAGAAAGTACAAAAAAAGATACAAAGAATTCCGATATTAATAAGTCAGATAATAAAAAGTATGGGTATGAATATTTTTCATCTACTCCTACCTCAATATCTGCTGTCGGTGATTTGCCCCTACCTAATGATTATAAAATATCATTAAATGATCAATTTACGGTAATACTATCAGGTTCAAAAGAGGATATATTTGACTTAAGTGTAAATTTAGATGGCAGTATACTTTTTCCAGAGCTTGGCTCTATTTCTGTTATTGGTGAAACATTTCAAGAAGTAAAAGCAAAACTTAGTAATCTTATTGAGCAATCCTATATTGGTGTTCAGATAGATTTATCGCTTAAGAATCTATCTGCTAAAAAAATTACTATCGTTGGAGCAGTAAAAACACCAGGAACATATTTAGTTAACCCCTTTAGCACAATTTCAAGCGCTCTTGGCTATTCTGGAGGGATTTCAGATATAGGTACATTGAGGGATATAAGATTAATTAGAACTAATGGCGACATCTTTAGTTTCGACCTCTATAAGCTTTTAATTAATGGGGATAGATCTGATGACATAACTATTGAATCCGGAGATGTCATTATTATTGATGCCGCAGATCAGTTTATTAATATTACAGGTCAAGTAAAGAGACCTGCTATTTATGAGATCAAAGAAAAAGAAACTTTAAATGATTTAATAGATTTTGCACTTGGCTTTACTCAAATAGCTAATAAATCTAATATCAATTTAGAAGTACTAGATATTCAATCATCCTCAATTAAAAAAATTAATGTTAGTGATTTAGAATCAGATTTGGATAAAATTTTAAGTGTCATCGTCAATCCATATGTTAGTAAAAATATTGCTAGTGTTAAAGTGAGCGGTGCAATTAAGGAACCCGGATTTTATTCACTTTCTGAAAGTGAAACCCTGGAGGAGTTAATTGCTAAGCTGGAATTTATTGATGTCTATCCTTGGCTAGCGGTTTTGGAGCAGTTTGATGAGGATAACTTAGTAAAATCTTCAACATTATTTAGTATTAAAGATCCAAATACATACCGTTCTATCAAAATTTTACCAAACTCTAAAATATTTTTTGCCAATATTAATACTAGGGATTTTACTGTTGGCCCAATGTCAACAAACTTAATAGCTGACTATGATTTAAGAATTAATCATAAACAAGACACTTATACACTTCCAGTCTTTGGTAAATTTGATGTGGCATCATTTGTTAAATATCTTGGCTTGGACATGAGTGATGTTGAAAATGAGGCAACATATATAAGTCCTTTAGATAATATTGTATTGAAGGATGACTATAGAAATATGCAATTTGTTGCTAAAAAATATAATACAGTTTCATTTAGAGCACCTGTAAATGATTTAATTACTGTAACTATTAGCGGAGCAGTTGATTTCCCAGGAACCTATACAATGAATCCTGATAGTGTTATTAGTGATTTATATCAATTAGTCGGCGACTTTAAAAATGAAGCTTTTTTGCAAGGTATTATATTTACAAGAGAAAGCATCAGAAACCGTCAAATCAAATCTATAGAAAAATCCAGAGAGGATTTAAATAAAGCTTTGCTAACAAGTACTCAAAAAGGAGAAAATATTGGAGATATTGATATTATCAGAGCTCTTTCAGAGACAATAGAGCCAGAAAATCTTGGAAGAATAGCCGGCGATTTCTCGCCTTTTTCAGAATCTTCTGAAAATACTATATTGCTCAATGGAGACTCGATATTTGTTCCAAGAAATCCAAATGCAGTAAGTATCTTGGGAGAGGTATTAAATCCAACTGCCTTTGAGTATAGAAAAGATTTAACAGTTAGATCTGCAATAAATCGCTCAGGCGGTTTTCAAGACTATGCAGACCAAAAAAAGGTCTACGTCATTAAAGCCAATGGAGTTATTGAAAGGGCAAGCAGAAATATATTTACTAAAAATGTAAGACTTGAGCCAGGAGATACAATAGTTGTTCCAAGAAAAATTATTACCAACAATCCTGGCATACTAGCTTTAGTTCCAATAACTCAAATCCTTTCAGATGTTGCTTTTTCAGCTGCCGCAATAGAAAGTTTGTCTAATAATAATTAGTAATTAAAGGTGAGAGTTTTTCTCCTAATTCTCTTTTTAGCAGCTTTTAAAATACAAAACTTATACTCTGATAGCTTTACTTATAATTCATTTAATAATCACGGCGTCGTAGGACTAATTAACATGCCAACTGCAAGATTTTATGATGAATCTTCATTTGGCTTTACTATTTACGATGGAACACCTGACCAAAAGATAACTATGACCTCTTTTCCTTTCAATTGGCTTGAAGCCTCTTTTTTCTATACAAAAATCCAAAATAAACCGTATTGCAATTTTGAGTTTGATCCAGTTTGTAATCAGGATTATAAGGATAAAGGATTTAATTTTAAGCTAAGATTAAAAGATGAGGGCATTTTGCCAGCCATAGCTATTGGAATAAATGATATAGCTGGAACCGGTCTTTACGGTTCAGAATATATTGTTGGGAGTTATGGCATTAACAAGACAGATTTTCATTTTGGATTCGCCTGGGGTCAACTCGATGGCTCAAAAAAAAATTTCAAGAATCCTCTTGGGAAAATAGATGAAAGTTTTTATGAACGACCAATTGACCTCGATGATCAGGGAGGACAATTTAAATCTTCAAGATATTTTTCAGGTGAAACTGTCTCACCTTTTTTTGGAGTAACTCATGCAATTAATGAGAAATATTTATTAAAGTTTGAGTACGATACAACCTTAACTCCAGGGAATATTGGGTATAAAGAGGCAGAGCAAGATTTTTCATTTGGCCTAGACTTTAATTTAACTAAAAATTTTACTCTAGGTATTTCAACCGAGAGAGGAAACTCAACATCAATAAGATTTACTTATAAGAATAATTCAAAAATAAATAAACCTATTTCAGAATATAAAAAACCCTCTCATAGAGAAACTGACAGCAAGTACGTAAAGTTAATAAGGAACCTAAATAATAATGGAATTGGTGTAAATAAGATTTATGATGGTTCAGACTTCATAGGAGTTGAGATGAGCCAATTCATTCATCCTAACTTAACAATAATTGACGAAATAATAAGAAGAGCTTCCTATGATGCAGGGCTTGATAAGCCAATCAAAAAAGACATCAGGATTGCAGACCTAAAAGGAAAATCTGAATATGATGAAAATTTTGTTGAAGAATCAAAGCTTGTCTACGAAAAAAAAATTAAGAAGAAATTTAAAAATAATACTAGATTATCATTCAGGCCTTTCTTAGCTTCCAGAGAGGAATTCTTCAAGGGTGCCTTAATGATCGAAAATATAAGTGAATATAGTTTTTTGGATAACTTTATTTTTTCATCAAATATTCAATATTCTCTTGTAGATAATTTCGATGACTTGGAATATCCACCAGTGGATACTTATCCTGCGCAAGTTAGGTCTGATATCAAAGATTATCTTAAAAACTATAACCAAGACATATTTATTGGAAGAGCTCAATTAGATTACTATTTAACACCTAAAGAAAATCATCATATTATGCTAAGTACTGGTATTTTAGAGGAAATGTTTAATGGGGTGGGATTTGAATATCTTTACCTAAACCAGGATTCCAATTATGCAATCGGCTTTGAGATTTTTGGAGTAAAAAAAAGAGATTATGAGATGCGTTTTGGAACACTTGATTATTCAAATGTCACAGGTCATTTAAACTATTATTATAGAAATTATGGACGTATTCCTTTTGATGCAAAGATTTCATATGGTGAATATCTTGCTGGTGATGAGGGGCTAACAATAGATATATCTCGGTCATTTTTAAATGGAACTAAATTTGGGGTTTTTGTTTCTTTTACTGATGTTTCAACAGAGCAGTTTGGAGAAGGCTCTTTTGATAAAGGTATTTACTTCAATATACCTGTTTTTGGTAACTTGTTAAATTATTCTTGGAAGCCACTCACTAAGGATCCAGGTGCTAAATTGCAAAGAAAAAATAATCTTTATGATTTATTGGCTAGATTTAAGCCATTAAACTAAAAATTATACTAATTATGTCTATTTTTGGAACATTTTGTCTGTAGATATTGTTTTTAAATCTACTTACATGCATAATCATATTTTGAGGAGCCTTAACTAATGAAACGACTATTATTTTGCTTTTTATTATCATCTACAATTGCATCTTCCTTAGGCTATGCTAACGAGGTTGTATCTGATGAAAGAATATCTGAAATTTCTGACAGACTTGAGAATTACTCTACAGACGAGTTAATCGAAAGAAGAGATTTCTTAATTTCTTATGAGGATGGCAATGAAGAAGATAAAAATGGTATCCCTGTTGGATCTGCTTCAGAAAGAGCTTTAGAGATATCAATAATAGACGCTTTATTGTTAGCAATTGGTGCTGTGGTCTTGGACAATATAACAGAAGATTCATCCACGCCTCCTGATACTGTTTTCCCAGTTATAACAATAATTGGAGATAATCCTGCAACTGTTGAATTAGGGTCAACATATACTGATGCTGGCGCAACCTCTGATGGAGGAGAGACTGTGACTTCCTCTGGAACTGTTGATACTAATACTTTAGGGGCATACACAATTACTTACTCAGCTACTGACACGGCTGGAAATACAACCACAGCAACTAGAACTGTTAATGTTGTTGATACAACAGCTCCTGTTATAACAATAACAGGCGATAACCCAGTTTCAGTTGAACTAGGTGCAACATACACTGATGCTGGAGCTACAGCATCTGACCTTAGTTCTGTAACTGTAACCACAACAACAGATGTTGACGCTAATACAGTTGGTACTTATACAGTTACATATACAGCTACTGATTCTTCTGGAAATTCAACAATAGCAACAAGAACAGTTAATGTTGTTGATACAACTGCCCCAGTAATTACTTCCTCAGATACTTTTGTGGCTGATGAGAACCAAACAGCTATTGGAACAGTTACCGCGACAGACTTACAAACAGTTTCATTTTCCGTATCTGGCACCGAGCTTCAAATTACTGCGGGAGGTGTTTTAACTTTTGTTACAGCTCCAGATTATGAAACTAAATCAGTTTATACAGCAACAGTAACTGCTACTGATGCTAGTTCAAACTCCACAACACAAGATATTACTGTAAATGTTAATGATGTTGGTGGGATAGATGATGATCCAGGGACTGGAACTGGAACAAGTACCAGTACGGGAACCTCGACCGGAACTGCTACTGGTAGTTAATTAAATCAAATTGCCAACTGCAAAAAAAGATTTAGCTTACAATATCACAAACAAGCTTGAAGTGACGCAAAGTATTGGAAAAGTTATAGTAAATAGTTTTTTTGATTTTCTTAAGGTAAACCATAATCAAAAAATCAATATACATAGATTTGGTAGCTTTTCTTATAAAAAAACACCTGAAAGAGTTGGAAGAAATCCTAAAACACTTCAAGAATTTAAAATTAGAGCAAGGAATAAGTTGATTTTTAGACCCTCAGAAGAGATAAAGAAAAATATTAATTAATACTGGTCGGGATGGCCGGATTTGAACCGACGACCACCACACCCCCAGTGTGGTGCGCTACCAGGCTGCGCTACATCCCGTTTAC